>Ga0209936_1000242_pt1 | contig 35475 bp, 24 predicted proteins | sample SalPonR1_A_D1_MG_FD_185694 | JGI IMG/M metagenome (GOLD analysis project Ga0209936, IMG submission 185694) | Salt pond soil microbial communities from South San Francisco under conditions of wetland restoration - Salt Pond MetaG R1_A_D1_MG... ...
ATGGCTTGAAACGTGGCAGGGTGTAGCAGCTGATGCTTGTGGAACTCCGGTGTCACCTCATGATGGAACTGCTGTTGCTACTTACACGTATGACCAAAATGCAGGAACTATAACGATAGATGGTACAGGAGCCTATTTAGGTATTCCAAAAGCATATAATGGTGGTGAATTGGATGATCCTGCCAATGCACCCGCTTCTATTACCTATCAGGTATTGTTCTCTGATAATAATACTTCGATGACTCTTGATATTGAGGTGGATGCATCATGGTGGCGATTTAAACTTGTCAAAATTTAAAAAATAAATCATTATGAATATAAAAAGCAAATATATTTTAGGAGTACTTATTGGAATTCTCATTTCAATAGGTGGGTGCCAGGAAAATGAATATGAGCTGGGCGAGATTATTGTCCCTTCTAACCTGGATTTAACGTACACTATAGTAGGAGAAAGTGATACAACACTTTATGGTGATGGTAGTGGACAGGTTATTTTTTCTGCTAGTGCAGAGGATATAATAACCTATAACTTTGATTTCGGAGACGGAGGAGACACGAAAGTTGATCCGGATGGAGATTTAAAGCATGCTTTTACAAAAACCGACACCAATACTTACAATGTAACTGTTTATGCGGTTGGAACGGGAGGAGTAACCTCCAGTAAAACAGTTCAGGTAACGGTATATTGTAGTTTTTCTGATGATGAAGCCGTTGAATTCCTAACGGGAGGAACTTCAAAAACCTGGTATTGGGCTTATGATGAACCTGGACATATTGGAATGGGACCTAATGAAGCTGACTACGGTGGTGCTGAATATACTTGGCCAAATTGGTGGCAAATAGGGGCTTATGATACTGAAAAATCATGTTTGTATAGTTCTGAATTTGTATTTACCAAAACTGATGATGGTTTAACTTTCCAGCAAACAACTGGTACGCAATGGCTTACTATAGATAATGCTGCTGAACTTGGTATTACAGCAGATGAAGATGGATGTTATGGAGAGGATGTTATCTCAGGTATGTATGATGTTAAGAATGTATCTTTAAAACCTTCTACTTCTAAAGCTGCCTTAGCAGACATTGAAGAACCTTATCGGGGTACAGCAATGGTCTTGTCCGATGGCGGAGCAATGGGCTGGTGGACTGGAAATAGTGAATATGACATTATTGAAGTTACAGCAACTACCTTAGAGGTAAGGGTTATAGATGTACCTGGACCAGATGGTTATGTTTGGTATCATACTTTCACAACCGAAAAGCCACCTGTACAATAGTATATATAGAAGGGTTTTATTAATTTTGATTTGGTTAAGCGAGTGAAGAACAAGTCGTTGCAAATATGGATTATACAACATCCCGCTTTTTGCAACGACTTTTTAAAGATATTTTAAAAATGTTTTGAATATAAAAAGCTAAAAGTGTTTAATACTACCTATTATCTAAAATTAACAATAGAATGAACATGGTTTATCTTAAGAAAAAGAAATTATTAAAAAGAACAATTATAAAGAATATGCTGAGAATAATGATCATATTTAGTTGGTTTATCTTTTCTTCTTGCGAAGAAAATAATTCAGAGGATGGATTTAGTGCGGACTTTACCTATGAGTTTATCGATGACAATCATGTTCATTTCGTTAATGCATCGGACGGAGAGTATTATTCTCTAATGTGGGACTTTGGAAACGAAGAAGCTGACACGACTACCGATAAGAAAAAAACGTATACCATTTATTATCCGGTAGAAGGGGATTATGAAGTATCTCTAAAATTACTGAATTATTCAGGAGAAACGAAAACGGTAAATAAATCGATAAATGTTCCAACTACAGATTTTATCATTTCTTTTACTGCTGAAGTCGATAATAATAATCCCAACTATGTCCTTTTAACAAATACCTCGATAGGCGAATATGATTCGTTTAAATGGGTATATCGTAACCGGGAAGTTGAAAATGAAACGGAATTTGAAGCTTATTTTCCTTTTGCAGGTAGTTACGAGATAGAATTACAGGTATTTAAAGGAGCAAATATGTATCCCCTCAAAAAAACGGTGAATATAGCTCAGGATGATCCGGATTATATTGATAATATGACGTTAGCATGGTCCGATGAGTTTGATGGTGCAACGATAAATACAGACAACTGGACATTTGAAACAGGTGCTACCGGGTGGGGAAATAATGAATTGCAAAATTACACCAATGGAGATAATGCTGAACTTGTTGATGGGAAGTTGATTATTACAGCCCGTAAAGTGGATGAAAACATGGAGGTAGGTTCTTATACATCTTCCCGTATCATTTCAGAAGGGAAAAAGGAGTTTCAATACGGACGGTTAGAGATACGTGCAAAACTGCCCTCCGGTACCGGAATTTGGCCGGCAATCTGGATGTTAGGTAGTAACTTCAGATCGGTTGGATGGCCTGCTTGTGGCGAAATGGATATCATGGAATATGTGGGTTATGAACCCGATGTTGTACATTCAACGGTGCATACTCCCTCCGGGTATGGTGGAAATGGTGATGGAAGTAGCAAATCTTTAGTAACCTGCGAAGAAGAGTTTCATATATATGGCCTTTTTTGGACCGAGAAGGAATTAGTTTTTTATACGGATAATATTGAGAATGTTACGCATATTTATAATCCTACCATAAAAACAACCGAGAACTGGCCCTTTGATCAACCTCATTTTTTCATACTTAATGTAGCTGTAGGTGGTAACTGGGGTGGAGCTCAGGGTATTGACAACTCTATTTTTCCACAAAAACTGGAAATTGATTATGTTCGTGTATATCAGGAAGCACAATAATTAAATGCTGAATTATCAATCAAATAGCATAATAAAAACGGTGTCTCCTTATCAATAATTTAAAATGATAATAGCGAAATGAAATATATCTTACCATTTATTTTAACGATTGTTGTTATGGTTTCATTATCATGTAGTTCAGGTAATAATGAACAAAATAAAATTGATGAGTTGATTGAAAAAATGACACTGGACGAGAAAATCGGACAGTTAAATCAACTCATGAATTTTGTTGATACTATCCCTGTTGACCCTTACTTCAACAATTTATTAAAAGAGGGAAAAGTAGGCTCGGTTTTAAATGGATATTCGCCTGAGTTAATTAAGGAGATGCAAAGAATTTCAGTTGAAGAGAGCAGGTTGGGTATTCCTTTACTGGTAGGTCGTGATGTAATTCACGGATATCGCACGATATTTCCTGTAAATATCGGATTAGCAGCCACATTCAACCCTGAGCTGGTAAAAGAGTGCACAGCCATTGCAGCCAAAGAAGCAAGATCCGAAGGTATTAACTGGACCTTTGCCCCCATGATGGATATTTCGCGTGACCCGAAATGGGGAAGAATGGTAGAAAGTAGTGGTGAAGACCCCTATTTAACTGAAGAAATGACCAGGGCTTATATTCAGGGATTTCAGGGGGATGATCTTTCCAATACCAATAATATTGCAGCTACCGCAAAACATTATGTAGGTTATGGTGCAGCTATTGGGGGGCGAGACTATAATACAACACTAATTCCGGAAGCTGAATTAAGAAATGTTTATTTACGACCTTTCAAAGCAGCTGTCGGCGAAAATGTTGCTTCTGTTATGTCCGGATTTAATGAACTTAATGGTATACCAACAACAGGAAATAAGTATACAATAAATGGAATTTTAAAAGGGGAATGGGATTTTCAGGGCTTTGTTGTAAGCGATTGGGCATCAATAAAAAACTTAACTACCCATGGATATGCAAAAGATAGTATCGATGCAACATTAAAAGCTTTTTCAGCCGGAGTAGATATGGATATGAGCGGTATGCACTATTTAGAAAATTTAAAAATACTCGTTGAAAATGGAAGTATTGATGAATCTTTAATTGACGAAGCTGTAAGGAGAATTTTAAACATTAAATGTAAACTGGGGCTTTTCGAAAATCCTTATGGAAATAATGAAAATGAACTTTTAACAGAACAAGCACTGGATATCGCAAAAAAAGCAGTGATTCAAAGTACCGTTCTCCTTCAGAATAAAAATCAGGTGTTGCCTTTATCAAAAGATGTAGGAAAAATAGCTGTAATTGGCCCTTTAGCCGATGCTCCTCATGAACAAATGGGCACCTGGGTTTTTGACGGAAAAGAAAAAAACTCAATTACTCCGTTGGATGCACTTAATAATTATTTGGGCGAAGAGAGGATAAGTTATGCCCCCGGACTAAAAATAAGCCGGACCAGAAATAAAGAAGGATTTCCTGAAGCCATTCAGGCTGCAAGAAATTCCGATGCGGTTATTCTTTTTATGGGAGATGAATCCATATTAACCGGCGAAGCGCATAGCCGAGCAGAGTTGACGCTACCTGGATATCAAAATCAGTTAATCGACGAAATCAGCAAACTAAATAAACCTACCGTATTGGTTATGATGACGGGTGTAATACATATGATTGAACCTTACCTTGAAAAAGTAGATGCCCTTTTATATGGATGGCATCCGGGAACTATGGGTGGACCGGGATATGTGGATTTGTTGTTTGGAATTGAGTCTCCATCAGGGAAATTACCCATGACATTTCCTCGTACAGAAGGACAAATACCGATTTACTATAATCATAATAATACCGGACATCCTGCTGATGAGGAATCGTGGGTGAAAATGTATGATATTCCGGTAAAAGCATGGCAAACCTCTTTGGGTAATACCAATCATTATCTGGATTATGGCTTTGAACCTTTGTTTGAATTTGGTTTCGGGTTATCATATGCCGATTTTAAGTATTCTGATATACAATTGTCAAAACAAGTAATTTCAATGCATGATTCTCTTGTGGTTACTGTAAAAATAAAGAATACTGGAGGTTGTCAGGCCGAAGATGTTGCCCAGCTTTATATTCGTGATTTGGTTGGAAGTATCGTAAGACCTGTAAGAGAGCTTAAACGATTTAAAAGAATAAAATTGAATCCGGGCGAAGAGAAAATCATAGAATTTAGCTTAAATCCCAAAGACCTTGAATTTCACAATGGCAAAGAATGGATCATTGAACCGGGTGAATTTCACGTGTGGGTAGGAAATAGTTCTAAGGCATCCTTAATGTCAGGTTTTGAGTTAAAATAAATAATTAAAATTTGTTATCAATGAATAAATCATATATTGTTCGTGTCGCCCTTATTGTTGCTCTTGGTGGTTTTTTAATGGGTTTTGATGCCTCTGTAATTTCTGGTGTTGTCCGCTTTATTGAACCCTATTTTGAATTAACAAAAATACAGCTTGGATGGGCCGTAGCTTGTTTGACACTGGTTGCAACCATTACCATGTTAGTAGCCGGGCCAATAAGTGATAAGATAGGCAGAAAAAAAGTACTGACGCTCGCCGCTTTATTTTATGCTTTTTCGGCAATTACTTCAGCTTTAGCTACTGATTTTTTATTTTTTATTATTGCCCGTATGATTGGAGGAATAGGAGTTGGTGCATCCTTAATTATTGCACCCATGTATATTGCTGAAATTTCTCCTCCTAAACTAAGAGGCCGGTTAGTCTCTTTCAACCAGTTAAATATTGTTCTGGGGATTTCGGTAGCTTTCTTTACCAATTTTATTATTCTTAAACTTAGTCAATCCGATGCTACGTGGGTAGAAACTTTACATATTGATAAACATCCCTGGCGATACATGCTTGGTGTGGAAGCGATACCTGCCGCTTTGTATTTTTTACTTTTATTTTTTGTGCCTAAAAGTCCGCGTTGGTTGGCATTAAAAGGATTTGAAAAGAAAGCGCTTGCTATCATGAAAAAAGCAAGTGGCGAAACCATTGCATTAAGTGAATTTAAAGCCGTAAAAGAAAGCATCCATAATGACTCCAAAAAAGATAAAGCGCATATCAGAGAGTTGTTTAAACCATCCATGAAACTGGTTTTGATTATAGGAATTGTTATTGCTATTACACAGCAAATTACAGGAATAAATGCAGTATTTTTTTATGCTCCCATGATTTTTGAACAATCAGGTGTAGGTGTTGACGCTTCTTTTTCTCAAGCCATATTAGTTGGTGTAACAAATCTTATTTTTACCATTGTGGCTATTTGGTTTATTGACAGGGTAGGACGAAAACCTTTACTGATGATTGGTTTATCCGGGATTATCATCTCCATGTTATTAATTGGTTTTTCTTTTAAATCTGCCACTTACCATTTCGATGAAGAAACGGTAAATCAGTTAAGTAAAGATTTGAGATACGAAAAATTGCATGTACTGGAGAATAGACAATTTGAAAGCGACCTTGAATTACGAAACGAATTGAGAAAAGTTTTTGGGAATGAATTAAATGAAGAACAGGAAAGAGTGCTGATTACCCGGGCAATACATATTAATCCTATGTTGGTTTTGTTTGGAATTATAGGATTTGTAGCATCTTTTGCTTGTTCACTGGGGCCTGTCATGTGGGTATTATTCTCTGAACTTTTCCCAAACCGGCTGCGTGGAATTGCCATATCTTTTGCCGGAACCATTAATTCAGCATTTAGCTTTTTGGTACAATTGGTTTTTCCCTGGGAGTTGGCCAATCTGGGTAATGCTAATACCTTTTTTATTTATGGAGCTTTTGGATTAATCGGTTTGATTATATTAAAAAAATACCTGCCCGAAACCAAAGGAAAATCCCTCGAAGAGTTAGAAATTATATTGATAAAAAACGAATAAAAATGAAGCTATTAAAAACAATCATATTGCTGCTGCTAATTAGTACTTTATCTTGTAAAACCAATCAGGATGGGAGGGAGCAATCAAAAATGGAACCTTTAAAAGTTGAATTAACTGAAGTAGATAATCATTTTCAATTATTAAAAAACGGTGACCCTTATTTCATAATGGGTGCAGGTACTACTATGGATAAAATAAGGGAGCTGTCTGAAAATGGTGCAAACTCTTGTAGAACCTGGAGTACGGAAACAGAAAATTATACTGCGGATCAATTTATGGATACTGCCCATTATTATAACTTAACCGTTACCTTAGGACTGGATGTTCAAAAAGAACGAAAAGGGTTTGATTATAATGATTCGGCAGCCGTAAAAAAGCAGTTTGAATATATTAAGAACGAGGTGTTAAAATATAAAGATCATCCTGCTCTTCTTGTCTGGGGGATTGGTAATGAGCTAAACCTGAATTACACGAATCCAAAAGTATGGGATGCAGTAAATGACATTGCAAAGATGATTAAGGAGGTTGATCCCAATCACCCGACAACGACAATGCTTGCCGGAATAAAGGAGTATGATGTTGTTGAGATTGCCAAACGTTGCCCTGATTTAGATTTTTTAAGCATTCAAATGTATGGTGATTTGCCTAATTTGCAGCAAAGAATCCGCGAAAGTGGCTATGACGGACCTTATGTTGTTTCGGAATGGGGAGCTACCGGACACTGGGAGGTTGCCAGCACCGCATGGGGGGCACCCATTGAACAAACCAGTAAGGAGAAGGCCGAATCTTACATTCATAGATACAGAGTTGCTATAGAGTCTGATTCATTAAGATGTCTGGGATCCTACGTATTTTTTTGGGGACAAAAGCAGGAACGTACGCCAACATGGTATGGTTTGTTTACTGAAAAAGGATACCCTACAGAAACCATTGATGCAATGCATTTCCTTTGGAAAGAAAAATGGCCTGAAAATAGAGCTCCCCAATTAGATTCTTTGCGATTAAGTGGTTTGTCCGCATTCGATAATATAAAGTTAGAACCATCTGAAACATATACGGCAGAAGTTTTTTATCGTAACGCTGAAGATGAACCATTAAGGTATCAGTGGGAAATCTTGTACGAAAGTAATGATCTGGGTATTGGCGGCGATTATGAAAGCCGGCCTGAAAGTATTGATGGGTTAATTCAAAACGAGAATACCAGTAAAGTTGAAATTACAGCACCTAAAGAAAAAGGAGCTTATCGATTATTTGTTTATGTTATGGATAGCGAAAATAAAACGGCTACTGCAAATATTCCTTTCTATGTAAATTAAGGGGTGAAAATTAGAAAGAAAAATTTAAGAATATGAGTAATCAAAAAACGTATATAGGAAAAACATTATATCGTTCCGGAAAAAAAGAAGTTAATGGTGAATTTGTTCAAATAGAAGGTGAGCAGTACTACAGAATAAGTAACTATGATCAGATGCCCGATTTTTTTATCAGTTTAATCAGTTCCTCCGATCACTGGTTGTTTATTTCCAGTACAGGTTCTTTAACAGCAGGTCGAAAAAACAGAGATAATGCCTTATTTCCATACTATACCGTTGATAAAATTCATGATTATAAGGGCTTAACAGGAAATCGTTCCTGTTTTATCATTGAAAAGGATAACAAACATTTTTTGTGGGAGCCATTTACACCAGAATCTAAAATCAATTATTCCATTAAACGAAATCTTTACAAAAGTTTTTTTGGAGATAAAATACTATTTGAAGAAATAAATCAAGACCTGGAAGTTTCCTTTCAGTATTGTTGGTGTACCAGCGAGAAATTTGGATTTGTTAAAAAATCAACATTGGTGAATACCAGCAATCAACCTTTAATCATTCAACTTCTGGATGGAATACAAAATATTTTACCTTCGGGTATCGATTATAAATTCCAAATTGAACTAAGTAATCTGCTCGATGCTTATAAAAAAAACGAGTTAATACCAGATACCGGAATTGGTTTATTTACTTTAAGTGCTATTCCTGTTGACAGGGCAGAACCCAGTGAGTCTCTTTATGCTAATACAGTTTGGAGCTTAGGGCTTGATAATTTTAAGGTTTTGATTTCTAACCACCAGGTAGAATTATTCAAAAACGGGCAAACCCTAAAAACGGAACAAGACATAAGAGCCAGTCGGGGAGCCTATTTTGTAAATACGCAAATAGAATTGAATCAAAATGAATCAAAAAAGTGGATGGTCATTGCTGAAATTAATCAGGATAGTGCTGATTTAGCTAACCTGGATCAATTCCTTTCGGAAAATAAAAATATTGATCAATTGGTTAATTCTGATATTAATGAAGGAACTGAATTATTAAAGAAGATTGCTTCATGTGCCGATGGTTTACAAATTACAAATACTCCGCTTTGTTATGCCAGACATTATTCCAATACCATTTATAATGTAATGCGTGGAGGTGTTTTTACCAACAATTACATTATTGATTTAAACGATTTTAAAGAATATCTGCTGCAAATTAATAAACTACTGGCTGACGATCTTGCTGAATGGCTTAACCAATTGACAGACCAAATGAATTATTCAGATTTAATTGCTGTAGCCGAAGAAACCCGTAATACTGATTTAGTAAGAATAGTATATGAATATTTGCCACTTGCTTTTAGCCGTAGACATGGTGATCCCAGCAGACCGTGGAACGTTTTTTCTATTGAAACAAAAAATGATGATGGCTCACTAAAATATTATTACGAAGGTAACTGGCGAGATATTTTTCAAAATTGGGAAGCATTATGTTTATCGTTCCCCGAATTTATAGAAGGTATTATCTGTAAATTTGTAAATGCCTCTACCATTGATGGGTATAACCCATACAGGATCATGCGCGATGGAATAGACTGGGAATGCCCTGACCCACTCAATCCGTGGGCTTATATTGGTTATTGGGGAGATCATCAAATTATTTATCTGCTGAAGTTTTTAGAACATTCAGACAACTATCACCCCGGGAAACTGGATGAACTTTTTGGTAAAGAAATTTATACATACGCCAATGTGCCGTATCGCATTAAGCCCTACAATGAAATAGTAAAAAATCCTAAAAATACCATCGTATTTGATGATGAATTAAATGACTTAATAAAGGCTATGGAAGAACATGTGGGAGCTGATGCTAAGTTGTTGAAAAATAAAGAAGTTGGCAAGGCCTATAAGGTTAATTTGTTAGAGAAAATTTTAGTCACCTTGTTATCTAAATTAAGCAACTTCGTTCCCGAAGCAGGTATTTGGTTAAACACTCAAAGACCTGAATGGAATGACGCCAACAATGCATTGGTAGGCAATGGTACATCCATGGTTACTTTATATTATATCCGAAGGTTTTTAAAATTTTTAGATAATAAATTAGATGGTTTGGTGATTGATAATATACCCGTATCGATTGAAGTTTTAAATCTGTATGAAAATATTTTTAACATATTAAAAAAGAATTCTTCTCTTTTAAATAAAGGGTTCTCAGATACTGATCGTAAAAAAGTTACTGATTTATTAGGGAATGCCCATGAGAAATATAGAACCAAAATTTATGCTAAATCTTTTAATGGTAAAAAAAGGAGTATTAAAATTTCTGAATTGGCAGAATTTACCGCTCTGTGTTTAAAATATGTTGATCATTCAATAAAAGTTAACAAAAGAGATGATGGCTTGTATCATGCTTATAATTTAATTTCTTTTAAAGAGGATAAAATCAACGTCCGTCATTTATATGAAATGCTTGAAGGCCAGGTTGCTATTTTAAGTTCAGGATTTTTATCTTCTAAGGAAAGCCTGGATGTATTAAACGCTTTGAAAAAGAGTGAAATGTTCAGGCCCGATCAATACAGCTATATGTTATATCCTGATAGAGAACTACCAAGGTTTACAGAGAAAAATAATATTCCTGCAGAAAAAATTGAAAAATCGAAGTTATTAAAACAATTCATACATAATAATGATTCGTCGATAATAAAAGTTGACAAAAAGGGAACGTATCATTTTAACAGTGATTTTAGAAACGCTGATGTTCTCTATCATGCTTTAGAGGATTTAAATGAGCAAGAATATTCTGCGTTAACAAAAAAAGAAAAAGAAAAAATACTGGATATTTATGAAGAAATGTTCGATCATCAGTCTTTTACCGGAAGGTCGGGCACTTTTTTCGGGTACGAAGGGTTAGGTTCAATTTACTGGCATATGGTGTCGAAGCTTTTATTAGCAACCCAGGAAAGTTATTTCCGGGCGGTTGACGAAAATGCTGACCAGGTTGTGTTAAATCAATTGAAAGATCATTATTATGAAATAAAGGCAGGTATTGGATTATACAAATCTCCTGATGCATATGGAGCTTTTCCTACTGATGCATATTCTCATACTCCGGCTCATGCAGGAGTTAAACAACCTGGTCTAACCGGTCAGGTAAAAGAAGATATCATATCCCGTTTAGGCGAACTGGGCATAAGAATAATAAAAGGAGAAATACATTTTGACCCCGCACTGATAAACCATCATGAAATATTGAGCAGAAGCACTGATATGCAATTTTATACCCTTGATGGTGTTGAGCGTACCATTTCTCTGGATCAAAAACAACTGGCATTAACATTCTGTCAGGTTCCCATTATTTACACCGATTCAAAAGAGGAAAGCATTATTATAACTTTTACGAATAATGAGCAAATAACAATTTCAGGAAATATTTTAACAAACGATCTAAGTAAACAAATATTCCGGCGTTCAGGTGATATTAAACAGATTGATGTGTTAAAATCAAATTTGAAAGCACAAACGGATTAAAAAATAAATAAACGATGAAAGGCTTAAAATTTCTATTCATTATACTTCTTACTGTTGGAATTATTGGCTGTCAGCGAAAAGAAGAATCGAATCAAACCGCTTTAAAACAAAGTAAAAGTGATTTATTGAATAAGCAATCCAAAGCAATTTGCTATTCAGGGTATAGAAGCGGCCAGCATCCGGACCGTGGAGATGGTGCTGTCAATCCAGGTTACGAGGAGGTATTGGAAGATCTTAATATCCTTACTCATAACTCAACCTTTAATTTAATTCGTGTATATGACAGTGGTAAAAATACTGAAATGGTTTTACAGGTTGTTGAAGATAACGGATTAAATATTAAAGTGTTGTTGGGTATTTGGTTGCGAGCCGAACTGAGCACTCATAAAACCTGCGAATGGTTAACAGAACCAATTCCTGACGAAATATTACAAATGAACAAAGAACTAAATAGCAAAGAAATTAACAAAGGAATAGAACTGGCAAATAAATATGAGGATATAATTATTGCGGTAAATGTGGGAAACGAGGCTTTGGTCGATTGGAATGATCATAAAGTATCTCCGGATACCATGATTTCGTATGTTGAGAAAGTAAAAAAATCCATTGAGCAGCCCGTTACGGTTGCTGAAAATTATAAATGGTGGGCCGATTATGGTTCTGAGTTGGCGAAGGTGGTTGATTTTATCTCTATTCATACCTATCCTTTGTGGGAAGGAAAGGATATTGACGAAGGAATGGCATATACCATTGAAAATGTATTAGAAGTTCGGAATGCTCTTCCGGATGCAAAACTGGTAATAAGCGAAGCCGGATGGGCTACAACAGCCTCTGAGTTTGGAAATCGGGCTAGCGAAGAGAAGCAAAAACAATATTATGAAGAGTTGATGAATTGGGCATCAGAGATGAATATTACCACTTTCTTCTTTGAAGCCTTTGATGAAGATTGGAAAGGGGACCCCAATAACATGATGGGAGCCGAAAAACATTGGGGATTATTCACCGTGGACCGCAAACCTAAAAAAGTAATGAAGAAGCAATATTCTTTTTTAACTGAAGATAAATAAAACTATGAGCAAGATAGCAACAAAACTCTCTTTTAAAGAAAAAGTAGGTTATGGAGTAGGCGATACAGCCTCCCATTTTGTATGGGATATGGTAGGTTTCTGGATATTAATTTTCTATACGGATACTTTTGGTATCTCTGCTGCTGCTGCCGGAACCATAATGCTCATTGCCAGGTTATGGGATATGATAAGTGATCCTATTATGGGTATTATTGCAGACAGAACCAAAACACGATGGGGAAAATTCAGGCCTTATATTTTATGGATGGCGTTACCTTACAGTGTGCTTGCTGTATTAACTTTCACCACACCATCGTTTGACATGACCGGCAAAATTATCTGGGCCGGAACAACCTATTTTTTGTTAATGACTGTCTTTACGGCTATTAACTTACCATACTCCTCATTAAGCGCTGTAATGACAGGCGATTCGTATGAACGGGCAGGATTAAATTCCTATCGTTTTGTTTTTGCTTTTACCGGACAGCTTATTGTTTCCGGTACAGCTCTTACTTTGGCTAAATATTTTGGTAATGGAAATGATGCCAAAGGATATCAAATTACCTTGATCCTTTTTTCGGTGATTAGTTTTATCCTTTTTATGATAACTTTTAAATCAACGAAGGAAAGAATACCACCCCCCAAAGAGCAAACAAGATCATTAAAAAAAGACTTTAGAAATCTTTTTAAAAACAGACCCTGGGTTATTCTCTTTTTTGTTGGAATCATTTCATTTGTCATGTTTGCCATACAGAATCTTTCCATTGCCTATTATTTTAAATATTATCTGGGAAAAGAAGAAAGTGTGCAGCTTTTTAATATTACCGGTACTATTGCCTTAATTGCTGCTATCCCTTTTTCTAAACACCTGGCTAAAAAGTTTGGCAAAAAGACAACTTTTATTGCCAGTTCCTTAATCTCAGGTTTATTTTTTATTTTATTATTTCTACCGGCCGAAAAAGATATTGTATCAATTTATATTTTAAATATTTTAGCCAAAATGGCTTATGCTCCGGCGGTTCCTTTACTTTGGACCATGCTTGCAGATACGGCAGATTATTCCGAATGGAAAAACGGGAGAAGGGCTACAGGCCTTGTTTTTTCAGCGGCAACTTTTGCACAAAAGGCCGGGTGGGGAATAGGAGGAGCTTTAGCCGGGTGGTTGCTGGTACTGTTTAAATTTGTGCCTAATGTTGAACAAACATCCTATGCTATTACAGGTATTAAGCTAATGATTTCAGTAATTCCCGGGATATTATATATGGCTTGTGCAATTTTCTTGTTTTTTTATGATATCGATAAAAATACCTGCGAAGAAATGCAACGTGACCTGGATGCCAGAAGAGCTTGATTAAAAAAATAATCTAAGGAACTTCTTCTCCAGTAGAGGCGGTATAAATTTTATACCATTGTTCTAAGGTCATATCAATGGAAAAAGCCTCTATAGCATTTTTTATCCTTTCTATTTTCCCTGAACCTATAATGGGAACAATTTGGGCCGGATGTTTAAATAACCAGCTATAAATGATTTTGTCTATGCTGTCAACTTCTAATTCATGGGCAACTTCCTGTAATTGATTATTAATTCGTTGTTCTTTTTCACTCTTAGGATTAAATAACCTTCCACCTGCAGTTGGCGACCATGCCACGGGCTTGACCTGTTGATATTGAAGAAAATCAATATTCCCATTTTCAAAATGTTCCAGGCAAAAAGGAGAAATTTCAATTTGATTGGTAATCAGTTCCCCCTTCAAAAACGAATTTAGCATTTTAAACTGTGCGGGTGTAAAATTTGAAACCCCGAAATATAAAACCTTACCACTGTTTTTTAAATCGGTAAAAGCTTTAGCTACTTCTTCCGGATCAAAAAATGGTGAAGGCCTGTGCAATAAAAAAAGATCAATATAATCGGTATTAAAGTTTTTTAAAGATGTATTTACTGATGATACAATATGATCATAGCTGTAATCATAGTATTTAATCTTCCTTTGGGGATATTTATCAGAAATTAATTGAATACCACACTTGGTGATGAGTTGAATATTTTCTCTTAGCTTTTTGTTTAATCGCAAAGCATCACCAAATTTTTTCTCACACGCATAGTTTCCATAGATATCTGCATGATCAAAGGTTGTAATTCCAAGCTCTGTTAGCTGTTGTGTAAATTGTAACAACGCTTTGTCTGATAAATTCCAGTCTAATAATCTCCAATGACCATGAATAAGTCGTGAAATTGAAAAATTTTTTGTCAGCTGTATTTTTTCCATAGGATTGCCTTTTATACGGTAAATTTAGTCATTTCTGCTTGTTTTTTCATCAAAATGCAAATCTGTTTTTGACGATTATTCTAAATTTTCTAACCAGTATATGGCTTATCTTTTTTGTTTATTCTTTGGTAATGCTTTAGATTAAATCTGTTATGAATAAAACTATTTATAATAAGCTTATTGACAGTTATATATGGTTGATTTTTTATTGCTTTTTTCTTTAATGTTTCATTCAATTTAATTATCTTTATCTTCAGTATTGTATTTGAAATCAATAATTACTAACTATAATTCAATAGGTATGAATGCTGGTTTTTCTCCCATTGATTACGGAATTTTTGTCCTCTATGCAATCATAATTATTTCCCTGGGTTTATGGGTTTCAAGAACAAAAGAGGGCAAAGAGAAAACTACCGAGGATTATTTTTTAGCCGGTAAATCGCTCCCGTGGTGGGCTATCGGTGCATCTTTAATTGCTGCCAATATTTCAGCCGAACAGTTTATTGGAATGTCGGGTTCCGGTTTTGCCATTGGCTTAGCTATAGCTTCTTATGAATGGATGGCCGCACTGACATTAATTATTGTCGGAAAGTATTTTTTACCCATTTTTATTAAACAGGGATTATACACCATTCCCGAATTTATTGAGAAAAGATTCAATACCAACTTAAAGACCATTCTGGCAATTTTCTGGATTGCCCTTTTTATATTCGTAAACCTCACATCGGTTCTTTATTTGGGTGCAAAAGCCTTAAATACAATCATCGGCAATGGTGAGACTCAAAATATTATCTGGTTTATTTTAGGATTGGCTTTTTTTGCTGCTGCATATTCGGTGTGGGGTGGATTATCTGCTGTAGCCTGGACTGATGTTATTCAGGTTTTATTATTAATCGTGGGAGGACTAATAACGACTATTATTGCTCTAAATAATGTTACTATCGAAGGAGGTGTTTTTAATGGGCTGGCTCATATTTATGATGTTGCAGGCGATAAATTTCATATGATTCTTAAAAAAGACAACCCTGAATTTCTTAATCTGCCGGGAATAGCTGTCTTAATTGGAGGTTTATGGGTTGCTAACTTATACTATTGGGGATTTAATCAATATATTATTCAGCGTACGCTGGCAGCAAAATCATTACGCGAAGCGCAACGCGGAATTGTTTTTGCCGCATTTTTAAAACTGATTATTCCATTGATTGTAGTAATTCCCGGAATTGTAGCTTATGTATATTATATGCAGCCGGAAGGGACTCATATTGTAGATGGAGTGCAAAATACATTAACTAAGGCCAATGGAATGCCTGATAATGATAATGCATATCCCTGGTTAATAAGCACTTTTATTCCGGTTGGTTTAAAAGGTTTGGTAGTAGCTGCATTGGGTGCAGCAATTGTTTCTTCATTGGCTTCTATGCTTAATTCCACGGCAACCATTTTTACAATGGATATCTATAAACCGTATATTTCTAAAAATGCTAAAAATAAAGAATTGGTATGGACCGGCAGAATTACTGTTTTATCAGCGTTGGTGTTGGCTTGTTTGGTTGCACCAATACTGGGGCCAATTCCACAGATGTTTCAATATATACAGGAATATACCGGTTTGGTGAGCCCGGGAATATTAGCTGTATTTTTATTAGGATTATTTTGGAAAAAAACATCAACAAAAGGAGCAATAACAGGAGTTCTTGCATCTATACCCGTAGCTTTTGCATTAAAAATACCTTCCATTGCTATTAAAGCGTTAACGAAAAAAATTGATTCAGCAAATTTAGATGCTGAGCAAGTAGCTGTCATTCATACTAAAATTTCCAATTTTGCCGGATATGAATTACCTTTTCTGGATCAAATGATGTATACGTTAATCATCACCATGGTGATAATAATAATGGTGTCCTTAACAACAGGGAAGGGTGATGACGACAAAAAAGCGATTTCGCTTGAGACAGGTACTTTTATTACCGGGAAAAGATTTAATATTGCCAGCTATATTTTACTGGTGATTCTTGTTTTATTATATGTTATATTTTGGTAATAAAATCTGTTAAAATAAATTGCATTTCATTTTTTTTAGCCGATGTTGACTAATATATATTATTTTTGTCTAAACAAATACTATAAAAATGTCGTTAGTCACATCAAAAGATATTTCCAAAGTAATTCACCTCGATAAGTTTGGTGGAGAAGTTGTAGCCAAACTGTTAATGCAAATCTTAAAATTCAACAAAGTCAATAAAGTTTATTCCCAAACAAAAGATAAGGAAGGAATTGAGTTTGTTAATTCGGTTATTGAGCATTTAGGGATAAATTTTGATGTTAATGACGAGGATATGAAGCGTATTCCTGCAAAAGATCCTTTTATTGTAGTTGCCAACCATCCATTTGGTGGGGTGGATGCCATTATTTTGCTGAAAATTTTTGCTGAAATACGGCCTGATTTTAAAGCCATGGCTAATTTTTTGTTGCAAAGAATTGATCCGATAAAAGAGGTAATCTTTCCGGTGAATCCTTTTGAAACCCATAAAACCGTTAAATCAAGCTTTTCCGGACTAAAAAATGCAATGTTTCATCTTGAGCAGGGAAATTGCCTGGGCATATTTCCTGCAGGTGAAGTCTCATCTTATCAGCCCGATTCGCTGATTATTCAGGACAGAGAATGGCAGCCCTCCATACTTAAGTTTATCAAAAAGGCACGTGTGCCAATTATTCCGGTCTATTTTCAGGGAACAAACAGCCGGATTTTTCATATGCTCGGGCAAATTCATCCTCTCTTACGAACGGCAAAATTACCTTCAGAGCTTTTTAATAAAAAGAATAAAACCATAAAAATCAGGATTGGTAATTCAATATCCGTTAAAGAACAGGAAAAATTTTCGGATACAGCTCACTTTGGAAGATATATCAGGGCACGTACTTATGCTTTAGGTACAACTCTTGAAGTTAAGAAATTTTATCGCCCTTCTTTTTATCCCAAAATAAAAAAAGTAGAACCCCTTGCTGAGCCTGTTAACCAGGATGATTTAATCAAAGAGATAAAATCATTAATTGAAAATTATCTGTTATTTGAAAACCGGAATTTTAAGATTTTTTGTGCCCCTTCAACGGAAATGCCTCTAAGTATGCACGAAATAGGACGGTTAAGGGAGTTAACGTTTCGCGAAGTAGGCGAAGGAACTAATCGCAGTCTGGATATGGATGAATTCGATTTTTATTATAACCAACTGGTTGTTTGGGATGATGATGAAAATAAAATCGTGGGAGCCTATCGTATTGGGAAAGGGAAGGATATTATTGCCCAATACGGTTTGCCCGGATTCTATATTCATTCTCTGTTTAAAATACGAAAAAAATTTTTACCCGTTTTAAATGAGTCTATCGAACTAGGACGTTCATTTATTATCAAGGAATATCAGCGTAAGCCATTACCTCTCTTTTTATTATGGAAAGGATTATTGTTTTTCTTATTGAAAAATACCGATTACCGCTACCTAATCGGTCCGGTAAGTATAAGCAACGATTTTTCGAAATTTTCGAAATCCTTAATTGTTGAGTTTATCAAAACATACCATTACAACGAAGAATTGGCAAAGTATATCAAACCTCGTAAAAGATTTGTGGTAAAACCGGATAAAATTGTCGATCGGAAAATATTTTTTGAGGAGGAACAAGGTGATGTAACAAAAATTGACCAATTAATTCAGGATATTGAATCGAATTTTAAATTTCCGATTTTATTAAAGAAATACCTTCAGCTGAATTCAAAAATAATTGGATTTAATATCGATCCTCAATTTAATAATGCGTTAGACGGACTCATAATCCTTGATATTTTTGATGTACCACAAAACTTTATCAAAAGTTTGTCGAAGGAGCTGAATGATAATTCAATACTGGACAGGTTTAATCTATCATCCTCGATGTTGGCTGGTGAGTTTGAATCTAAAAAATAGCAAACGGAAATCTTCAAAGTCTTTATTCCCTGGAAATTGTTAAAAAGTTAACGGATGACTACTTTTACTGAGATTAACAAAGTTGGAATGATTTTTTACAAACAGGTTTACGGTTTGTTTTATAATAACCTGACTATGGGTGTTTTATACATTTTTTTAATTATTTTAGCTCATTCAGAAACTGGTGAGTTGTTTTGATCGTTGCATAGGTCTTGTTTAAAGCGCTAAGGGTAGAATAATGCACCTCAATGGCCTTGATGGTATTATCTCTATATTTTAAATCTCTTGTTGCACAGGCGTCTTCTATCACCGTACAGTTAAATCCATAATCCGAAGCGGCTCTTGTTGCAGCTTCTACGCACATATGGGTTTGCATCCCGCAAATAATTATATCCGTAATTTTATTATCATTTAAATAGTCAAGCAAATCGGTACCAATAAAAGCATTTGCTTTGTTTTTGGTTATTACTTCTTCATTTTCCAAAGGCATTACTATGGGGTGTATATCTCCATCTGAACTTGCATTATGACGGATATGAACTATCAATAAATCCCGATTTCTGAACGCGTTAAGCAATTCCCTTGCATTGATGGCAGCCTCCAGAGGATTAACTAAAGGTACAGAGCCTTCAGGGAAATAAAATTCCTGGATATCGATGATAAGAAGTGCTGTCTTCTTTTGATCAGCATTTTGTTGAGCTGCTATGGGATGATAGATTGAACTCATCAAGAAAACCAACATTGAAAGCAAAAATATTTTTTTCATAAACTTAATTTTTAAACAAAGGTAAGAAACAGTTTAATCTAACACAATAAACTCGTTCTGCTCGGCAAACTCTAGGATTTCGCGGATTACCTGCTTCATTTTCTCTTGATCTTTAAGTACCATGCGATGATCAGCATCATCAATGGGTACAAATTTTTTGTTTTTTGACGGCATCAACTCATATAAAGTTTTACCCATTGCGGGAGGAACAAAATCATCTGCTTTCCCATGAATAACAAGTACCGGTTTTTCAACCTTTTCAGCAAGTGGTTTATTATTGAGTTTATATATTTCTTCATCTACATCAAGTTTCAAAAATGGACGTACAATCCAGGGTAAGGCATTTTTAATTAAGAAATCTTCTAATTCTTCGAGCGAAGTAAAAGTAGACATAATAATAACCTGATCAATGAATCCTTTCTGTATAACATTTAAAGCCACATAACCACCCATCGAATAACCTAACAAAAGGGTAGGCAGGTTATTATTTAAGTTATTGTCGAAATAGTTGAGTGCCAGTTCTCCGTCATTTACAATTCTTTCAATAGTAGGGGTTCCTTCGCTTAACCCGTAACCGCTATAGTTAAATGTAAAAATATTAACATCGGCTTGTTTTGCCAGTTCGTTAAAAAAGGGAATGGCCGAACGAACATTACTGCCATTGCCTGAAAGGTATATAAAGTTAAACTCAGGATTCTCTTCGGTTATATGCCACAATTCAAGCTTTGTAGTATCGGTATTGTCAATAAAATACCGGTTAAATGAAAGATGTTCATCCAACGCAAATTCTTTAATCGGATTAAAAACTTCTGATTCAGTAACTTTTTGGTTAATACAGCTGTGTGATATTAAAGCTAAGAATGAAACTATAACAATCCAATTAATTCTTTTCATCATTTTAAATTTTAAAAATATTCGATTACCATATTAGTAACACAGAAAATATTTGTTTGTTTAATAGTTTATTGAACATGTCAAACGTTTTATTTGATATTCTAAAAAATGAAAGTATAATAAGTTTAAATACATGGGGTTAATGTGAAAAAGAAATAGAAAAAAACAATGTTATTTCACTTTTACGGCTTTATGAACTATTTTTAGTATGTTTGATATAAATAGTTAATAAATTTTTATGAAAAAGGTTTTAACGCCCATTGTCATCATGCAAAATATGGTAGAAAAATTACAATATTTCTATCCAGAACATGATAAAAAAGCCAATGGGGTAATTCAATTTCATTTTACTCACGAAAATCAAAAAATTGATTGCTATATTCAGTCAAACTATAAAGAATTGAAGCTTTTCGAAGGAATTGCAGAAAACCCCACGGTAAGTGTAATCTCAAGTTTCTACAGTTGGCTCGATTTGGCATTTGGCCGGCTGAATCCGTTGATGGGGGTTATTACGCGTAAGTTGATAATTACAGGAGACCGTAAAATTTTTAAGGTTATTCCTAAGAAATCATTAAAGAAATGTTTACGGGTACCTCCCGATCCGGTAACGAAATTTGAAAGAAATCCATCGAAATATTGGGAGAAACCAAAAAATATAGTGGTATTAAATTCTTCCCCCAGGGGAAAGCAAGGCTATACTGATTTTTATTTAAAACCTTTTATTGGGGGAATGCAGAAAGCTTCAAAGGTTACCACTCTTTACCTTAACCAGTTCTCGGTAAAACCTTGTATTGGATGCTTCTCCTGTTGGATCAACAAGCCCGGAGAATGTATTTATCAATATAATGATGACTTTCATCAATTAGCCGAACAACTCTCTGATGCGGACATCATTGTATATGCTTTCCCTATTTATGCCGATAATATTCCCGGAGTGTTAAAAAATTATTTTGACCGTTCCGTTTCACGTGCCTATCCTTATATGATTGAAGGGATAAATGGTGTTCGGCATCCCCGAAAATACATTCACAAGAACCAATCAATGGTCGTTTTTTCCATTTGTGGATTTTGGGAGATGAAAAATTTCTATCCTGCCAAGGCTTTTTTTAAAGCCCTGGCTCATAACAGACATTGTCCTGTGGTTGGAGAAGTTTACCGGACAACGGCTATAGGTTTATATGATAATCCGATGTTATTTAAAAAATTAAATCAAATATTGGAAGCTTTAGAAAAAGCTGGAGAGGAACTCGTTCATTTGGGTAAAATAAAAAAAACAACCCAAAAAATCATTCATACAAAGTTAAAACCCACCGCGAATGATTTAGACCGAATTAACGAATGGTGGAATAAAAAGAAAGGAAGCAAAGCATTTGATTATTAGTAATTTTTAATGTTAAGATATTCTTTCTTCTCTGCTTCTCTGCTTCTTTTATCAGAATGTCCTTATTTCTTATTGATGATTTGAAAAGCTGAAAATTATATTTATTGTTCGAAATATTTTTAATTATTTCTTAAAAGTATGTAAAGAATAAGGCTTAATTTTGTTTTTAAAATTATAGACATCATGCGGTTAAAATATAAAATTTTGTCAGGTTTTATTATTCTTTCGGTTATGTTAATTGTAGCCGGAATAATATCCATTCTTGAATTAACTCATGTAGGTAAATCAGTACAAGACTTATTAGATGATAATTATAAGAGTATTGATGCATCAAATACCATGCTTGAAGCATTAGAAAGAGAAGATAGTGGGATTTTATTGCTAATTCTTGGTAGATGGGAAGAAGGACGAAGGACTATTCAGCAGGCTGACAGTCTGTTTATTGAAGGGTATAATGTAGCCAAAACTAATTTAACGATACCTAATGAGGATATTTATGTTAAAAATATTGATACTAAATATAAAGAATTTAAGAATAAATGGATTAAACCCATTGTAGGAACCAAAAGAGAAGGAGATTTAGAATGGTATTATGAGAATCATAATAAATCATTTATTGAAGTCAAAAATGCCGTAAAAGATTTAATGGATTTAAATCACAATACAATGTATAACACCGGTTCGAATCTAAAAAAAAGAGCCCAACGTGCTGTTATGCCAGGTATTGTTGCTATTATTGCAGCTATCTTATTTTCATTAATTTTTAGTTACTTTATTCATTATTATGTGATTAAACCTCTGATGAAAATTGCTAAAGGCATAAACGATTATAACGATTATAATAAGCCTTTTCATGTAGAGGTAGAAACAAATGATGAAATTAAAGATATTTGTGAAGCAATTAAGCGGCTGTTATTCAAAAAATCTCAAGAGAAATAATTATGCGACCTCATATTATCATTCGATATATTGGTTTAATATTTTTATTTAACGCTGTTTTTTTATTTCTATCTTTTTTAATTTCTTTATTAAATAGTGATTCTGGACTATTTCCGTTAATGTACGCTGCAATTATTGCATTTATATTTGGAATTTTTCCGATAATATATGTTCCACCTACAAAAAATATTTCCAGTAAAGAAGGTTTTTTAATTGTTGTTTTAAGTTGGTTATTGACATGTCTGCTTGGTGTAATACCCTATATTATGTGGGGAGGGGAGTTTTCATTTACCAATGCCTGGTTCGAAAGTGTTTCGGGGTATACAACAACAGGTTCTACAATCTTAAACGATATAGAATCACTTCCCAAAGGACTATTATTTTGGAGAGCATCAACACATTGGATTGGAGGTATTGGAATTATTATTTTTGCATTAGTTGTTTTGCCTAATATTGGCCATGCAAGAGCTGTATTGTTGAATACTGAATTTTCATCATTAGCTAAAAGTAATTTTCTTTATAGTTCAAAACAGGTCATTCGTATTTTATTAATTGTTTATGTAGGCTTAACAGTTCTTGAAACTATTGCTCTTTTATTCGCTGGTATGAGTTTATTTGAGGCTGTTAGCCATTCTTTTGCGACCATTGCTACCGGAGGATTCTCTCCCAAAAATTTAAGTATAGCCCATTATAATAATCTTTCCATCGAGATAATTATAATGATATTTATGATACTATCAGGAATTCATTTTGGGTTATTGTTCAATACCATTTTAGGACGTAAAAAAAATATATTTAAATCATCCATCGTTAGATATTATATTATATCCATATTTTTTGGAATAATAATCGTATCTGCTAATCTTTATTTCAATGGATATTACAATATTTTTGATTCGTTAAGGTATGGTTCTTTCCAGCTAATTTCATTAGGCACTACAACAGGGTTTGCTACCATTGATTCAGCTTTCTGGCCACCTTTTTCAATACTGGTTTTGATTTTTTTTACCTTACAATGTGCAACTGCCGGCTCCACTTCTGGTGGAATTAAAGTGGACAGGATTTTAATATTTCTGAAATCAATAAAAAATCAAGTTAAACGTTTTCATCATCCAAATGCCGTTTTATCCTTAAAAATTGATAAAAAATCATTGGATAATGCACTGATTTCAAATGTGTTTATTTTTATATTAATTTATATTTTTATCGTTTTTATTTCTGCTGTATTATTAACAGCTCTTGGTGTTGATGGTATTACTGCATTTTCAGCATCAGCTGCTACCATGGGAAATGTTGGCCCCGGATTTGGGGGAGTTAGCTCATTGAGTAATTTTGCCAATATTCCGGAACTGGGTAAATGGATATTAACGGCTAATATGATTTTAGGGCGTTTAGAAATTTACGCAGTAATTTCGCTATTTATGTTTAAAACCTGGAGATTTTAAGCTATTGGAAACGATTCCCTTCTTCTCGACCTCTTTTTCCTGGATATCTGTTCCTATGTCTTGGTCGGTCCTCGAATCCTTTATCGTCAATCATTCGCATAAATAAATGTTGTAATTGTTCCTGCTGCTTTTTGTTACACAGCTCCTTAAGGTCCATAAAATGATGATAAGTATTTCGTTTTAACTCATAATGTAATCTTCCCATTTCACGTGCTATTTGGTCTAAATTTTCTTTATCAGGATTTTCTTTCGATACTTCTTCTACCATTTCTAACCTTTTGCTATGCAACGCTCTTGCAATTTCTCTTGATTGTTGCCTGTTTTTTTCATTGATCTCGCGAAAATGAATAAACTGTTCCTGGGTAAGCTGAAGCTCTTCTCTAAAAAAACGGTACATTCCTTGTTCATCAACGTTTTGCCTAAATTGTACATAATCATTATCAATCGGTGGCGGCATGGTTCGATTTCGATAAATAATGGTCGATAACGCAGCTATATTTACTACCACAAGAAATATTATCAAGCCTATGATTAAGTGCTTTTTTGTTTGTGTATTCATTGTTCAAAAATTTTTGTTCTTAAAATTACTCATTTCCTTCATCATTTTCTGAAATCAATATATTTTCAATCGATTCAATCTGAAAATCGTTTAGATATTGATATTCGGCAAATGCTTCAATATAATCTTCTTTCAGTGCTTCATTTTTAGCTAACTTGCTTTCGTAGCTGCCTGTACCTGATCCTATGAGTATTCCAATATATACTGCTAAAACAAGCGACGCCATATAAATAGAAGGTTGTAAAATCTTTCTGGCTAATCCGTTACTCCACACCGATTCGGTTTTTTCCTTTTTATTTTCCATTCGTTGTTTTAACCGGGTATAATAAAAGGGCTGCCCGGACAAAGTTTCTCTGTCGTTTAAATGATCTAGTGTTTGAACCAATTTTGTGTATAGAGCCGAACACTCCGGACAATTTATTAAATGGTTATCTATTTCATCTTTTAATGGTGGGGATAGTTCCCCCAGATGATAACGATAAAGATTTTTATATATTTTTTTGCATTTCATATGAGATTCTTTATGGTTTTGGACACTTAAATAATCCTTATTATTACATATTTAATTAATTTTTTTTATAATAATCAATAATTATTTTCTCTAGTTTTTTCTTTCCTCTATTGATTAATACGCCTACTTCTGACACGCTAATATTCATTATTTCAGCAACCTCTTTATACGATAAATCTTCAAAATGACTCAACGAGATGGCTATATTTTGCTTTTCGGGTATTTTTTTGAGCGCGAAATGCAATACTTTCTTATTTTCATCTGCTTCCATGTCTTCTCCGGGCTGTAAGGTATCATCAACCGGGTCTATTTTTCGTTTTTCATCGCCAAAAAGTAAATCCAGGCTTGAAAACCATTTGTTTCTTTTATTCGAACGTAAATAATTGAGAGATTTATTTACAGCAATCCTGTACAACCAGGTTGTTACTTTCGAATCGCCTCTGAATTGATCAATCGATTCATAAATTTTGATAAATACCTCCTGTGAAACATCCATCGAGTCCTCAACATTATGCAAAATATGGTGGCATACATTCAGTACCATTTGATGATATTTTTCAACAAATTGTTTGAAAGCACTTTCATCGCCGCTTGCTATTTTCTCTATCAGTAATTTATCGTCCATGGATGGTTGTTCCCAAATCGATCGTTTAATATTATCTGACACGTAAAATTTAATTTTATTACAATTTTAAAGGTATAATGTTTTTTTTATCTTTTCCTTATTTATTAGTCTAATTTACCCTGTTTTTAAGGTATTTTATCATAATTTTAATATACAGGTAAATCATTTGATTATTCCGTTAAATCTGTAATCGTACGATTTTTAAAGGGCGAGCTAAATTTTGGCCTGTTCATAAAATGTCGTTAAACACATAAAACTTCCTGTAATCTCTTTGTGTGCAATTGTTACAAAAGATTATCTTTGTGTAATAACATTATTAAATATGTTAATATATTAAGGACAAATAGTTATGAATAAGCAGTATACATCTCATGTTATTCTCTTTTTTTCTCTTTTTTTATTTGTAAATCAACTTTTTGCACAGCATGAAAGACCTGATTTTATGAAGGATAAGGAACAACAATGGGTTGATTCGATCATGAAAGAGCTATCACTCGAAGAGCAAATAGCACAACTATTTATGGTAGCTGCTTATTCCAATAAAAGTAAAAGTCATCAGGAAGAGATTACTACACTAATTGAAAAATATAAAATTGGCGGATTGATTTTTTTTCAGGGAGGTCCGGTTCGTCAGGCAAAATTAACCAACGATTATCAATCTGTTTCAGATATTCCACTTTTAGTGGCAATTGATGGAGAATGGGGATTGGGTATGCGACTGGATTCTACGATGAGCTATCCACGACAAATGATGCTTGGAGCCCTAGAAAATGACTCGCTGATTTACCAGATGGGATATGATATTGGTGAGCAGATGAAACGTCTGGGTATACACATTAATTTTGCTCCGGTAGTTGATATAAACAATAATCCTTACAATCCGGTAATTAACGTACGATCATTTGGTGAAGACCGGATTAATGTGAGTAAAAAATCTATCGCTTATATGGATGGAATGAAAGATGCCGGAGTTATTGCAGTAGCCAAACATTTTCCCGGTCACGGCGATACGCATGTGGATTCTCATTATGATTTACCGTTAATCGCCCACCCCAGAGAAAGATTGGATTCTTTGGAGCTTTTTCCTTTCCAGCGAATGATTGATGCCGGAGTAAAAGGTATTATGGTGGCACATCTTAGCGTACCAGCGCTTGAATCAGATATTCATTTACCGACAACCTTATCAAAACCCGTAGTAACCCATTTATTAAAAACCCAGATGGAGTTTGATGGATTAATTTTTACCGATGCGCTGAACATGAAAGGAGTTACCAAAAATTACCAATCCGGGGATATTGAAAGTATGGCACTTAAAGCCGGGAACGATGTTTTGCTTTTTCCCGAAGATGTCCCAAAAGCCATTCATAAAATTAAAAGACGGGTAAAAGCTGGGGATATCCCGGTAGAAAGAGTCGAAGAAAGTTGCCGGAAGATCCTTCAGGCAAAATTTCAGGCAGGTCTTCATCATAATCATCAACAAGAAAATTATGTGCAACTCGAGAATCTGGAAGATGATTTAAATCAGGTGATGTATGATGTTACCCGCCGTGAATTGATAAAATCGTCGATAACGATCATACAGAATAAAAACGATATTCTTCCGGTTACATCCTTAACAAAACAAAAATTTGCTTCATTGGCATTCAATACGAATGAAATAACTGCATTCCAGCAATCTCTTTCAAAATATGCAAAAGTGGATCACTATGTTTTTGATGATTCGCAGACTGATGTTATTTATGAGAAGCTGAAAGATTATGATATCGTTTTTACAAGTATACATAACACCTCTTTTTGGCCGGCTAAAAATTATAGAGTTAACCCCAAGCATTTAGATTTTATGGGTAATATGACCCAGAAAACAAAGGTTGTTTTTAGTGCTTTTGCAAATCCTTACAGTCTTCGCGATTTTCAAATGTTGCAGGATTTAGATGCTGTTTTAATATGCTACGATGATGAACCGGCCATTCAGCAGTATGCAGCACAGGCAATTTTTGGTGGTATTACAATTTCAGGAAAGTTGCCTGTAACGATTAATAATCAATTTCCTGCCGGAAGGGGCCTTCCGGTTAAAAAAAAAATACGCCTTCAATTTGGAATCCCTGAGCAGGCAGGAATATCCTCACAAAAATTAAAAAAAGTTGATTCTATTGCTCAAATAGCAATCGACAGCTTTGCAACTCCCGGATGCAGAATTCTTGCTGCCCGCAATGGAATGGTTTTTTACGATGAATCATTTGGGTATCATACGTATTTGAAAAATAATAAAGTAAAAGAAGATGATATTTACGATATTGCTTCTATTACCAAAATTGTAGCTACAGTTCCAGCTTTAATGAAGCTTTATGAACAGGGGCTGTTTTCCCTTGAAGCTAAATTGTCCGATTTTATTCCGGAGTTAGATACAACAAACAAAGGTGACTTACAGGTCAAAGATATTTTAACGCATCAGGCACAACTAAACGGTTGGATTCCTTATTACTATTATACACTTCAAACCTTATTTCCGGATAAAGATTTGCTGAATAAAAGATTCTCTGAGGAATATCCGTATAAACTTGGCAATCATTCGTATGTGGCTAAAAATTTTATGTTTAAAAAAGGTATTTATTCGCATCAGGAGAAAGAGGGTTTTACAACGAAAGTAGCAGAAGATTTATATATTATCGATTCTTATAAAGATTCTATTTTTGCCATGATTCGCTCTTCCAATCTGATGGATAAAAAAGAGTATCGATATAGCGATTTAGGATTTTACTATTTTTATAAAATTATTGAAGAGTATACCGGTACTAATTTTCAGGATTATGTTGATTCTTGTTTTTATAAACCTTTGGGAGCTTCACGAACCGTTTTTTTTCCTCTGGAACATTTCAAAAAATCAGCAATAGTACCTACTGAAAATGATCTGATATTTAGAAAACAATTGATCCATGGATACGTACACGACCCGGGAGCAGCTATGTTAGGTGGTATTTGCGGTCATGCCGGGGTGTTTTCCACAGCGAATGATCTGGCAAAAATCATGCAAATGTACCTTAATGGTGGTGAGTATGGCGGGAAACAATATTTTAAACCGGAAACCATAGAACTTTTTACCACAAGTCCATTTTTAGATGAAGATAACCGAAGAGCATTGGGTTTTGATAAACCGCAAATGGATTACAGCAAGGAGGGGCCTACATTTAAAGGGATATCGGGTAAAAGTTTTGGGCATAGCGGATTTACAGGTACCCTGGCATGGGCCGATCCGGAGGAAAAAATCGTTTTTATCTTTCTTTCTAACCGTATTCATCCCGATCAGGATAACAACAGGCTGATCCAAACCAACGTTAGAACAGATATTCAAAAAGCAATTTATGATGCAATTATTGAATCCAATACAAAACAGGATACCCTTCAGTAATTTTTAAAATCATAAACACTTTTTTTTAATTCAATTGTGTATATTTATCTGATAATCCATAAAATACTCACACGATGAATAGAATATTATATTTTATAATTGCCGCTACAATGCTTCTTAGCGCATGTTCCGAGACTAAAAATGTAGATTTAATTGTTACCCATGCCAAGATTTATACCGTAGATAAAGATTTTTCCGAAGCCGAAAGTTTTGCGGTTAAAGATGGGAAATTTATTGCAGTAGGTAGCTCAGATGAAATATTATCGAAATACAAAGCAAAAAAGACCATGGATTTGGATGATAAATTTATATATCCCGGTTTTATTGATGCTCATTGTCATTTTTATGGGTATTGCCTAACCTTATTGCAAGCCGATTTACGTGGAACAACTTCGTTTGATGAAATATTGGAGATTATTACCCGACACGATAAAAAATACAATACTGAATGGGTTTTAGGAAGAAGTTGGGATCAAAATAACTGGAAGGTGAAGGATTTTCCGGTGAATGATAAATTAAATGAGTTGTTTCCTGATAAACCTGTTTATTTACGACGTGTTGACGGACATGCAGCCATTGCTAATGCAAAAGCACTTGAAATGGCAGGTATTACTGGTGAGACACAAATTGATGGGGGTAAGGTGTTGGTAAAAAACGGTCAGCCAACAGGTGTGTTAATAGACAATGCCATGTCCTCAGTAAGCCGGTTAATTCCTGACGTTGATAAAAACCAGACTGTAAAAGCAATCGCACAGGGCGAACAGAATTGTTTTGCCGTTGGATTAACCTCAGTTAGTGATGCCGGGCTATACAAAAATCAGGTTTTACTTATTGACTCACTGCAAAAAGCAGGCGATATGAAGTTGCGGTTATATGTTATGTTAGAACCTACTGATGAAAATATTCATCACTTTGTGAAAAATGGAACGTATAAAACAGACTACCTGAATGTGCGTTCTATTAAATTATATGCCGACGGAGCACTAGGTTCAAGAGGTGCAGCCTTGTTAAAGCCTTATTCCGACGACCCGGGGAATTATGGGCTGATTGTAGAGCCTTTCGAATTTTACCATACTATTTCTAAACTGGCCTATGATAATGATTACCAGATTTGTACTCATGCCATTGGCGACTCGGCCAATCGGCTAATGCTTAATATATATGCTCAGTATCTAAAAGATAAAAACGACCGCCGCTGGAGAATTGAACATGCACAAATTATCCATCCCGATGATTTGCATAAATTTGGAAAATATAGTATTGTTCCTTCTATTCAATCGACCCATTGTACTTCGGATATGTACTGGGCTGATGAGCGGTTAGGAGAGGAGCGGATACAAAATGCCTACATCTATAAACAGTTACTGGAGCAAAACGGATGGCTGCCTAACGGAACAGATTTCCCGGTGGAAAAAATTGACCCGCTGCTCACTTTTTATGCCAGTGTGACCCGAAAAGATCCGGAAGGATACCCTGAAGAAGGATTTCAGCCCGAAAATGCATTATCGCGCGAAGAAACCCTAAAATCAATGACTATTTGGGCCGCAAAAGCAGCCTTTGAGGAAAACGAGAAAGGAAGCATTGAACCCGGTAAAATGGCTGATTTTGTGGTGTTAGATAAGAATATTATGACTATAGCGAAACATGAAATCCCCAATGCAAATGTTCAATTTACTTTTATTAATGGAACAATTGTTTATCAAAAAGAATAAAAAAGAATTACCTTTCGCAAAAATTTATATTTGATTAATATTTTTTATTTAACCATTCAAAAAAGTGGGTTAAAGAAGTTTCATCATTTTTTAATTTATTTTCTGCTTTATATTCTTTAACCATCTTTCTCATTTCACCAGAATAAGATTTTAATTTACGGATATTTTTAATCTCATACATATCTTTTCCTGATTCAAGAAGATAGAAGTTGTCCGAATTTCTTTTGAAATGTTTTGGTTTAGGAGTATCATAACCTTTAGGGTCTTCTTCGTCTACAAATCGTACGCTTTTCTTGGATAAAAGCGTGTATTTTCCAATGGCATTGACAAAAAAGTAACCTGAGACTTTGTTGTTTTTATGTAACTTGATAATAGAGTAATCACCTATTTTTATTCCTTTAATTTTTTCATTATCGGCAAGAATGAAAAATTTATCCTTATTTAAAAATTCAATCTCATCAGTATACATATTGTATCTAAACTTGCCTTTAAGTGTTTTATCATCTGAAGTTTTGATGTAACCTTCTTCAAAATCTTTGTAAATATATGCATTCCCCTCAATATCTTCATAGGTTGCATAAGGCTTAGAACCAATCCTATGTTTTAATAGTTCGTCGTACTGCTGTTCCAATAAAAAGGATCTATATTCACCTGTTTGTGAAAATCCAATGTTAGCTATGAGAATAAAAAGTAAAATTACAAATGTCTTTTTCATATCTTTCTTTTGTTGTTACAATCGCAATAATAATTAAATTTGTTTATGAAAAAAAGAATAAATAAAATTTTTATTACAACGTATCAAATGTTTTTTAATTAAATATATAATTCAAGTTTATTGATATTTGTATGAATAAGGAAAAATTTACAGCTATCATTAATTATATTCATCAATTTATTGATTTTGATCAAATAGAGATAGGCATAATTAAAGATTTAGTTAAGGTTATTTATTTAAAAAAAGGAGAGACTTTTATACAGAAAGGTGATATAGCTAATCAAATAGCCTTTACCAATAAAGGGTATCTTAGGGTTTATTATTTGCATGATGGAGTTGAAATTACCCGCGATATTACTCCATTGCATAGTTTTGCTACGGCTTTACCCAGTTTTATTTCACAAACACCTTCTTTTGAAATTATAAGTGCTATTACCGATTGTGAATTAATTACCATTCATAAAAACGATCTGGAATATCTCTATTCAAACTATCCAAAATGGGAACGATTTGGGCGCCGGATTATGGAAGAGATGTTTGTTGAATCACAGCGTAGGATTTATTCGTTTATTACTGAAACGGCAGAAATAAGGTATAAAAAATTGTTAAAGCAACATCCCGGTATGATAAGGGATGTGCCGCTAAAATATATTGCCGATTTTTTAGGTATAAAACTTCAATCATTAAGTCGTTTAAGAAAATCAATGGATTGGGAATAAAAAAGTAAATCAGCCTTCCTTTATTGCTGTCTGCTGCTGCCTCCTGCTGCTTTTTGTTTCTAATATCAAAATTTTTAATCTGCGATGTTCTACTCAATCAGTGTATTCAATTAATTGAACCTGTGCTCTATTAAAAAAATATTTAACAAATGTTAAATGGTTTTTAGTTTATTTTTTCGGAAATTTGAAAGAAGATTCATTTAATCCGATTATTCTATGAAACGAATTTTTAATCAATCCAAGGAAACCCATTATGACATCATCATTATCGGCGGGGGGATTACCGGAGCTTCAGTAGCTTACGAAGCTGCCAGCCGCGGATTAAAAGTTGCCCTCTTCGAAAAAGGAGATTTTGGCGAAGCTACTTCTGCCGCTACCTCAAAATTAATCCATGGAGGACTACGCTATTTAAAAAATATGGAGTTTGGACTGGTACGTGAGTCACTAACCGAACGCCGTATTCTGGAAAATATTGCCCCTAATTTTGTTTACCCGCTGCCTTTTATGATTCCAACTTACAGCAACTTAAAAAATAACAAACAGATATTGTTTATTGGTATGTTACTGTATGATATCTTATCTTTTGATAAAGCATTTACCTGGGATAAGTCCAAAAAGTTACCTTTTCACCGAACCATTGGTGCTAAAAAAACGAGAAATCTTGAACCCTGTATTAAAGATAATAAACTTACCGGTTCAAGTATCTATTACGATTGTCAGAATATTAATCCCGAAAGGTTAACCTTGGAAATGCTGAAATCGGCTATGTATTATGGAGCTGAAGCAGCAAACTATGCTAAAGTAGAATCGTTGATTAAAAACGGGGATACGATAAAAGGAGTAAAAGTAAAAGATATAATCACCCATACTGTTTATGAATATACAGCTGATTTAACCATTAACTGTACCGGAGCATGGACAGATATCGTTTTAAATGCTACAGCCGGGAAACAAGCTTCAAATCATCATATTCGGCGTTCCGAAGGGATTCATATCATTACCAAAAAACTTTGCAATAAACATGCCGTTACCATGATGACCAAAAGTGGCCGTCATATTATGCTGATGCCCTGGCGAAATCATTCACTTATTGGTACTACCGATAAAGAATACAAAGGCAATCCTGATGATTATAAAATAACGAAAGAAAGTATCCGGGAATTGATTGATGAGATGAATGAAAACTACGGAATAAAAAAACTAAACTATGAGGATGTTTTATTTGCTTACGGAGGATTAAGGCCTTTGGTAGATAATCAGACTGAAGCATCGTATGAATCGTCCCGTAAATATGAAATTACCGACCATAAAAAGGAAGGATTGGATGGATTAATGACGGTTGAAGGAGGAAAGTATACCACTAGCAGGAACCTGGCTGTACATCTGGTAAATAAAATAGCGAAAAAGCTGAATAAAAAAGTAGCTAGATCCATTTCTAAAAAGAAATATTTGATAAATTCAGATATTAAAAGTATGGAATCCTTTATTAAGCAGTTGGCATTAAGGTATCCTTCGTTTTCAGAAGCAACCATAAACTATGTGGGCAGAAACTACGGTTTACAGTGTCATACCATTTTTCGCCTGGCATTGCGCGATAAATCCCTGGCCCGGGTTCTCACTCAGGATGGTGAAATATTAGCCGAAGTGGTTTATGTAATAAAAAAAGAACTGGCTTTCTCGTTAGCAGATATCTTTTTTAGACGAACAGGACTGGGAACCCTGGGCTACCCGGGGGATGAAGCTTTTACTCACGTTGTAGAAACGGCCAAAGATTATTTGAAATGGGATGAGCAAAAGACGCAGGAAGAAGTGAATAAAGTGATGAATATTTTTAGATTGCCACAATAAGTTATTTATTGTTATTTTTTAAGAATAAATTAGCTGTAAAGCAGTTTTAAATTTGAAAAGATGAATACATACAGAGATATTTTAAAATGGGGAGACAAACGTAAAGCCTCCATTGATGAAGGAACCTTAAAAGTTGTCAAAGAAAAATTTGGATACAACGATAGTGATATAAATCAATTGCACTTATCAGGTGATCACAGAGTTAATCTTGATAAGCAGTGTAATTTAGATAAAAAAATTATTGAGCAATTAACCCATATTGTTGGAGAAGAGAATATTGAAACGGATGATTATTCCAGGGCTTCACATGCGCATGGTAAATATTATGCAGAATTATTGCAGCTGCGGAAAGGAGAAGTGTTAACACCTCCGGATGCAGTTCTCTATCCTCGAAATGAAGATGATATTGTAAAAATAGTAGCATTGTGTCAGGAAAACACCATTGCAATCACTCCGCAGGGTGGATTATCTTCTGTAACTCGCGGCGTTGAAACAACCAAAGGCGGCATAAGCCTTGATTTAACCAAACACATGAATAAAGTGCTGGAAGTAAATGAAATTAACTCTACCGCAACCGTTCAGCCCGGGATGTATGGGCCGGCTTTTGAATCATATTTAAATAATTATAGGCAAAAGTATTCGTGTGGCCACTTTCCTCAGTCGTTTGAATATTCTACGGTTGGGGGCTGGGTGGCAGCCAAAGGAGCCGGACAGGCTTCTACCGGTTACGGTAAAATTGAGCATATGGTTTTATCGTTGCGGGTAGTAACCCCTACAGGAATTATTGAAACAAAAACGTATCCTGCCAGTGCCCAGGGATGGGATTTATACCCGCTTTTTTTAGGTTCTGAAGGGACGTTGGGTGTAATAACCCGGATTACCATGAAAATACGTAAATACAGGCCAAATCAAACCCAAAATGCCTCGTTTTTATTTAAAACTTTTGAGTCGGCCGTTGCAGCCATGCGAACTGTTATGCAAAGCGGTGTAGGAGTGCCGCATCTGTTTCGTATATCAGATCCTGAAGAGACCGATATTGCATTTAAAACCCAGCATTTTGAAGGTACTTTTGCTGATCAGTTTTTAAGCTACCGGGGTTATAAATCGCACAGTCGCTGTTTAATGTTTGTCT
>Ga0209936_1000244_pt1 | contig 35315 bp, 35 predicted proteins | sample SalPonR1_A_D1_MG_FD_185694 | JGI IMG/M metagenome (GOLD analysis project Ga0209936, IMG submission 185694) | Salt pond soil microbial communities from South San Francisco under conditions of wetland restoration - Salt Pond MetaG R1_A_D1_MG... ...
TACCCAGGCTTGATGTTGTAAGAGCCGAAGCGAGGGTTGAAGAAAGCAGAAGCCTTCTTACCCAGGCTCGGTCAAATTACAACGATCTGCTGTCCAGACTCTCAACTCTCGTGGGAGGGATGGAAGTCATTCCTCAACGAACAAGCCTGATACCACCAGAAATGCCTTCTGTTAGAAATGTTGAAGAAACCTGCTCATCGAGACCGGATATTTTATCACTGCAATATGCTCTTGATAAGGCAAAAACTGACCTGAGGCTCGCATCCAGGGGACTTTCCCCCACTCTGGACGCTTTTCTGGGATGGACAGCCTGGTCAGATGCCAGGATAGTTTCTCCACCGGAGGACGAACTCCTTCTTTCCCTCACAATGAATATTCCTTTAACCGATGGAAACAGAACTCATTATCAGGTGAAAGAAAAAGAAGAAGCCATAGGTTCAGCCCGAAAAGAACTGGGAGCACGTATGGATACAGCAATGGAGGAAATAACCCTGGCACGAAACAGGTGGGAAAGAGCCATTGCCATCCGTAAAAGCAGGGAAAAACAGGTTCAGCTTGCTGAAGAGGAATTGAGAATAACTACCCTTCTCTACCAGGAGGGTTTGGGCAGCCAGCTGGATCTCTTGAACGCTCAGACCGAGCAGGTAAGGGCAAGTACGGAAAAACTCGACGCCGTTAAAGAACTCTACCTCGCACTGGTAGATATGAAAAAAGCATGCGGTTACTACGCACAAGAGTATACAGACAAGAAACTCATAAGATATTGAGAGTGGTGATCCCCATGAAGAGAAAAAAAGGGTTTTCGTGGCTACTGACGCTGTTTATTGTTTTTATAATCCTTGGAGGAATATTTTTTGGTTTCCGCTTCCTGTCTTCACGAAGAGCTGAGGAAGTTCCCCCGAAAAGTGTGGCCGACATAAGGGCAGAAAAGGGAATTCCTGTGAAAGTTGATCAGGTGGAAGTTCTTCCATGGCAGGTATGGAAACGATATTACGGACAGGTCAGACCTTCCCGGACCCAGGACCTGACATCATATGTGAGAGAGTTTATCGTGAATGTGCCCGTTGATGTGGGCGACAAGGTCAGGCAGGGAGATGTACTTCTGGAACTTTCCAAAGAAACCCAGGCTTTTGATCTTGCGGCAAGGATCGCTGATTACAGGGAAGCTAAAAGAGATTATGAAAGAAAACTTGCCTTGAGCAAAGCCGGAGGCATATCAAAACAGGAAGTGGAAAAAGCTTATGTGACCATGCAGCAGAAAAGATCCCTTGTAGCTGATGTTCAGACCAAGGTTTCACGAACCAAAGTATACGCTAAGATCGACGGCACTGTAACCTACAGGGATGCAGAGGTCGGAGAGATCGCCGAATCCGGGAAGAAACTTATGGTTGTTGCAGATACAAAAAATCTTGAAGTGGAAGTCCTTTTACCACCCCTCGAAGTCGGGCGGATCAGAAAGGGTGTTGCTGTGAGAATAAAGCTTCAGGACAGAACCTGTCCTGAAGCTAAAACATGTATGGGAACTGTTCTGAGAATAGATCCCGAAGCCGAGCCATCGACGGGTCTTTTCAAGTGCATAGTAAAACTTGCTCCTGACGCAGATTTCCCTCCGGGATCATATGTAGAGACCGAATTCCTCATAGATAATAGAGCCGAGGTAGTTCAGGTACCATACGAGATCATAGATCGAGAGGGCGGAAGGGCTTTTGTCTTCGTTGTTGAGGATGGCAGGGCCTTCAAGCGCTATATAGAGGTGGGTGAAGGTGTAGACCGTATGAGAGAAGTAGTTTCGGGGCTAAGCCAGGGTGAAACCATCGTTGTAGAGGGCATGGACAATTTATTCGACAGTGCCAGAGTATGGATCCAGGAACCGTAGCGATTTTGGAAAGACCGTAGGATGGACTGACCTCCCATCAATAAAGGGGTTTTGGTTTTAAACTTCTCTGCGCAACTCTGCGTGGACCCGAAGGGTCCCTGCGGTTAAGGGATTTTATCCTTGATCTGAAATTTTCGTTCGATGAAAACTGATGGGCTGAAGCCCATCCTACTTTTTAGAATTTTTTCAAAAGGGGTAACTGATGGGCATAATTGGAACTTTCATCCGCAGGCCGGTTTTGACAAGCGTAACTGTCCTAATGGCCGTTTTTATTGGAATATACGCCTATTTCGAGCTTGGAGTGGAGCTTCTCCCAAGGGTGGATGTTCCTGTGGTCGTAGTCCAGACAGTCTACCGGGGAGCAGGTCCTGAAGAGGTGGAAAACCTTGTTTCAAAACCCGTGGAGGACGCTCTGGCCCAGGTTGAGGGAGTCAACAAGATCGAAAGTTTTTCTCTTGAGGGCATCTCTTTTGTAGTCGCAGATTTTGAATACGACATTAACCTTTCCGAGGCCACTCTGGATGTATCCAACAGGGTCAAGGCCATTTCCGGGCTTCTTCCGGAAGACGCCGAGGACTCTGTTGTTGAAAAGTTTGACATCAACGCACAGCCTTTCATGACCATGGCGGTTCTCTTTTCTGTTCCTGAGGAAGAAGCATATACTGTAGTCGAGGACAGGCTTCAGCGCCAGATAACCCAGATAAAAGGCCTTGCCAATGCAGACATCCTGGGAGGCATCCAGAGAGAGATCCATGTTTATGTAGACCCGACAGACATGGAACAGTTCGGAATAGATCTCAGTGAAGTCACCAGAATACTGGCAGCCAACAATCTTAACGATCCTTCCGGAAACATCGCAAAGGGAGGGAAGGAACTCTCTATCCGCGTACTTGGCGAGGTTGAAAACCCCGGAGAGCTGGAGAATATAAGAGTACCTCTTGATAACGGATCTTCAGTCCGTATTGGGGATTTCGCCAGGGTGGTTGATACCACCGAGGAAAGAAGGGGTTTCGCCAGGTATGGCGGGCGAAACGCCATATTTGTTGACTGTATAGCCAGCCCCAACGCAAACATTGTTGAAATAAGCAGTGAGATACGGGAGGAACTGAATGAGATCAGAGATTACATGCCTCCCGGATACGAGATCATAGTTACCAATGATGAGTCGGATTTTATCTCAGAAGCTGTAAGGAATGTATTCCGGGACATGGGATTCGGGATCCTTTTAACCGGACTCATTCTATATCTTTTCCTGATGAGATTTTCCGTCACTCTGGTTGTGGCTCTCTCAATGCCCACTGCTGTCGTAGCAACTTTCATTCTCCTCTACACTACAGGCACAACTCTCAACATAATGAGTACTCTGGGACTTGCTATTTCCATTGGAGTCCTTGTAAACAATGCCATTCTGGTAATAGAAAACATATTTAGATTCAGGGACATGGGACTCGATCCCCTGGAAGCATCCGAAAAAGGAACTCAAGAAATAGCACTTTCCGTTCTTTCCACCACTGTAACCAACCTGGCGGTCTTCATTCCCGTGGTTTTCATGGGCGGTATTGTCGGCCAGTTCTTCAGTGATTTTGCAATTGCTGTGGTAATAGCAACTCTCTTTTCTCTATGGGTGGCTTTTTCATTCACCCCAATGGTAGCTGCAAGGATAAGTTACGACAAACCATCACGGCTCAGCAGGTTCCTTACTGGATGGTTTCAGTGGCTCTATTCAGGATTTGACAGGCTTCATCATTTTCTTGTGGAAAGGACCCTCAAACATCCCGTAATAACCCTTGGACTTTTTGGGCTTCTTTTTGCAGGTTCCCTTACTCTGACAGGGAACCTGGGAGTTCAGTTCCTTCCAAACGCTGATCAGGGAGTTGTAACCATGGAGTTATCGCTGCCTTCAGCAGTATCTCTTGAATATACCGAGAGAATATCTAAACAGATCGAGGATCATATCAGGACCCTGCCGGATATAAAAGAAGTGGAGGTCTTTGCTGGAGGCACAGGAGCCGAACAGGGAGTAAACCAGTCAAGGATCAGGATCTTCATGAATGACAGGCAGGGAAGGGTCAGTACTTTTGAGATAGCTGATATGATGAGGCCTTACCTTGCTTCCATTCCGGATCTTACTCCAGTTATTGCTGCTTCAAGCAGCGGGGGACCTCCCGGCAGAGCCCTTCAAATTGGCGTTATCGGAGATGAGATAAATGAACTGGACAATATCTCGAACAAGCTTCTGGATATCATGCAGAGAACCCCAGGAATAGTAGAAGCTGACGTAAACTGGGAACTGGGCCGCCCTGAGATCAACCTCAAGGTTAACCGCTGGAGGCTTGCCCAGCTTGACCTCAGTGTTTCGGATCTTGCTGATACATCGAGGGCCTATATAACAGGAAAAGATGCTGGCGTCTTCAGAACAGGAGGCAGGGAATACGATATTCTGGTCATGCTGGAACCCTCTAAATCAGACAATATTTTTGACCTCCCGGGACTTCCTGTACCTACTAAAAAGGGTTTTGTCCCCCTGGGACTGGTAGCAGAAGTAGAATACGGTCTCGGCCCCACTACGATCCTGCGAAAGGACAGGAGCCGTTACATGGCAGTAGAAGCAGATGTATCAGGAATAACCGTGGGTGAAGCCTTTAACAGGATAATGCCGGAGATCCGTAAGCTAAAGCTTCCTCCTGGTTACAGATTTGATTTCGCTGGAGAAGTTGAGACCATTCAGGAAAACTTCAGATTCATGTTCCTGGCATTCGGCATGGCCGTTGTACTGACTTTCATGGTAAACGCAGCTATTCTTGAATCATACCTTTTCTCGTTCATAATAATGCTCACAATTCCCCTTTCAGCCATAGGAGTAATTCCCCTTCTTTTTCTCACCGGAGTATCAGTTTCCGTTTACGCACTCCTCGGAGTTATCATGCTGGTGGGCCTTGTGGTTAACAATGCCATCGTTATCATCGATTATGCTGAGCGAAAACGAAGGGAAGGGCTCCGACCCTATGACGCCATACTTGAAGCATGCCAGATCCGTCTGCGACCAATCGTCATGGCAGATGTTACCTCTGTCATCGCCATGCTGCCCCTTGGGCTGGGGCTTGGTGCAGGAGGAGCATTTCGGCAGCCCATGGCCATAGTTGTTATCGGAGGTCTTCTTGCGGGAGGAACCCTGGCCCTTTTTGCCATACCCCCGGTGTATGAACGGGTCTGGGCTTTCAGGGATTGGAAAAACCGGAGAAAGAAAAAACATTAAAACCTCCCCTTTGAAACCAGGACCTCCATATCTCTTAAATTAAGGATGGTTATTTCCCGTTTTTCAACCTTTATAAGCTTCTCTTCTTCAAATTTTGCCAGGATCCTGGAGAGAGTTTCAGGGGTGGTACCAAGAAAACCTGCCAGTTCAACCCGGGAAATACCCAGACGGATCTGCTCCTGATCATTCTGCTCATACATTACGTACATAAGATAAGCCGCAAGCCTGCCTGGAACTTCTTTAAGAGCAATACTCTCAAGCTGACTTGTGACCTGGCGGATCCTCAAGGAGAGAGTCGAAAGCATTGAAAGTGCAAGAGATGGATTTTTCTTTATAAGTTCCAGAAATTCAAGCCTCGGAAAAAGAATAACTTCCGTATCAGAAATAGCCATTGCGCTTGCAGGAAAAGTCATGCCAGCATAAACAGCAACCTGCCCAAACTGATCAAGAGGACCACAGATATGAATTATCACTTCTTTACCATCGAAAGATTCCTTGTAGATTTTCACACTGCCCCTTACTACTACATAAAACCCATGCCCGGGATCACCCTCAAAAAAAACATTCTCTCCCCGTGAATAATGTTTTTTTACTGCTATTGCTGCAATATCATTCAATTCATTTTGTTTAAGCCCTTCAAAAAAAGGCAACCTCGAAAAGAAATCAGGAATGTTTTCCACTTTCTGCCCTCCTGTCTCAATTATTCCGCATAAGAACAATTAAACAACTGTCATAAAAATCTGTATTTATGCATAGGGATCCTTATAAAGTGCTGTCTCATACAGATAAAGTGTGTTCATTTCTTGATACAGGTCAAGGAAAGCATAACAGGAATATGTCATTATTGAAATCGATACAAATTGCAAGCTTTTTAAGGAGGTACAAAGTTGAAAAACCGTGATGAAAAATCAGAAAACTATAAAGTACTGGATATTAGAGAAGCCTCAGGGAATTTTTTACCCGGACTTTTAAAGACAGCAAGGAAAACTGAGATCGGCGAGGGGCTATGTGTAGTACAGACATTTAAACCTCTCCCTTTATATTCGGCCATGGAAGAACTGGGTTTTGAACACCGCACAGAAAAGATTTCCGAACATGAATTCAGAGCATATTTTTTCAGAGTAAAAAAGGGAAACAGCACATATGTCAATACTGGAGATCTTCCTATGAAACCCACTGCCATGTTAAACTATAAAATGGTAGATAGTTCACTTGCTAACATTTCAGTTGATTTCTGGAACCTGATCTGGGGGAAAAAGGATTCCGCCATAGACCTGAAGACAAAGCTCATTCTCTCTTTATCCAATGCAGTGGGAGCAGGAAGACTTCGACAGGCATCCAGGGAGCTTGTCAAGGCATATTCCATCGGACTTACCGTTCCGGAAATGGACGAACTTTTCTCTTTATTCGCATGGAATGGGGGAATAGGCACCTTTTCATCAGAGATAGGCCCTTCTTCACTTTTTAAAGCATATAAAAAAATAAAAGAATCGGAATCCAAGGGGAAATCCCGGGAGGCAATTACTACAGAACTTATGGAAAATTTTGGCGAAGATAATCCGGATACGGGTGTAATTTCAAAAATTTAAGGGAGGTAAAGATATGTATTGTTTTCAGTGTCAGGAAACAGCAGGGAACAAGGGATGTACGGTACAGGGAGTATGCGGAAAAAAAGAAAATACAGCCAACCTTCAGGATCTTTTAATATTTACACTTAAAGGTATTGCTATCTGGGACGAAAAAGCTCGGGAACTCGGGGTACAGGATCTTGAAACAGGAAGATTCATTCATCATGCACTTTTTACAACCATAACCAATGCCAACTTTGATGATGACAGGTTCGTTGACCTTGTAAATAAATCCTTAGAACAAAGAGACAGGGTCAGGGAACAATTTCTCTCAGCTTTTAAGAAAAAACACGGGAGTGATTTTCATGAAGAAATTCCTGAAGCCGCTACATGGTTCTCCGACGATCCTTCCGTTTTTGCAGAAAAGGCAAAGGAAGTTGGCGTTCTTTCCACCAAAGACGAAGATGTGCGTTCCCTCAGGGAACTTCTCGTTATCGGACTCAAGGGAATAGCTGCATATGCAGATCATGCAATGGTTCTGGGTTACGAAAAGGACGATCTTTATGCTTTCTCCACAGAAGCCCTTGCATCAACTACGAAAGAACTTTCCGTGGATGAAATGGTTGGGCTGGTTATGAAAGCAGGAGAGAAGGCAGTGGACACCATGGCACTCCTTGACGAAGCCAACACTTCCACCTATGGCGATCCAGAGATCTCTGAGGTCTTTCTCGGTGTAGGTAATAATCCCGGTATCCTAATCAGCGGACACGATATGAAAGATATGGAAGAATTGCTCAAGCAGACTGAGGGTACCGGAGTGGATGTTTACACTCACGGAGAGATGCTGCCCGCAAATTATTACCCCGCTTTCAAGAAATATGACCACCTGGTAGGAAATTACGGCAACTCCTGGTGGAAACAGAACGAGGAGTTCGAGGCTTTCAACGGTCCTATTCTCATGACAACAAACTGCATCGTACCTTTAAAGAAGAACAACACTTATCTTGATAAATTCTATACCACAGCCTCCGCGGGATTTCCGGGAGCCAAGCATATACCCGAAAGGAAAGAAGGCGGAAACAAGGACTTTTCGGCTCTTATCGAACAGGCGAAAAACTGTAAACCGCCAGAAGAACTTGAATCAGGAACCCTTGTGGGCGGTTTTGCACATAACCAGGTAATGGCATTGGCGGATAAAGTAGTGGAAGCTGTAAAATCAGGAGCGATCAAGCGGTTTGTTGTAATGGGCGGTTGCGACGGAAGGTTCAAATCCAGGGACTACTATACCCGGGTTGCGCAGGAACTCCCCTCGGATACTGTTATCCTGACAGCTGGCTGCGCCAAGTACCGGTATAACAAACTCAACCTTGGCGATATAGGGGGTATTCCAAGAGTGCTCGATGCAGGACAGTGTAACGATTCCTATTCTCTTGCAGTCATAGCTCTCAAACTCAAGGAAGCATTTGGCCTCGATGACATTAACGAACTTCCCATCTCCTACGATATTGCGTGGTATGAGCAGAAAGCTGTTGCAGTTCTCCTCGCCCTGCTCCATCTTGGGATAAAGGGGATTCGACTTGGACCTACCCTGCCTGCCTTTGTCTCACCCAACGTTCTTAAAGTACTTGTGGAAAACTTTGACATCAAGCCCATTGGAGAAGTAAAAAATGATGTGGAGGCCATGATGGCCGGAAAGTAAAAATTTTTATTGATTTGCAAAAATAATACTTTTTACTACCAGGAACAACTAAAGGGGAAATTCTGAGTTTTTTCAGAATTTCCCCTCTTTTTTCATTGTTGCTGAATATTTTCACTACTTTATCAATTTTCTGTTACAAAAGTTAATAGTTTGCAGGAACCGGTAATGAGATATTTAATTCACGATCTGAAAGAGAATTATCCTGAAAATGATCAAAAAATGGAAAAAGGGCGGATTTTTTCCTTAAAGAGACTGTTCATTCCTTCGCCATATCACTTGAAGGGATCAATTCCCTGGTGTTTTACGAAGTTTCTTTCAAGAAGGATGTTATCATGGCAGGTATTGCCCTGGTGGCAAGGCTGTTCCTGGCCTATCTTAAACTTGCCTGGTTCTATTTCTTTCCACTGCCCTTCAATGTTGCTCTGGTGCTTATAATGGATGCACTGAACACAGGTATAGAAGCTATTGCCGACCTTTTCTCGGAAGGACAGAACGAACTTGCCAGGTATGCCAGGAATAATGGCAGCAAAGCGGTTTTTATCAGCATTATGTTTATTCTTTTTTCCCTCTCTCATCCTCTTTTAAAAGGGTCTCTAACTTTTTTATTATTCTGTTTAATATCCATTGAAGCTTCTAATTCAGGGATCATTAATTTATGCCTTGATTTGCATACCCCCTTAAGGTAGTATTTATGATGTAACTACGTATTACAATTTCAAGATAAAGGGGGCTTTATAGTGCAGAAATCAGAAAATAAACCCATGAACCCTTACATAGCCGGGGCTCTTTCGGGGCTTCTGGCAGTGGCTTCAGTAGCCCTGGTAGGAAAGTTCTTCGGTGCATCCACCACCTTCGCAAGAATAGGAGGGGCCCTTGAGGGGATCGTCCTTCCGGAAAGGGTAGCCAACCTCGCTTATTTTCAGAAATATGTATTCAAGATGGACTGGCAGCTCCTTTTCCTTGTGGGTATTACACTGGGATCTTTCATCTCTTCAAAAATGACAGGAACTTTTAAAGTTCAGGCTATTCCTGATATGTGGAGAGACCATTTCGGATCCAGACTCTCTCCCAGGATATGGATGGCTTTCGTTGGGGGAATAATAGCTGCCTTTGGTGCCAGAATGGCAGGAGGCTGTCCTTCAGGACACGGCTTAAGCGGACTTATGCAGATGTCCATAAGCGGTTTTATATCACTGCTCTGTTTCTTCCTTGGCGGGATCATCGTGGCCAGGATAGTCTACGGAAGGAGGGCTTCAAGATGAATACCCAGCTGATTGGCGGTCTCATTACTGGAATACTTTTCGGGATCCTTCTTCAAAGATCCGAGGTTATCCGTTACGACAGGCAGGTTGGTGCTGTAAGGCTCATTGACATGACCATAGTAAAGTTCATGCTGTCTGCGATAATTGTCGGCATGATAGGGGTCTATACACTTGAAGGCACAGGAGTACTTGAATTAAGCATAAAGGGAACCGTTATAGGAACAAATATTGTTGGCGGACTCATCTTCGGCGCCGGCTGGGCCCTTCTTGGATATTGTCCGGGGACAGCGGCCGGAGCCCTCGGAGAGGGAAGGATCGATGCCCTGGCTGGAATGGGGGGCATGGTAATAGGCGGAATGCTCTTCGGAGAATTCTACCCCCTGACCCAGAGCGGGTTCCTCTCGGCGGGTAATTTCGGTAAAGTCACTCTCCCTATGATCACAGGCATGAATCCATGGATATGGATCTTTGTGCTTACTCTCCTGTATATGGGCATTTTTTATCTCATAGAAAGGGAAAGCCTGTAAACATTATCCTCCCTTCCTGTGGCGCTTGAAGCCAAAGAACATTACAATGGTCAGTGTTACAGAAAGGGAGGAATACTTTTATATGAAAAAAACTGCCAGCAAATATTACATCTTCCGGGGAGAAGAAATTCTTGTAATGAATGAAAACACCATTCCAGCTCCAGAAAAACCGGAAGAACTCGGACTTTTGACCATAAGGTCCTTCGAATCAGCACAACTCTCAGAATCTTCCATATCATGGGCTGAAGTTGACAGGGATGCAGAGGCACCTTCGGGTATGAAATTCATATCTCGAAGACATTTGCTGGATATTCTGGGTGAAGAGGCTTTTGCTCCCGCCGGACTGGCATATCATTACATGAACTGGACGCGCAATACCCTTTACTGCGGAAGATGCGGAGGAATAATGAGGGATTCAGACATCGAAAGAGCACGTGTCTGCAGCAATTGTGGATATATCTCGTATCCTCTCATCTGTCCTGCAATAATAGTTGCAGTCGAACGGGAAGGAATGATCCTTCTGGCAAGAAGTCCAAGGTTCCCAAAAGGTAGATACAGCGTTCTTGCAGGCTTCGTTGAACCCGGAGAAAGCCTTGAGGATACTGTCAGACGGGAAGTGATGGAGGAAGTTTCCATTGAACTGGATGAAGTAAGATATTTCGGCAGTCAACCATGGCCTTTCCCCCATTCTCTGATGCTGGGGTTCACAGCCAGCTGGAAATCTGGAGAGATCAACATAGATGGGGTCGAGATCGAGGATGCCCACTGGTATTCCCCTGAAAATATCCCCAATATTCCATCTACGAGATCCATTTCAGGAAGACTTATAAAGAATTTTTTAGCTAAGAACTAATAACAGGGTGGGTATTTCACCCACCCTGTTATTTTTTAATGATAGATAATTACTACAAACCTTCTTTTTCCAGTTCTCTAAGTAGTTCGGATATTCCCTGAAGCCCTTTTGTCAATACCTCAGGATCAAAGGCATATCCTATTCTCAGCCATTTTTCCATTCCGAAACATTCTCCCGGGACAAGGAAGGTCCCGTTCATCTTTATAAGCCTTGAGCAGAATTCTTTTGAATTTATTTCATAACTATATTTCAGAAAAGCAGTAGTTCCACCGCATGGCTTAATATAATCCATGCGTTTTTCCCCCTTGACCCACTGGTCCAGGATTTCCATGTTATTTCTTATAATACCCAGATTTCTTTCAAGGATCCTGTCTTTATTTTCCATTGCGATAGAGGCAAGATAATCATCTATCATACCGCAGCTTATATTTGTGTAATCCCTTCTTATCATACATTCATTAATAAATTCGCTGTTTCCTGCGATCCATCCGAGCCTCAAACCGGCAAGGGAAAAAGCCTTGGACATGCTGCCTACACTAATGCCTTTTTCATAAATATCAGCCATGGATGGCACATATATCCCCTCTTCGTGAACCAGCATCCTGTAGACCTCGTCTGAATGGACCCAGGCACCAACCTCCCTGGCTATCCCTGCGATCTGTTCAAGAATATCCGATCCCATGAGGGATCCGGTGGGATTATTGGGGTTGTTTATGCATATCAGTTTTGTATCCGATCTCACCATGGCTTTCAGTTTATCCAGGTCCGGAAGAAAATCATCCTCCGCCTTGAGATGAAGAAGTTCCACCTCCGCACCGAAGGATTCGGGAATACTCCTGAGCTGCTGATATGAGGGATTAACTGCTATGACGTGATCGCCTGGTTCCACAAGTGTATACATTGCAAGGAAATTCGAGGCACTTCCTCCGTTCATTACAAGTATATTTTCCGGCTTCAAAGATCCATAAAGTCCTGATATACCTCTACGAAGCCCTTCGCTTCCCGGAATTTCTCCATAGGTAAGCCTCATATCCATGATCTCTTCCATTTTTTCCTGAGGTTCTCCTGCCATTTCAAGAAGATCCTTCACCCTTAAGGAATCGACACATGTTTCTGCCACGTTGTTTATGGCCTCGTTTTCATAGAGATCCATCCATCTTTCAACACCAAAAGTTTCTATCTTCATAGTTATCTACGCTCCTGATATATTGACCTTTTTTGATCAAGAATTAAGGGCTGCTTCTCTGGCGATCCTTACATTTTCCCTATATGCCCAGGAAAGCAGCATTTTGTCGGTATTCACGATCAGAGACTGGCATCCCGCACTGAACCAGTAATTTGAAAGTTCCCTAACCCTTTCTGGATCATCGTTAAAAATATTGGGCATCATAATAACATCATTTTTCCTGCAAAGCTGGATCATTTCTTCGAACTTCTCCATCACCAGGGGATGTTCCACCTGGCCACCCAGACCAAGAGAAACAGAAAGGTCAAAGGGACCCATCATGATAACGTCCAATCCCTTTACGGAGAGGATATCTTTAAAATTACTTATCCCCTCACTTCCTTCAACCAGAAGGATCTTTACCAGATCCCTGTTGGAACGATCAGCAAAGCTTTTCCAATCCTGGCAGGAATGTCCCGCAGCTCTTACGAAAGGACAGGCACCCCTGTTGCCTTCTGGATAGTACATGGAAGCTTTTATGGCTTCTTCTGCATCCCTGGGAGAACAAACACCGGGATAGACAAACCCTGCTGCACCAGTATCAAGAGCCTTCATGATAAGGCTCGGCTCTTTGTGGGAAACACGTATGAAAGGGATAAGACCAACCGCCTCTGCAGCTCTTACGAGATTTTCCGCTGTTTCATTTCCAAAATATGCATGTTCTGTATCTATGACAGCAAAATCAAAACCGCTCAGGCCTGTTATCTCTATTACTTCCGGTGATCCCATCTGAACCCATGTTCCCAGAGGTCTCTCTCCTTCTCTCACCATTTCCTTGAAATTCTGCTTCATGGTTTTCCTCCTTTAACTGAACTTTATTAAGGATCAGGAACTATCTTACATTATTTATAACGGTATTTCTGCAAAAAACACTTTCAGACCTGAGCTAAGTATCTGCATATTAAGAAATAACCCCTGGAGGTATTGCAAATATTTCAATAAAAATATATCATACTACCAATATCTAACCGATATATCGGTTAGATATTGGTACAGATCATTTTAAACCCGGGAGACTTTTATCTTGAGCAAAACAGACGAGGCATATCAATTCATAAAAAAAGAAATTATTGGTGGGAACCTGAATAACAAGGCTCCTCTATCGGTAAATATACTTGCGTCGAAACTCGGGATGAGTAAAACACCTGTAAGGGATGCATTGCAAAAACTACAATCGGAGGGATTCATCAGAATAATTCCGAATCAGGGCATTGTAATTCAGGAGCTTACCATACTGGAAGCAACCCACATGTACGAATTACGGATCGCAATTGAAGAATACCTGCTTAAACAGATCATCCCCATGCTTAAAGAAGAAAATATCACATATTTGAGAAACCTTCTGGATAAACAAAAGCAGGCAATGGAAAACAATGATCCTTATGAGTTTATGAAACATGACAGTGAACAGCATCTCTATCTTCACAAAATATACTTCAACCCTATTATCCATGACGTTGTAAATCAGCTTGTAGACCGGATATTTTATGGCGGCGTCCAGGCTCTCAGGCTTCCGGGAAGAATGGAAGCAACTCTCAATGAACACACTATCCTTGTTGATGCCATTGAAGAAAGAGATCTTGATAAAGCTATAAGAGCACTTGAATACCATTTCACAAAAGGACTTTCTTCGACAACAATTTCTCTGGAACGCTTTTTACAGAATTAGGACAGATTTGATTATAGATATGAACCAAAATCAAAGGAGGTAGTATTTTATGGGTAAGAGAGTAGTAACATGTTTAGTTGCTCTGGTCTTCATGCTCTCAATGATCGCCGGATCTGTAACAACAGCTGATGCAGGTGCGAAAACTCTGAAATTCGGCATTGCTGTATCTGAAAACTCGACCTGGTACAAGGGTGCAGAGAAATTTGCCGAACTGATAGAGGAGAGAACTGAGGGGAAATACAAAGTTGATCTTTATCCGAGTGATCAACTTGCTGCGGGAAACATTATCAAGGGTCTTGAAATGCTGCGAATGGGTGCTACTGATATAGATATGCGTTCTACCATCATCTATACCACAGTTGACCCCAGATTCACTGTACCTCTTATGCCATGGCTTGTCCCATCATACGAGGAAGCGGATAAGGCAATGGCAGGTAAGGGCGGAAAGATGCTCCTGGAACTGGTTAACGAAAATGGCATACAGCCGCTTGCTTTCGGAGAATCAGGGTTCAGGCAGGTAACTAACAATGTGAATCCAATTGTTGTTCCTTCAGATCTGGAAGGTCTCAAGATAAGGGTTCCTACGATCAAGATGTTTATTGCTCTCTTTAAATCTCTTGGAGCAGACCCCACTGCGATAAACTTTGGTGAGCTTTTTGCAGCTCTTCAGCAGGGAACGGCAGATGGACAGGAGAATCCCCCAGATGTCATAGCCTCAGCAAGAGTACAGGAAGTCCAGAAATATATGACCATCTGGAATGCTTCCTATGACCCCATAATAATGAGCGCAAGTACAAAACTGTGGTCAGACTTGAACGAAAATGAAAAAGACATTTTCAACAACGCTGCAATTGAAGCAATGGATTATCAGAAACAGCTTTCCAGAGAGAAAAATAACAAACTGGTTGAAGAATTTGCAGAAAAAATGGAGATCACCACTCTAAGTCCTGAACAGATCGCCGTATTCAGAAAAAAAGCACAGCCTGTATATGACGAATATGAAGAAATTATTGGACTTGAACTGCTCGAGGCATTCGGCTACTCCAAGTAATTCGACGAGGAAAACAAGGGGTTGTTTTATTATCAACCCCTTGTTTCATTTTATGGAGGAATAAGTCTTGAAACTTCTCGATTATTTTGAAGAACTATTAATAGTATTGAGCCTTTCAACAATGATCATCATCAATTTTGGCAACGTTGTGTCACGCTATTTTATTCATGCATCATGGTCATTCTCTGAGGAGCTTATGGTCATATTGTTTGTTTATAACAGCTTTTTCGGGGCATCGATAGCCTTTAAAAGAGGCGCCCATCTTGGTTTTACTGTCTTGACCGATCTCCTGCCTCCAAAATTTAAAAAAATATTCGTCTTTATTGCAGGCGCAACTACAATCATACTTATGATCCTTTTAGCAAAATACGGCATGGAAATGGTCCAGAGTCAGATCATGTTCAACCAGAAAACACCAGCACTTGGTTTGCCCGAATGGACGGCTGGCCTTTCCGTTCCACTTGGTTCGATCCTGATCATCATCAGGGTTATCCAAAGCACTTTTTGTGAAATGAAATTAGTTGATTATAAGATAGAGGCTTCAGCTGATAATGAGGAGGTACAGTGATGGGTTGGATCCTTTTTGGCTTATTTTTCCTTTTTCTTTTTATTGGAATCCCGATCTCTGTATCTCTTGGTATCGCTGCAATAGTATCTCTCTGTCTTTTCGGGTTTCCTTTAACGATGTTTCCAGCAGTTATGTATGCTTCCTTAGGCAAATTTACGCTTCTTGCCATTCCCTTTTTTGTTTTAGCGGGAGTAATAATGGAATATGCTGGAATTTCAAAAAGACTTGTCCGTCTTGCAAATGTTTTTTTAGGACACATAACAGGCGGACTTGCAATAGTTACAGTTGTGGTTTCCTGCTTTTTTGCTGCAATATCAGGTTCTGGTCCCGCAACTGTAGCCGCAATTGGAACCATATTAATACCAGCAATGGTCGACTCAGGCTATGACAAAGGTTTTTCCTCCGCTCTTATGGCCGCTTCCGGAAATGTTGGAATTATAATACCCCCAAGTATCGCTTTTGTTGTTTTTGGAGTCCTCGCTGAAGTTTCAATTGGCAGACTCTTCATGGCAGGCATAGTTCCGGGTTTTATCCTTGGTCTTGCTCTTATAATCGTGAGCATTATTCTTTTACGGAAAAACAAAGGTTCTCTTAAAAGACAGCCAAAATCATCCTGGCCAGATAAATGGTCGGCATTAAAAGACGCCTTCTGGGGATTGATGGCTCCAATAATTATTCTTGGCGGTATTTACGGTGGATTTGTCACTCCAACTGAGGCAGCAGGGGTCGCTGTAGTATACGGACTTTTCGTAGGTTTCTTTATTTACAGGGAGATAAAACTCAGGGAACTATGGAAATTACTTGTTGATGCTTCAGTGGGTTCTGCAGTTGTAATGTTTATAATTGCCTTTGCAAGTGTTTTTGCATGGCTTTTAACCACAGGGCATATCGCAAGCTCAATGGCAGAGAAACTCCTTTCTTTGACTGAAAATAAATATATTCTACTCTTGATCATGAATGTAATTTTCCTCATTGCCGGATGTTTTATCGATGCAGCCTCTGCTTATTTTATTTTTGTACCTATAATGCTCCCGGTAATTCTTGAGATCGGAGTCGACCCAATAGTGTTTGGTGTATTTATGACCATGAACCTGGCAATTGGAATGGCTACTCCACCTATAGGCCTGGATATATTTGTTGCCTCGAGCATATCAAAAGTTCCACTGAAAGATATTTCGATCAAGGTAATTCCCTTTATTATTGCCAGCCTTGTGGCTCTCGGTCTTGTAACTTATATACCAGCCCTTTCTTTGTGGCTCCCTGATCTTATGGGAATGAAATAAATTATCTTGAATAGGAGAAAGCAAATATGAAAATAACAGTTATGGTTGAAAACTTTGCAACTAAACCAAATATAAAGGCTGAATACGGATTATCACTCACCATTTCCAATGGAGAAAAACAGATCTTGATGGATACTGGCCAAAGTGGAGAGGTACTTCTAAATAACTCCTCGATCCTGGGTGTTGACCTTGGTAAAACTACAGATATAGTCCTTAGTCACGGACATTTTGACCACGCTGGCGGCTTGAACCTGGCTCTCATGATGGCTGGGAGGACTCGACTCTGGGCTCATAAAGATTTTACAATTCCTCACTCAAGATATAAAAACAACAGTCTCACTTTCATTGGTTGCCATTATAATCCCTTGTCTGCTGACTTTAATCAGATCACCGGCCGTACTGAAATATCTGAAAACATATGGGGAATTGAAATACCTGAAAAAGATCGGGATCCGATCTGGATGACCCAGCCACCCCATCTGGTTATCCCTGAAAACAATGAACTTGTTCTTGATCCTTTTACTGATGATATTTCACTTGTTATTAAAACTGAAAAAGGTCTTAGTGTCCTTCTTGGCTGCGCTCATGCCGGAGTAGTAAATATTCTCGAGAAAGTATCTTCAGTATTTGATACAAGAGATTTCTATTCAGTAATGGGCGGAATGCACCTGTCTGACCAATCGGATGATTACATTCAGAACGTGACATCAGAATTGGTCAAAAGATTCAACGTCCAGAAATGGAGGCCATGTCATTGCTCCGGTTTTAAACCTGCCGCAATACTTGCACAAAAAGCCGAGGATGTATTATGGGCTGGTGCAGGAACTGTAATAAATATTTAATTACTAATACGCGTAAATACTTCCAATTTTTATAATAAAAGAGCACTCAGACAGATAAGGTACGGAGAAAATATTTCTCTGTACCTTATCTGTCTTAAATAGTAATTTAAAAAACACTCCCCTGATCATTTATGGTTTACGACTAATAGCGGCAATGATCTTTTTCACAGCCTCTTCAGGGGAATCTGCAATCATGGCAGGGAAAACCTGTCCCCTTGGATCCTTGACCTGCCAGGTCCCAAGCCCTATTACGGGTTTGCCCGACTTGAGGGCAAAACCAAGTTCCGACAAAGTCCCAAAGGCACCACCTATTGAGATTACCCCTTCACCGGAATTGACTACTAAAAGGTTCCTGGCTTCTCCAAGGCCTGTTGCAAGCGGGATGGTAACGTAAGGATTAGCCTCCTCGACAGAGTAAGGAAGAAAACCTATTGAAATTCCACCCTCCTGCGATGCTCCCCTGCAAACTGCCTCCATTACCCCGCCTCTGCCCCCGCAGACAATAAGACAATCCTGAAGAGCAAGCTGACGTCCTGCCTCCAGGGCTAAGTTATATTCTTTTTCAGATGGTTGTGAAGAACCTATAACTGAAATGATCCTTTTTGTATCCGGAAAATATTTCATATTTTTAAAAGATCTGGAATTCAGATCTCTTATTTTTCCGAATCAGGATAAACATAGTCATCCCCGCTGGTGGGTACGATACAGATGAACATAAGATCTTCTTCACCGGCATTTTTAAAATTATGCTCCACATTCGGAGGCACATAAGCAAAATCTCCCTTTTCAAGGTCAGTCCTGTCATTATCGATCAGGCCTTCTGCCTTACCCTGAAGGAAGATCACGTAGTGAGGCCATTCATGACTGTGAAAAGGACTGGCCGCTCCGGGTTTAACTGTGAAAACCCTCATAACATGGGAATCCCAGAATTTACCTGGCCCGAAAACCACTCTCTTCGTTATCTCGCTGCCCTCTCCTGTTCCAAGCAGAGGCAGTTCCTGGATCTTTCCGCAATAAGGTCTGGGTAATGACATGCAATAAAACCTCCTATGAAATTGTTGTTTTCTAACGATCTACCGCACGGAATATATTCTATACCTTTTGAAGATTTTCTGAACAAAGGATCGAGGCTAACTTATAACCAGACCTGTTTTCTGCGCATATAAGGTAAGTTCTGCAATTGAATGAATATCAAGCTTCTGCATTATTCGAAAACGGTGACTTTCTACTGTTTTTTTACTTATGTTAAGGATTTCTGCAATCTCTTTAGTAGTCCTTCCCGACGCAACGTTTTCCAACACTTCGTATTCTCTGGGTGACAATAATTCTTTCTCTATTGAACCTTTTTTATCGATGACGGAAATGTATTCCTTAACAAAAAGGGATGCATTTTCAGTACTTAAATATATTTGATCTGACATAATGAAATGAACCGCTCTAACTACTTCCTCGATATCACAATCTTTCAATAGATACCCCGAAGCCCCTGCTTTTAACATTTCCAGAATATAATGTTTATTTGAATGAATGGACAGAGCCAGTATCTTTATTTCAGGCAGTTCTCTTTTGAGAGTTCTTGTGACTTGAATGCCATCAATATCCGGAAGTGTTATATCCATAATTATCACATCCGGCCTTTCGGCACGGACTGCATCTATTGTTGACTGTCCATCACCGGTTTCACACAAAACCTTGAGATCTTTTTCTTCGGATAATATGCTGCTTAGACCTTTCCGGGTAACTGGATGATCATCAGCTATAATTATTTTAATAGTCATTTTTTTTGTTTCCATCCCATTCCTGGCAATTTTCTATAGGTATCGTAAGCATCGCTCTGGTACCTTTACCAATTGTTGATTTTACATGCAGTGAGCCTCTATAGTATTTCAATCTTTCCCGTATACTGAAAAGACCAAAACCTTTTTTCTCGGAGAATATCTTTTCATCATGAAATCCTCTCCCATTATCAACGACAGATAACCACAGATTATTGTTTTCAACACCACTGTAAAGGGTAACCATATCTGCATCAGCATGTTTTATGACATTATAAAAAAGCTCACGGATCATCTGGAATAACAGAACTTCAACATCCTGGTCTATGACAATGCATTTTTCAAGACCATAAATATTGAAACAGATGTTCAAAGGATTGAAGATCTCCTCACCAAGATTGTCGATCGCAGCTATCAGTCCAAGATCATATAATACAGGTGAACTGAGTTCAAAGGTTAACTCTCTTGTGGTCTGAATAATTTTATTCACCTGCGCTAAACAGTTATACATTGGTTCATTTGATACAGATGTAGCTTTATTATCTTTCATTGCTTTCTGAATATCCCTCTTCAGGGCCACAAGGTTATGCCCTACATCATCATGAAGCAATGTGGCAATTTTTCTGCGAACTCTTTCTTCAGCAAGAGAAAGCTCCCTTGTCAGCGAACGGAGATCGTTTTGATAAGCATTCAACTGTATTTCAGCTTCTTTAATTTCCGTAGTATCGTAACAAATACCGATCACACCGGTTACAGTTTGTTCATTATCAAAAAGAGGCTCCAGCCTGCAACTGAAAAAATGATCTTTCCAGAACAATTCAAATTCCGAATTCTGACCGTTAAGAACTTCCTTATGCTTTTGTGCGACATTCGATTTTGTTTTTGAACCCCGAAAGAAATTATCCAGTGTTATATTACTTTGCCTGTTACCCTCAAGACCTATAACTGATAACGCCGAGCCCTCAATTGAATTAATATAGAGTTCCTGGTCTGTAGTCCATATAATAGCCGGAATCTGGCTTACTAAAAGATCGAGCCTTTTTTCATTGCGAGCGATTTTTTCCTCAGAGATCTTTCTGTCTGTAATATCTGAAAAGATAACAGCCAGATAATTATTCCACGGGATAAAAAACATACCTTCAAGATATTTTCCTATATCCGGAACATATATTTCGAATTTTTCAGGTTGAGAAGAATTCGACACTTTGGAAATAAGATCCTGGAATATCGCAGAAGTCCGGGGGAATATATCTGTTATTGTTCTGCCTTCGAGAGCATTTGCGTGTAAACCTGTCAGATCTTCAAATGAAGGGTTTACCTCAAGAACATACCCATCGTAAAAAAGTTTCTCCGGAGAACAGAGGACTTCCATGATAGCAAAAGGACTCTTCATCCTGTTGAAAAGCATTCTGTATTTCTGTTCACTTTCCTTGAGGGCTTTCTCAAAACTTTTCTGGAATTCAAGCTGTTTTGTCAGCTGAAGATTAGCATAACCCCTGTGGGAAATATTACTGGCAATAATCCACAAAAAATCCAATGCCTTTAAAAATTCTTCAGTCGTTGCATTCTCATTATCTTCAAAAACATCCAGAAGCAGACTGGATTCAACCCCTATGACCCGAGAGTATTCTTTGAGTCTTTCCCTGCTGACACCTATCGATTTATGAGATATCTGCCAGTTTGCAATATGTTTGTCTTTAACAATTATTGGAGCACTCGCATCTATGAAACCACAGCTCAGACATTTCTGATATGCCGGCCTTAAATTGTTCGCAGCCATTGAACCCAGTACCATATCCGATTTTCTGCATCTCTTCAGCCCCTCGGGAGTAGATCTTATTATCTGACAGACTTTATTAATATTGCTGGGTTCAGTAATTGGTTCCCCATGAATATCCGTGATCAGGGAATAAACATCAAATGTTTCAGCAAAAGCATCCTGTATCTCCTGAAGTTCCTCTAAAGATATAAGATCAAGGAGAACGAAATCAGTTTGACTTGAGGGACTGGTTATTTGTTCATCGCTCATTACACTTGTTCTCTCCAGTTCAAGAATAATAGATTTAAAAAAGATCCTTTATGATAATACACTCTCATTCTGATCGAGCAATGGGGCTGCCCCGATTCAAAGGCAACCCCATCCATTAAAGATCATGATGTTAAAAAATTACTATTTGCCTTTAACTTCCTTTTTCAATTCTGCAAATTCATTACTTGCAAAATATTCTTTAGCAAGTTTTACAACTTTACCGTTAAGTATCAATAATGCGGTCAGACTCGTTAATACTGCCAGTCCCAATGCCACATCCGCAGTAGCCCATATCGGCCTCAAGGCCATCTTTGCTCCGACAACACTGAGGATTATCCAGATCACTCTGAATGGCAGAATGAACTTATTCCCCATCCTTTTGCCGAAAAGATAGGATGCCGCTGTCTCACCATACCAGGACCAGCCTATAACTGTTGACAGGGCAAATAGAATAACTGAGATCGCAATAAAAATACCGCCAAAAGAACCAAAGGCGCTTTCAAACGCTCTTATTGAAAGGACAGCACCATCAGCACCGGTAGACCATGCACCAGTGACAATGATAGCCAAAGCTGTTGCTGTTCCAATTACAATAGTGTCAAGAAATACTTCAACGATTCCATACATACCCTGCTCAGCAGCGTATTTTACTCTGGCTGCACTATGTGCTATGGGAGCACTTCCACAACCTGCCTCATTAGAAAAGACACCCCTTGCAATTCCGAAGCGTACTGCCTGTGATACTGTTGCACCCGCAAAACCGCCAACTGCTGAATGGCCACCGAATGCACCCTGGAAAATGAGAACGAAAGCATTAGGTATCTCTCTGGCATACATAACTAATATGATCAGAGATCCAATGATATAGATCCCAGACATAACAGGCACAAGCAGCGAGGTGAATTTCCCTATCCTTTGAATACCACCAAAAATGACCAATGCAATAATAGCTGCAAAGATAATACCTGAAACTATAGGCGGTACTCCATATTCCGCAAGTGAAAGGGCTGCCGTATTTGTTTGAACCATATTACAATTTACGTAAGCAACAAAAAGCATTGCAAGTGCAAAGAAAAAGCCCATAACAGGAAGATTCATGGCTTTGCGCCAGATATACATGGCGCCACCCCTCATGATCCCGGCATTATCTTTTTCGCGATAAGCCATTGCAAGGGTAATTTCTCCAAACTTGGTTGCCATACCGACCAGAGCAGCCACCCACATCCAGAACATTGCACCAGGACCGCCAATAGCTATGGCAGTAGCTACTCCAGCAATGTTTCCGACTCCAACTGTGGAAGAAAGCGCAGTTGCAAGTGCCTGGAAAGAAGATATCTCTCCCTCTCCGTCTCCCGGTCCGGATTTCTGGTTTCTCATCTTGTGAAGAACAAGCTTAAGACTGAATACCAGGTTTGTTATCTGAACAAAGCCAAGTCTGACAGTCAATAAGAGTCCTGTACCAACAAGAAGCCATATCATATAAGGTCCCCAGATTATTCCGGATATTCTGCCAATGATCTCTGCGTAACTCACTATGTCATCCCTCCATTAAAATATGTCTACACAATAGAAACTATGAAAATATTGTCTTCACCTATAAAAAAATTAATACGATCTTTATTCTGGTACTAAGTCTCTTTTTGAAAGCCAATCCAGTATTACCTCTGCAAGACTGACCCTTTTGCTGTGAAATGAATGAGTCGCATCTAAAATAACTTGCTGAACATTGAGGGGATCATGGGCATTCGACGAGAGTTTGCCATATAAGGGATCATGATGTAATTCAGGTTCTGAAACGGCATCTCTGGATCCGGAGATCAAGAGAATATTTTGATCCTTTCCTGAAAAGGAAAGGTTGTTAAGATCCCAATCCTCCTTTCTCCCGTTAATTTCATCGAATAAAACATTTACCCCTGTTCCCTTCAAAGGAACTATACATTCCTCGAACATCTGCTTCGTTTTAATATAATGATCTCTGTCTCTGCCGAGTTCCTTAGCTACAACTCCAAGGTTATATCCTGCAATGGAGATAACATATTTGATGGAGCTGTTTTTTGAACCATTAATAAGGGCTGAGAAACCTCCCATACTGTGACCCATGAGTATCATGCTGTCTTTTTGGATCCGTAGATCTCTGGCCCAATCATCAGAGAGAAGCATTTCTATCATTCTTTCCGTATCATCGAGAACATTCTGGAAAGAAAAATCGCCTTCACTACCCCATGATCCTCGATAATGAAAAACTATCACATTAAAACCGGCTCTTCTTAATATCTGGGCAAGATCAAAATTTCTTTCACTTCCCGGAAAACCGTGTAACAAAAGGATGGTCGGATGAGGCCCCTCACCCTGGGGTTTATAAATAACACCGAAACAGCGACTTCCGTCACTTTCCATGACAAGATCCGCCATATCTGGTGGAAAGTTTTCATCGATTATATCGATATCAGTGAAAATGCAGGGATACTTCATATTTAACCTCCTTTAAAAATGCAGGTTCATCAAAACACTGATGAACCTGCTCTGTAATCAAATTAATAACTGACCGGATAACTGGCACACAATTGAAGGACTTCTTCAGATAGCCTTGATCCAACTGCCTGATCATCAATATTACTCAGACATTCCGTAATTATTCGAGCAATCTGTTTCATTTCTTCTTCCTTCATTCCCCTCATGGCCGCTACAGTTGTTCCGATCCTGATACCGCTCGTTATCCAGGGTTTTTCAGGATCAAATGGCACAACATTTCTATTCACAATAAGTCCTATACTCTCGAGTGCTTTTTCTCCAGCTTTACCGGTAATTCCAAAACTCCTGAGATCCAGGACCAGAATATGAGAATCTGTTCCTCCTGTAACAACATCAAAACCATGCTCCTTCAGAGAGGATGCCAACATTTTGGAATCAGATATTACCTGTCCGGCTATATCCTGGAATTCTTTCTTTAAGGCGATACCGAAACAATTCGCCTTTGCTGCCATAATATTCGGCATCATTGAACCCTGTATTCCGGGGAATACCGCCCTGTCAACCTGTTTTGCATATTTTCCCCTGCAGAGAATGCATCCTCCCCTTGGACCGGGTAGAGTCTTATACATGGAAAAATTAACAAAATCCGCATGATCCACAGGATTCTTATGAATACCGGCAGCAATAAAACCCACAGTATGCGCAACATCTGCCAGAAGCATTGCAGATACTTCATCGGCTATTTCCCTGAGCCTGGACCAGTCTACTTCTCTGGGATAACTGCTTGCTCCCCCCACTATCAATTTTGGCCTATGCTTAAGAGCCAACTCTCGAACATTTTCATAGTCTATTGTTCCGGTTTCTTTACTGACACCGTAATGAATGAATTCGTATAAACTTGTAGCAACATTTAATGGATGCCCGTGGGATAAATGCCCACCGGAAGACAGATCCATTGCAAGAATAGTATCTCCTTTTTCAAGCACACCAAGATAAACTGCCAGGTTTGTATTTGCACCGCAGTGAGCCTGAACATTAACATGTTCCGCATGAAACAGTTTTTTTGCTCTTTCAATAGCAAGGTTTTCCATTTCATCCAGAAAAATACCACCGGCGTAATAACGTTTACCGGGATAGCCTTCGATAGTTCTATTTGTAAGGATACTTCCGCTTGCCTCCATAACAGACATTGGTGCCAGACTCTGTGAAGCTATAAGATCAAGACACGAATTTTGTCTCGTTCTTTCATTTTCAATGATATTTTTTAATTCTGGATCATCTGCCAAAGTGTTTCTGAGCATGTTATTACCACCCTTATCCATAAATTGATATTATTAAGATCCCTGATTTAAAACTATGTTAGGTTTTGTTAAACAGTTTTACAATCAGGCTTAAACCCTATTCTTCTGTAAGAAAATTACTGAATCGTAACAAGATTAGTACAATTGACCTGCAGACTGATAGATTTTACAATCTATTGGTTTAATTCAATAAATAAAATTAAGCGTTTCGCTATCTCTTAAAGATATTCCCTAAGGAGGATCCTATATGCTTAACGGCAAGATCAAAAAACTGGAAGAGAAGTACCGTGAAACATACCTGGAATACTGGAGGGATATTCACAAGCATCCCGAGCTTAGTTATAAGGAAAAGAGAACCGCATCAAAAGTTGCAGATATCCTTAATTCACTTGGTATGGAAGTGAATACTGAAATAGGAGGAACAGGTGTAACCGGACTGCTGAGAGGTGAAAAAGAAGGGCCGGCAGTAGCTCTCCGTGCAGACATGGATGCCCTGCAGATAAAGGAAGAAACAGGTTGTGAATTTACCTCTGAAAATGAAGGTGTAATGCATGCCTGCGGACATGATTCCCACACGGCAATGCTGCTTGGAACTGCACACATTCTCTCCGAGATGAAGGACCAGATCAGGGGAACGATCAAGTTCATCTTTCAGCCCGCAGAGGAATACAGCCCAACAGGCGGAGCTCCGGGAATGATAAAGGATGGTGCCCTTGAAAACCCGGATGTATCAGCTATTCTCGGAGTCCATGTATGGCCCACTTTGCAGACAGGCCAGCTTGGAATTCGTGAGGGCGTTATGTCAGCAGCATCCGACAGACTTCAGATCTCTATTAACGGAAAAAGTACCCATGCGGCAACCCCTGAATTCGGTATAGATGCGGTCGTCATTGCATCGGAAGTTGTATCAGGCCTCCAGACCCTTGTATCCAGAAATGTAAGCCCTCTGGACTCGGCCGTAATAACTATCGGAAAAATAAACGGAGGTACACGCTACAATATTGTTGCAGACGAGGTTGAGCTTGATGGTACAGTTAGAACTTTTGATCCTGCCACAAGGAAAATGCTCTCAGAAAAGATATCCGGCATAGTACAGGGGACCGTCCAGGGAATGGGTGGTACTTGCGAAGTCAATTACCGCTGGGGATATCCTTCAGTGATGAATGATCCTGAGATAACTTCAACTGTTAGCAGATCTATCAATAAAGTCGTCGGTAAAGAGGGACTTTTCAAGATCGATAAGCCCAATCTCGGTGGAGAAGATTTTGCTTTTTTTGCTGAAAAGGTTCCTTCTGCTTTTGTATGGGTTGGATGCAGACCGGAAAACACCCCTGCAGAGAATTTCCCCAAATTGCACAACAACAGTTTCCTCCCCGATGAAAATGCCTTGCCCATTGGAGTCAGATATCTGTGCCAGGCAGCCCTGGATACACTCGAAGAGGTTAAATAACCGCTATGAACGATCTTCAGAACTGGATGGTACAAGTCCGCAGAGACCTTCACATTTATGCTGAACCGGGCTGGTCAGAATTCAGGACCAGCTCGATAGTAGCAGAAGAACTCTCCCGTCTTGGATACAGGGTCATGATGGGAAAGGAGATCATTGAAGAAACCGCGGTAATGGGACGAGATGAAAAAATAATCCCTGAACAGATACAACGTGCCATGGACCAGGGCGCAAAACAGAAATGGCTGGACAGGATGGATGGATTCACCGGTGTTGTGGGCATTCTTGATACAGGTAAGCCAGGCCCGGTGATCTCATTGAGATTCGATATAGACGCTGTAGAGGTGAACGAGGTAAATGACGATAAACACCGTCCCTTCAAAGAAGGTTTTTCCTCTGTAAATCCTGGAGCAATGCATGCCTGCGGTCATGATGGACACACTGCCATGGGACTGGGTCTTGCACATGTATTAATGGAAAAGAAAGAAGAACTCAGCGGAAAGGTGAAACTTATCTTCCAGCCTGCCGAAGAAGGAGTCCGTGGCGCAAAAGCGATAGTTGAAAAAAGAGTACTTGATGACTCTGATCATTTCATAGCCCTTCACCTTGGCATGGGACTACCCACAGGAAAGATCATTGGAGGTTCTTCAGGTTTCCTGTGTACCACAAAGTTTGATGTAAAATATCACGGACGCTCAGCCCATGCCGGCGCAGCTCCGAATGAGGGGCATAATGCACTTCTCGCCGCCTCTACTGCTGCTCTTAACATGCATGCAATAGCACCTCACAAAGATGGAGTATCCAGGATAAATGTGGGAATACTAAGGGCTGGAGAAGGAAGAAATGTTGTCCCGCCTTCTGCTTTTATGAAGGTCGAGACGAGGGGAGAAACTGAGGAAATAGCCTCCTATATGTTCCAGAAAGCATCCAAGATAGTCGCCTCAAGTGCCTCAATGTATGAAACAGAATATACCCTTGAAAAAATGGGGGAATCCATCACCGCTTCCAGCGACAAGGAACTTGTAGACACTGTAACCGGCGTAGCTTCAGAAATTGAAGATTTTGATCAGGTCGAGAAGTATGCTCGACTCGGAGGAAGTGATGATGCTGCATGGATGATGAAGCGTGTCCAGGAAAAAGGAGGGAGATCCACTTACATAATGCTGGGTTCAGACATCGCTGCAGGTCACCACAATGAATATTTTGACTTCGATGAATCCGCACTTTCCATGGGAGTGAAACTACTGTTCCAGGTCATTGATAAGCTAACGTCATAAATTTTTATCCTGGCTTAATCTCTGGCCCAGCTCAACGCTCTGCTGATGCCAATAAGCTTTTACATGACAGTGAAAACCCTGAAGTAAAAAAGACCTCTGGATTAATTTGATACAACCAGATCCTGGAAAATAATTCCTGATTTAAAAATTACGATCAGAACCCTCTCTTCTGACCATCCCAGGGAGGGGGATCTCCATTACGGAACTCCTCTGAACTCGGCCCTTTAAGGTTCCTGAGTCGCCAGGTACCGTAGAAATAACTGAAGATCAGCACAGCCAGAGTAGATGGCCAGCCAGAAAGAAAAGCAAAGACAAGAACAAGAAAAGCATTGGTGGATTTCATAAGAAGGATCTGCAGAACCATCCTGCAACCAAAGAAAACTGCCCAGAGAATAGTAACTTCTGTGTAAGCCGGCCTGACCCTGGGATGCCAGTACCACTGCAGAGGGTAATGCCGTGCAAAATAGCTTGCCCAGGCCACGAATGGTCGTTTAAAAGGAAGACTTAAAAAGCAAAGAAAGAATATTAAACCGTTACTGCCGATACCCGGAAGAAGAACCCTTCCTGCCTGCCCCGTCCTTATAACAGCTATGATGACTACAAGGAGCACTCCCAGACCTCCCAGGGAATACCAGGGAAACCTGCGCCTCAGGAGATCTCTGAGAAAAAAGACAAATCCGGATATGGCTGAAAGGGTAGCTGATATTTTTATACCGACGGAACTGACAAGGAGAAGGAATATCATAATGGGAACGAAGGTTTCAATAATATGCATTTTACCCCTGGAGACCTCATGGATCTCATCTTTGATCTCCAGGAACTTTTCACGTATCACCCCATTATGCTCATCCCCTCCGGTGAAAAGAAATATGACAGAACCCGGAAATATATTGCTTCCGGGTTCTGTCTGAAAAACTATTTACCTGTAATTTTCTCCAGAGCCTTAATGGCCTTTTCGTAATCAGGTTCACTGGTCACTTCGGGTACTATTTCCACATAGCGGATAACATTATCTTTATCTACCACGAAGACAGACCTCGCAAGAAGGCGAAGTTCCTTTATCAAGACTCCCCAATTGTTCCCGAAAGAAGCATCTCTATGGTCCGAAAGCGTGACTGCCCTTTCTATTCCTTTTGTCGAGCAAAACCGACTTAAAGCAAAAGGAAGATCCATGGAAATATTAAGAACTGCTACATCGTCCGGCTGATTCGCTGCATCCTCATTGAACCATGTAATTTGCATATCACATACCGGAGTATCAAGTGACGGAGTTACTGATATCACTTTGATCTGCCCATGGTAGTCCTCGAGTTTTACGGGAGACAATCCCTTGTCCAGAACTGTAAAATCCGGGGCCTTGTCGCCCACTGATAAGGAAGGACCAGTTAGAGTAAGAGGATTTCCTTTCATGGTAATAATTCCTGTTCTTTCCATAATTCCACCTCCATATACTTTGATACAGTATATTCATTGTATCACAGAGATATTAGGAAACGATTCTGTCTTCAAACTTACTTTTTACCTCCAACATATACCGGAAAAAATTCGGGCCGGGATAAAAATCCCAGCCCGTAAGATATCATTCTCTATTCAATTAGCAGTTTCTTGTCCATCTCCAGTTTTGTATATCCTGCGGGAACTACAAAAAGGGTGTCTTTCTGTCGTTTTTCTTTTATATTCGAATAAATGATGGTTGCAGTATCTTTAGGGTTCTGGACATATGTCTTGATCGGATAATTGAGCTTTTCAGCTACCCATAAAGTAGATTCCCCAAGGTTCTTATCATTATAGACAATATGTATCTTTTCACAGATATAGTTTTCAACATTTTCTGAACCAAGTTTGGTTATTTTCCCCTGTTCAGCCAGTTTTTCCTCAATCTTCTCCTCATCACCAAGCATAACCTGGGTATTGGGTCTCTCTACATACATTTTCTGTCCAGGTAGAAGGATGTACATCATCCCGGCATCACCATTAACGATCACGACCTGATCTCCCAAAGGTGTTTCCATTTCCTGCCTCATTGAATTATCTCTTACAAAAACTTTTCCTTTGATCTCTCCGCCCTCATTGCTATTTATCGTCATATCCGCCTGAAACTCCGCTGCCCCAACAGCAACAGCCATGATAATTATCATGGCAAAAGCCGCTAAGGAACTTCTGCATGCTCTTGAAAACATCTGAAAAAACCTCCCTGGAATATTACAATTTTAGTCTCAGTATTACAGTAAATGATCGGTAAAGACTTACAGCAAACTATCCTTACAAATCGTCTTTTGTGAAATATATAATCCATATTAGCACTGCAAAGAAGTTGTGCAATATTTTTTATCCATTTGTCATTACATATCACTCCACAAAAGAGAAATTACTCCCTCGGAAAGGATCATTCCTCTTCTTCCTCTATTACAAAACCTTTCTTCCTGAATTCAGCAGCATTTGAAGCAGCCCTGGAGAGAAATTTGTAGATCAACTCCTGTTCATTCTCTGTGAAACCCTGCGAAAGGACCTTTGTCCACCTCGCCCGAGTTTCCCATATGCGAGGTGCAAGTTCTTTTCCTTTTTCCGTCAGGTAAATATGATAAGATCTTCGATCTTTCTGGTCCCTTTTGCGCGTTATATAACCTGTTTCCAAAAGTCTCTTGACCGCTCTTGCAGTAGTAGTTTTATCCATTTGAAGGTTTTCGCTCAACTCGTCCTGGGACATTCCTTCTCTTCTGTAAATGGCTGCAAGGAAATTCCTGGGGCCATGCCCTATATCCAGCTGGGAAAATTCGTTATCAAAATAACTGTGGCCGTATCTGTGAATTACAGAGACCATTTTACCGATGGATCTTCGGGTATCCATAATTGTCCTACTCCCCTTCCGCGACAAGCTCAGCCCTGTTAAGACTGTTCATCTGGGGTATTACTACCGCCAGTGTTATGACCGTAGAAAGAATATCCGATATGGAAAAGGATAACCATACCCCGTCGATGCCAATATATTTGGGCAGTATCAAAAGGATCGGCACCAGAAAAAGTATCTGCCTGGCAGTGTTAAGGATAAAGGAGGGAGTAGCCTTTCCAATGGCCTGGAACAATGTCCCGCCTATCATCTGGAAACCGACAAAGAAAAAACCCATGGTCATCAGCCTCATAGTATGGGGTCCCATGGCCAGAAGCTGAGCATCATGGGTGAATATTGACAAAACCGCCCTCGGAAAGGTCAGAAAAATAACGGCCATAAAACTTGTATAGGCTGTGGCCAGAAAAGCCGACTTCCAGATAACTTCCCTGGCCCTGTGGTAATAACGGGCTCCGTAACTGTATCCCAGAATCGGCTGCATACCCTGGGAAATGCCTACCATTGGCATGCCCGAGAACATCACCAGCCTGTTCACCACACCGAAGAGTGCCACCGCCATGTTGCCCCCGTAAAAGGCTGCCAGCCTGTTCACAAAACCGAAGACAAAACTTGTGGCAGCATGCCTCACCAGTGCAGGCAGACCAATTACAATGATCTCACCCAGAATTTTAGGATCCGGCCTGAGATTCTTCATATGAAATGTGAGAATGCTCCTTCCCGTGGAGTAATACCAGGCGATCCATGCAATGACAGAGAACCTCGCCAGTATTGTGGCAATGGCCGCACCCCTTATGCCCATGTCCAGGACAAATATGAAGATCGGATCCAGGATAATATTGGTCACAGCACCGATAAGCATGGAGTACATGGCCACCCTGGCCGCTCCCTCCGAACGGATAACGTTGTTCATGGAAATACTGAATATTATCAGCGGTGAACCAGCGAATATGACGCTCATGTAATCCCCCGCATAGGGAAGGATCTCGCTGGTGGCTCCAAAGACACTCAGTATGGAGGAAGTGAAAAGGGTCCCTGCCAGGGCTATGGTACCTCCAAAACCCACTATGGCAAGAAGATTGTTGCCAAAGGCGGTCTCTGCCCTGTCATATTTCTTTGCCCCCAGGTTCCTGGAGATCACTGAGGCTGACCCCATCCCAAGCATGGCACCGGTGCCCCCGATGATCATCTGTAAAGGAAAGCTGACCGAAAGAGCACCGATCCCCAGGGCTCCCACTCCGTGACCAATATAGATAGTATCCACCAGGTTGTAGGCAGCCTGGACAAGCATTCCCACAATAGCAGGAAGGGAGAGCTTCCATATAAGGCTGGAAATGGGTTCACGGGCAAGCATTTTTTCTCTCTCCTGGTTCAATAAAAAAACTCCTTTATTTTTTAATTAGTTGTATTTACAACTGAATAATAACAAAGAATAGTTGTAATTACAACTATGTTCCGAAAAAACGATCCCCAGCTTTCACCGGGGATGTAGTATATCAGAAAGTGGAAGTTAGCTTGTAGATACCGAATTCCCTGTGTTTCAGCGCTTCCGCCTTTGTCAGCCTGCCCCTGCATACCGCTGCGATCTCCTGTATCATCCTCTCTCCAACCTCCGGCATGGTCTCAGTGCCGGTGATGATGGTGCCCCCGTTAATGTCGATATTCTCCTCCATAAGCTGATAAGTACGAGGATTTCCAGTTATCTTGATGACCGGTGCCAGGGGTGATCCCGTGGGGGTTCCCCTTCCTGTTGTAAATATTACTATCTGAGCACCTCCTGCTACCATACCTGTAATGGATTCAATATCCTGACCGGGAGTATCCATTACGTAAAAACCCTTCCCCGATGGCCTCTCTCCATATTCAAGGACACCCTGAAGCGGACTGGTACCTCCCTTATATATGCAGCCGAGAGATTTTTCCTCAATTGTTGTAAGACCTCCCTCGATGTTACCAGGAGTAGGCTGACTACCCCTGAGGTCCACTCCCATTGAATTTGCTCTCTTCTCACAATCCGACACTATTTTCAGAAGCTTTTCACCGACTTCATCCGAAACAGCCCTTCTCACAAGAACATGCTCCGCACCTATCAGCTCAGTGGTCTCGGAAAGGATAGATGTACCTCCCAGGGCCACCAGCTTATCAGAAACATATCCGTGTACAGGATTGGCGGCAAGGCCGGAAGTGGCATCTGATCCTCCGCATTCCAGGCCCAGAATTATGGACTCAGGCGAGATCTCTTCCTTCTCGTAAATGGAGACCTTTTGAGCCATTATCCTTGCCAGCCGGAGGCCTGCTTCCTGGGTCTTCAGGGTGCCTCCGCATTTCTGGATCACCAGTGCCTCCACCGGCTTTCCCGTTGAGGCTATCTCCTCTGCCAGCCAGTCCACCTGTAGACTTTCGCAGCCCAGGCCTATCACCAAAACTCCCGCCACGTTGCCGTTTTTCCCCAGACCTGCCAGGGTCCGGGCAGTCACGTCAAGATCCGGCTTTATCTGGGCACATCCGTGCTGGTTGGGAAGAGCTATGGCTCCCTCCACCTGATCCGCAATGCGTTCTGCCACAACTGAAGCACAGACCGATGCTGGAATTACAGCAATATGATTGCGAATGCCCACATCTCCATTGGACCTCCTGTAACCCATGATCTTCATGACTTTACCTCCAGATCTCCACGACCCCTGAGGCTTTCCACATTGTGCACGTGAACATGAGCCCCAGCCGGGATATCAGACGTTGCCCTTCCTATGATCTCTCCATATTTGATAATATTCTCTCCGGTGGGAATGTTTACCAGGGCGAACTTATGCCCGAAGGGAATGGAATTTTTCAGACTCATGGTTTCCACTTTTCCCTCCACCTCAAAACATGCTTCCTCTCCCTGGTTAAGGTCCCGTATGATGGTGCCCACATTGTCAGAACTCTTCATCACCAGAGCATTCCTGACAGATTCTCCCATATGTTCATATTCCCCCTGATCTTGTAGTTTATACTTTGTTCTATTATTACCATCAAATGTTATCACAATCCCAGAAATAGGAATGAGTATAAAAATTCAAAAACTAACGTTGTTAGGTATTGACAACCTCAAAATTCCGTGTATTATATCAATAACGAATGACGTTAGCTTTTGAAAAGGAGAAAAATCATGCAGGTATTGAAAGAGGAGATCAGGAAAAAGATCCTTGAAACAGGAAAAAGGGAATTCCTGGAAAAGGGATTTCAGAAAACTTCCATGAAAAAAATAGCCGAAGGAGCAGGCATCAAGGCACCCACAATATACTGCTATTTCAGGAACAAAGAAAACCTTTTCCTGCAGCTGGTTGAACCCGTCACAACATACTTTGAAGGTCGCAGAGACCGGATGGAAAAAGCAGATACCCTGGAGCTGGCAAGATCCTGGGGTTTTGAACAGAGAAAAGAGGAGTACAAACAGCACATGCAGTTCATTGGAGAACACAGGGAAGAATTTCAACTCCTCTTCTCCAGTGCTGGAGGATCTTCCCTGGAAAACTACTTTGACAGGCTTGTTATGGAGTACGAGGACATTATGAAAAGGATCCTGAATATTCTAAAACAGGCAAAGGTTATGGAAACACCTGTCACTGACTTCTTCGTTCATAATATGGCAGCATTTTACGTGACAACCCTAAGGGAAGCTTCCATCCAGGAAGTCTCCAAAGAGGAGCTGGATAAATTCGCGGAAGAATGGGCCCTTTTCAGAAGTGAAGGCTGGAAGGAACTTACTTGTAAAAAGGAAAACAATAAAGGGAGGAATTCAAAATGAAGTGCAAGGTATTACAGGCTAAAGCAAAAAGGGAAAGAGGATCAAAACTGGGATACTGGTGCATCATATTCATGCATGACAATCCACTATTCAACCTTTTTAAGGATCCTGTGAAGAAACTGAAGTCAGCAGGCCTGAAGGAAGGCATGAAAGTTCTTGAAGTAGGCTGCGGACCTGGATTCTACACTATCCCTGCCGCCAATATAGTTGGAGAAAAAGGAAAAGTCTGGGCCATGGACCTCCATACCGGATTCATAAGAAGAGTTGAAAGAAAGGTAAGACAGGAAGCTCTCAAAAATGTAGCTGTAATTGATGGCAACGCTGCAAATACAAGTTTTGCACCTGCAAGTCTGGACCTGGCTTTTCTCTTCGGCCTGGGGCATATTTCCGGTGGTCTGGAACCTCTCATAAAGGAAATGTCCAGGATCATCCGCCAGGGCGGATCCGTAGCCTTTGAAACGGGACACGGCAGAGAGGAGAAGATAATTAAAGTCTTTAAAAAGCACGGCTTTGGATTTGATAAAAGGGAAAGAAGAGTGATGCTCTTCCGTAAGGTCTAAAGCATATTTCTTCTCACCAGTTAATAGGATGGGCTGACCTCCCATCAAAGAAATAAATTCCTTAACCGCAAAGTCCGCAGAGAACTTCAAAACAAAACCTTTAACCCGATGGGAAACCAGCCCATCCTACAAAACCTGCTATG
>Ga0209936_1000248_pt1 | contig 34333 bp, 26 predicted proteins | sample SalPonR1_A_D1_MG_FD_185694 | JGI IMG/M metagenome (GOLD analysis project Ga0209936, IMG submission 185694) | Salt pond soil microbial communities from South San Francisco under conditions of wetland restoration - Salt Pond MetaG R1_A_D1_MG... ...
ATCCTTCCGGCGGGTTACAGAAAGTTTTACCGATACGGTTTTTGTGCATGACTCTTTACTGGATGATCCGGGTAAAATGGTTGTTGACAGTATCTGGGTATCTTCGAAGGAATCAGCCGATGGCACTCCGGATTCCGGTTCTCCCGGCATTGCAAAAGACAGCCTGGTTGTGGTAAAGCACAGACCCATTGATACCATTGTTACGGGTGTCCGCTCGTTTTATACGATACCTCAATATTTCCTGATGTTATTTAGCGAAGATAAAGCATTGCAGTATCTGTCCGACTATAAAAGAGAAGATAAACGCCGTATAACATTAACATTTAACAAGCCGCTGAAGGATAGTGTGGTTATTGAGCTTGCCGACACAACCTCCGCGGCTGAATGGTATATACAGGAAATTAATCCGGCAAAGGATGTGATATATTACTGGTTAACGGATACTGCTCTTTATAATCAAAACCGGTTAAATTTATACGTAACCTACCCGAAAGAAGCATCCAAAGACGAATACCACCGGACAACCGATACCCTCACTTTTCGTTACTTTGAAGAGGAGAAAGATAAAGATACGGATTCGGATGAGACACTGGGCATAAGCATGAATGTACAAAACAAATCTACATTTGACCTGAACCAGCAGGTTAAAATCCAGTTTAAAACACCGGTACAGTCGGTGGACAGCTCTAAAATAGCGCTGTATATCAAAGAGGATACCCTGGAAAAGGCGGTAGATGTCCAACTGGAAAAAGACAGTCTTCTGTTCAGGCAATATAATCTTTTAAATGTCCTCGAAGAGAATGCTGATTACCGGTTAGCAATCTATCCCCGGGCGTTTACAGACATTTATGGTGCGGTAAACGATACGGTAATGATATCGTTTAAGACCCCAGAATTAGATTATTACGGTAAAATTTTAGCCAATATTACCGGTATTGATTCTACGTTTCAGGCCATAGCACAAATTATTATTCCCGGTAAGGATAAAGAAGAAGTGCTTCGTGAGAAGATTGTACCTTTAGACCAAACCGTTGAATTTGCCTTTTTGCCTCCCAAAGATTTTATCTTTAAAGTCATTGCCGATACGAACTTTAACGGAAAATGGGATACGGGCGAATACCTGGAACACCGGCAGCCTGAAGAGGTTTTTTATTACGAAAATTCGATTAACGTTCGTTCAAACTGGGATATTGAAATTAATATGCCCCTAAATAAATAATAGGTTATGTCTGTATTATTAGAGTTTGCCATGTTTCCAACCGATAAGGGAGACAGTGTTAGCCGGTATGTTGGCGAGGTTATTCAAATGATTAAAGAAAGTGGGGTAAGCTATAAACTTACAGCCATGGGTACTATCATTGAAACCGAAACCATGGACCAGGCACTGGCTATTATTAACCAGTCGTACAAAGTGCTGGAGCCACATTCTAACCGGGTTTATGCTTCCGTTAAGCTGGATATCCGTAAAGGAAAAATGAACCGGCTGGAAGAAAAAGTAAAATCTGTTGAATCAAAAATTGGAAAAGTTGACCAGTAGAAGATAATAGATTATCTTTGAGAAATGTTTCAAAAAGTGAAACATATTCTCCTTTTTTTTGTTAAAAGAAAATATACTATATTGTCCTTATTTTATTAATATTGATCCTAGCTTTATGCTTAAACGTTTTAGCATACTTTTTGTTTTTTTGGTTGGTTTTTCAGCAACCACGGTGTCTCAGGAGCTAAAAAAAATTCCTTTAACACGGGTAGAGAAAAAGTTTCCCGCGAAGGAAATGGTTAAAGACCAGGGAGATAAAATTATTCTTTACGAAGATGTGGATGAGTTTTTTATCCGGCAGAAAAAAACAAAAGACGGGTATTATCAGCAACTGTCTGCTCCCGGTTTAACAAGGTCTTTTGATAAAGGAAATCCTGACCTGCCGCTAATCTCCAGGTTAATAGAGATTCCCTCGGATGCAAAAGTATCGGTACGGGTATTACGTTATGATGAAGAACAGGTCGCATTAAACGGGCACCGGCAGCAACAAAAGATTATCCCTGCACAACCCTCGGTAAGTAAAAGTACCGACCCCAAAGATGTTCCATTTTATAAAAATAAGGCACGATATAATACCAACCGCTTTTATAAAAAAGAGATTGTTCGGTTTAAAGATAACGGGTATTTGCGAAACAGGCACCTGGGATATATCGAGATATCCCCTTTTCAGTATAACCCGGTATCCAACACCCTAAACGTATTAAGAAATATTGAAATAGAAATTACGTTTTCAAAAAAGGGGAAACGTTCAGACAGTGAGTTAAAAAGATTACAATCACCTTATTTTAACCAGCTGGATTTAAAAACAATGAACACCGTTTCTGCAACAGAAACGAAAGAGCTGGTAACCGATCCGGTTAAGTACGTCATTGTTTCCGATCCGATGTTTGAGGAAACATTACAGCCGTTTATTGAGTGGAAAACACAAAAGGGATACCATGTAATTACCGCTTATACCGACAATCCTGCTGTTGGCACAACTACTTCATCCATTAAAAACTACCTGAAGGATCAGTATGATAATCCTGCCGATGGAGTAGCACCTACTTTTGTTCTTCTGGTTGGTGATATCGAACAGATTCCTCCCTTCGACGGAACGGATGGTAAAAATCATGTTACCGATTTGTATTTCTGCGAATATACCGGCGATAATTACCCCGATGTTTTTTACGGGCGTTTTTCAGCGACTACGGTTGCCGAGCTGCAACCGCAAATAGATAAAACCCTGATGGTTGAAAAATACCTGATGCCCAATCCTTCGTACCTTGATAATGTGGTGTTGGTAGCCGGAGTTGATGGTGATCATGCCCCAACCCAGGGAAACGGGTCCATAAACTACCTGAATGATAATTATACCAACGGAACCAACGGAATAAATTCGTATTACTATTTATATCAGGATGATAGTGGGGTGATGAGCTCAGATGATCCGGCTGCATCGCAGTCTATAAAAGACTATATTAGTCAGGGTGTTAGCTTTTCCAACTATACAGCACATTGCAGCGATAAAGGATGGGGTGATCCTTCGTTTTCTAACAGCGATGTGGCACTGATGACCAATGAAAATATGTATCCCCTGATGATTGGGAACTGCTGCGAATCCAGCCGGTTTGAAAGAACCTGTTTTGGCGAAACGTTATTACGGGCAGAAAATAAGGGTGCTGTGGGCTATATTGGCGGATCAAACAGTACCTTCTGGGATGAGGATTACTGGTGGGCTGTTGGTTCAGGTACCGTAAAAGTTGATCCTTCATACGAAGAAACCGGAATGGGTGCTTATGATCGTTACTTTCATCTAAACGGAGAAGCAAAAGAAGAGTGGTATATTACCCAGGGGCAGATATCTGTTGCCGGAAACATGGCGGTGGAAGCATCAACTTCTGCCAGAAAAAAATATTACTGGGAGATCTATCATTTAATGGGCGACCCGTCGCTGACCCCATTCATTAGCGTACCCGAAATACAGGTTGCAAGCTATAATCCTCAGGTTTTTATCGGCACAAACAGCTATACGGTTAATGCGGAGGAAAATTCGTATGTTGCCGTTTCGCGTGATGGCGTATTGCTCGATGCAAAACGGGTAGACGAAGCCCGGCAGGTAACCCTTACTTATGACACCCTTACAACTGTAGGTGTTTTAGATCTTGTGATCACCAAACAGAACAAGCAACCGGTGATTGAAGAAATAGATATCGTTCCCTCCACTACCCCTTTTGTTGCGCTTGATAAATACCTTATTCACGATACCCATGGAAACGGAAACCGCCTGATCGACTATGGCGAAGAAATTACCCTGGATATGCAGGTGAAAAATTTTTCCGATACCTACGATGCATTTCATGTTACAGGTAAACTCATCTCTGCGGATACCAATGTGGTTTTTGTCGATTCGATGGAAAATTATGGAGACATTCCACATGCCGATTCTGTATTTGTAAATGCTGCCTATACGGTTCAGTTTAAAAACCGGATAGACGACAAACAGATGGTTGAGTTTGAATTAATCATGGAAGGCGAAGATTCTGAAGGGGTCCCCTATGAATGGATATCCAAAATAAATATGGTCGTTCATGCTCCGGAAATAAAAATTTCCGATTTAATCATTGATGACCATGAAGGGAATGGTGATGGACTTATCGATCCCGGCGAAAATGTTCACTTAAAACTGGTGGTACAAAACTCGGGGAGCAGCGCTGTGGAAAACCTGAGCGTTCATGCCCATCAGCTAACCGAGTTAAGTTCGTTAACCCTGGTTGATACCGCGTTTTATAACCGGGCCATCAATGCTGCGGGTAATGATACCCTTGCCTTCAGGGCGCACTTAGCATCCTGGGAAAAGCCAGGCCAAATCATTGAAGTTGCATTTTCTGTGCAGGATGATAATTATGCGTATTTTACCGATTCGGTATCCAAAGAAATTGTTTTGGGTGAAATTCCGGAGTATTCTATACATACTTATGATACGGTTTTTGTGGGTACCAAAGCTTTCTTTTACGACTCCGGAGGGAAAGATAACAATTATGGAAATAACGAAAATCATACCCTCATTTTTTATCCCGAAAATCCCAGGGGTAAACTGACGGTCGATTTTAACCGCCTGGAAATTGAACCGAATGGGGAAGGATGTTGGGATTATCTGTCATTATATGATGGAGATTCTACAAATAGTGCTCACCTTATAGGTAATTACTGTAATTCAAATTTACCATCCTTTTTTGAAGCTTCCAATGATAAAGGGGCTTTAGGCTTTACCTTTTCTTCCGATGGTTCGGTTGTCTTTCCCGGATGGGAGGCTGTGATTGAAAATACAGGACACCTCGTTCAGTTTATGGTTAAAAATAACAGTGGCGATTTACTGGAAAATGCCCTGGTTGCATTCGAAGGAGAGAACCGGTATACCAACTCAGCAGGTATGGTGACCTTTAACTATATTCCTCCCGGAGAAAATTTACCCTCCGTAATCAAAAAGACAGGTTATAGCAATCTTTCCCATCCTGTTACTATCGAGTCTGATACAACGTTACAGGTTACCATGACCGAAGGAGAACCAACAACACAAGTAACGTTTGAGGTGTTTGCGGAAAGAAACCCTGTAGAGGGCGCACAGGTAGTTTTTAATAACGATACCCTTTATACCACGATCAGCGGGGAAGTTGTTTTTAACCATGTTCCGCAAGCCACGAACATGAAATATGAAATAACAAAAGAACATTATCACCCATTTATTGATAGCATGGATGTTGCTCTTGAAGATATTATCCGGGAGGTTCTTCTGGATCCGTTCATTTACCGGGTAACCTTTGTGGTTACGGATGGTAACGAGCCCATTCATGAAGCAACGATTATACATGATGCCGAAAACAAGTATACCGATAGTTACGGAGAGTTTGTTTTTGAGCTGCCCTATGCTTTGGATCAGGAGTTTATCATTAAAAAAGAAGCATTTGATGATTGTGATACCATAATTGATATTGATAGCGAGAAATCGGTAATGGTTGTCCTTAAATTAGCCTCTGGTATAGGAGATCCCATAAACCGGGAAGTGAAAGTTTATCCCAACCCTACCCGGAGATGGTTAAATATTGAGATGCACAATACGGAAAGCACTCATTTTTCAATAACCATTTATGATGTTCTGGGTAAGTTGATTTTTGCGGATGAGTTAGACGGAGTTCAGAATATTCGTAAAACCATCGATCTTTCAGAACACCCTAAGGGTTTATACTTTTTAAATATCAAGAGTAACCGGGGCGAGAATATCAGTAAACGGATTTTAATTCAATAAAAGAATCAAAACACCTTAACCCGCCCTCTCCTGGTGGCGGTTTTTTTTGTGGATAATTTTTCAGAACTTTAGCTTGTAAAAGGATAAAGAATGGATAAAGAAAAAAAACGTCTTCTTTACAGCTTTGTTTTTCCCGGCTTATTTTTAGTGCTCATTTGGCTTGTTAAGATTGTTGAGGTAACCCTTCATCTTGATTTTACTTTTCTGGGTATCTTTCCCCTGCGCACCAAAGGATTAATAGGCATTGTTACGGCTCCGCTTGTTCATTCCGACTTTGGGCATCTGGCAGCCAACAGCCTTCCTGTATTGATTTTAGGAACCGGATTGTTTTATTTCTATCACAAAATTGCGGGGAAGGTATTTTTTTTAATCTATTTTATTTCAAATATATGGATCTGGTTTGGTGCACGGTATGCTTATCATATCGGAGCCAGTGGATTAATCTATGGCATGGCATCCTTTTTGTTCTTTAGTGGGGTAATCCGGAAAAATGTCAAACTAATGGCTATCTCTCTGCTGGTTGTTTTTCTTTACGGGAGTTTGGTTTGGGGCCTTTTGCCCATTCAGCCCCATGTTTCCTGGGAGTCACATCTTATGGGCTCTGTCGCCGGATTGGTCCTTGCTTTTTACTATCGCGACAGAGGGCCTAAAAGAAAAATCTATAGCTGGGAGTTCGAAGAGGAAGAGGAAGAAGAAGAAGATGATGAGCATGCATACTGGAATATAAATTATCATTATAAAGAAAACGAAGATGAAAAGGAGAAACCGTAACCGGATACTGTTGGTGGTAACTTCCGTTTTTCTTTTGGGAGCCTGTAAAATGGAAGCCCAGAATAAACCATTTACCCAAACCGGACAGGCCAGCTTTTATGCCGATAAGTTTGAAGGACGAAAAACGGCCAATGGAGAAATCTATTATCATATAAGAAAAACGGCAGCGCACCCCGATTTGCCTTTTGGCAGTGTGGTTAAAGTTACCCGTCTTGATAATAATAAATTTGTGGTGGTTCGGATTAATGACCGTGGTCCCTTTGTTGCAAACCGGATTATTGATCTGTCGAAATCGGCTGCCGAAGAATTGGGGTTTGTTGACCAGGGCCTCGCCCGCGTTAAGATTGAGCTTATTGCCTCGACCGATGAGCTGCCCGGAAAAGATGCTGAAAAAGAAACACCGGAAAAATCGGGTTACTATAAGGTGAATGCCCAAAAAACATCCCCCACAGGGTATGGGGTTCAAATAGGTAGTTTTAGAGCCAATGAAAATCTTTTACAATCTGCTGAACACCTGCAAACAAAATATCACAAGCCGGTGTATGTCGAGATAGCTGAAGCTGACGGACAAAAACTATTCCGGGTGATTGTGGGCGGTTTCCCGACCCGGAATGAGGCCCGGAAGTTTAATGCCGTTTTAGCAAAAGATTTCCCGGATTGTTTTGTGGTTACCTTTAAAGAATAACTACCCCTGCGTCCTGAAAGCTCCTCCTATATGCAGTTCTTTCGGATTGATGCTTAGTACCGGAATATTCGCCTTGTTGAGCATTTGTTGCGCATAGCTGCCCATCACAAAGTTCGATACATCCTGCGATTGTTCGGTCATGATGGAAATGAGATCAGCCTTTACGCCCCGGGCATAATCAATAACGATATCGGTTAAGTTGGAACCTATTAATGAAGCTGTAACGACTTTTAATCCTTTACTTTCAATATATTCACAAACCTGGTTGGAGTATCCTTTTAATTTTTTGGTTATCTCATCGGTTTGTAAGGAGGTTACGGTAACCACATGAATTTCAGCATTAAACCATTGGGCCAGCTCAACGGTAAAGGGTACCTTTTGTCTGGTATCGGCGGTTATGTCGAGCGGCAACACCACTTTTTTTATTCTTTTGGGGATTTTATTTCCTCTAATGGTAATGACCGGTTTGTTGGTGGCTGATATGATTTTAAAGGCATTGCTGCCGATGAAAAACTTTTCGAAACCGGATGCTCCATGGGTGGAGGCAACAATTAAAGAATCGTTAAAGGCATTGGCCTGGGCTACGATTTCACGGTAGATTCGTCCGGTTCGGATTACATATTTAAGATTTATCCCGGGAGGTAAATGGGGTTGATAGGTTTCCTGGATTTGTTCAAATTGTTTTTTTGCAAACCGGAGCTCTTCCTCTCTGGTGCCGGGATTGTAATCATTGCTCTTCTTTCGTACATATACCATTCGTATTTCACATTCCTTCTTTTTTGAAAAGAGCATGGCTAGTTCGAGACCCTTTAAAGCCTCTTGGGAAAAGTCTATGGGTACTATAAGGTGATACATGTTGATATAATATTTAGTTATGTACTAAAGTAAAGATATTTTTTGATATTCGAAAGCTTTTTCTACGCAGGAGGTATTTAAATAGTGAAATTTTTTTAATATATTTGATACAATCAGTTTGTTTTTGGTTTATTTAAGACTTAAGCATGCCCGCAAACAGGGATTAAAACTCACCTTAATCGAACATTTTTATGTCGCAAAAAATGAAGAAAACGCCCGATAGCGAAGCTCATCTTATAAGCAATAAAAAGTATTTTGATGTGGACGGTCTTGTTTTTTGGCCCGCAGCTGTCCTTATTGTATTTTTTATAGTCATTACACTGGTTGTTGGTGAACCTATGGACAAAGTATTTGCTTCTGTCCAGGAAAGTATTTCAACCGTGGGAGGTTGGTTTTTTGTTCTTTCGGTAAATGCCTTTTTGTTTTTTGTCCTGTATATTGCTTTTAGTAAATATGGGAAAATACGATTAGGAGGACCTCAGTCAAAACCGGAATTTTCAACCGGAGCATGGTTTGCGATGCTTTTTAGTGCCGGTATGGGAATCGGTATTCTATTCTGGAGTGTAGGCGAGCCTATTAATCATTTTATTAATCCACCGAATGCAGATCCTCGCACGATACAAGCCGCTCGTGAGTCTATGGAAATAACTTTTTTACACTGGGGACTTCATGCATGGGGGATATATGCACTGGTGGGTATGTCGCTGGCCTTTTTCACATTTAATAAAAAATTACCGTTAACCATTAGTTCGGTTTTTTATCCCTTGTTAGGAGAGAAAGTCCATGGACCCTGGGGTAAGGTGATAAATATATTAGCGGTTGTAGCTACCCTATTCGGACTGGCAACGTCGCTGGGAATGGGTGTACAACAGGTTAGTGCCGGACTGGCTCATCTGTTTAACCTGCCCGATACTCTTACAGCCCAGGTTTTATTGATTACGGTGATTACTTTTGCTGCAACAGGATCTGTAATTGCCGGATTAAGCGGTGGAGTAAAAAAGTTAAGTCAGTTAAACATGATCCTGGGGGCCATATTTTTGGTGTTTATGATTATCGTGGGACCTACCCTGTTTATCTTCGATTCTTTTATCCAGAACGTTGGAGGATACGTTCAAAACTTTTTTGAGCTTTCGTTTTGGACAGAAACCTATAAGCAGTCTGCCTGGCAAAGCGACTGGACCGTATTTTACTGGGCCTGGTGGATTAGCTGGTCGCCTTTTGTGGGGATGTTTATTGCCCGTATATCGCGGGGGCGTACGCTGAAAGAGTTTGTGCTGGGGGTGCTGATTGTGCCTTCGCTGCTTACTTTCTTATGGCTCTCTACCTTCGGTGGAAGTGCTATATTTTTGGAGTTAAATTCATTGGCTGATGTTGCAACGGCAGTTACCGATAATATTGCCACATCGTTATATGTGTTGTTAGAGCAGTTTCCAATATCTTGGGTTACCTCTACCGTAGGGGTTATACTGGTTACCAGTTTCTTTGTCACATCATCCGACTCGGGCTCGTTGGTGGTTGATTCATTAACAGCCGGAGGTAAGCTCGATGCGCCGGTACCTCAGCGTATATTCTGGGCCCTTACCGAAGGAGCTGTTGCAGCCGTATTACTTATTGGTGGCGGATTGGGGGCGTTACAGACAGCAGCCATCTCTACCGGATTGCCCTTTGCCATTTTGTTAATTATTTTGATGTGGAGCCTGTTAAAAGGGCTTGATAAAGAACATCAGGGAATGATGGAGGTGAAAAATGAAGCGGAACGGAAAAAATATGTAGAAACGATTACCCGGATGCTTCAAAAAAGAGAGGAGAAAGCATCAAATAAAGATAAAAAATAATGTAGAACCAAAATTTGAAAGCGATGTATACTTTTGATCATATACTTGTTTGCCTCGATTTAAGCGAGATGGATGACGCATTAATCCGTTATGCCAATTATATTGTATCGAGATTTAAGCCCCGCTCAATCACCTTCCTGCATGTAATGAAATCATATGATATACCGCCTGAAATGCTGGATGCCTTTCCTCATCTAGATAAGCCCCTTGCTGAGGTGGTTGAAAATGAGCTAAAGGAAAAAATCGAAGACCTTTTTGTACATTCCGAACAAACCCAAATGATTGTAAAGGTTACAGAAGGAGTAACAACAGATACCATTGTAAAATATACCCGCGAACATAAGATAACTTTTACCTTAATGGGTAAAAAATTAGGTTACAAGGGGCAGGGGGGTATCGTACGTAAAGTAATCAGCATCATTCCTTCGTCTGTTTTATTGATTAGCGAAACAACCTATCCGCATCTTGAACATTTACTGGTGCGCATGGATTTTTCTAAAATGAGCAGCCAGGCGCTGAAAATGGCATTAAAGATAAAAGAAATAACCGATGCACAAATATCCTGTCATCATGCATTTAAGCTGCCGCTTACCTATTTTCCGCAAAGCTCCCCCGAAAAAGATAAAAAACTGGTTGATTATGCTGCAAAACACAGTAAGAAAGAGTTCGACAAATTTTTGAAGAAAAATAAATTACCCGGTGAAGAGATTGATTTTACCAGTTCGTTGGATCCGGAAAACAACGAAGCAGATATTTTATACCGCCATGCACTAACCAGTGAAGCAGATATTATCATTATCGGATCGAAAATAAAATCTGAGCTGGCGGATATAATTCTGGATTCAACATCCGAAAAGCTGGCAACAGCCGAGAAAAATATCCCTGTGCTTATTATCAAAGACCGTAAACAGACCATTGGTTTTTTAAAAGCACTTTTTAAATCATAAAACCAAAGCATTATGTATTATAAAATATTTACTCGTGGGCTTATCCTTTTCTTAGCGATAATATTCACTGTTTCATCGTGCAAAACGCCCCCACCCGAAGAAGAAAACAGAACCCTGCGTATCGTTTATACCGGTTGGTCGGAAAGTGTTGCGATAACCCATCTGGTTGCTGTTTTGCTTGAAGAAGAAATGGATTATTCGGTTGAACTAAAACTTGCTGATGTTGAGACTGTATACCGGGAGATTGCCGAAGGGAAAGCCGACATTTTTACCGATGCCTGGCTGCCTCAAACCCATAAATCCTATATGGAACAATATCCGGATAAAATAGTTAAAATAGGCATTACCTATCCCGAAGCAAAAATCGGGTTTGTTGTTCCGCAATACAGCCATTTAAAAACCATTGCCGATTTGGAAAATTATCCTTCTCCGGTGATTGGAATTGATCAAGGTGCCGGAGTAATGCAAAAAGCTAAATTAGCACTTACGAAGTATGCTTTTCCCAATAAGCTGATTAGTTTGTCTGAAAAACAAATGATTCAACACCTGGAAGATTCGATCAAACGCAGAAGGGAGATTGTCATTACGGGCTGGGAGCCTCACTGGATTTTTGCACGTTATGAGGTGCGATTTCTCGATGACCCGCAAAATCTTTTCGGTGTGAAAGAAAATATTTATTCCGTAGGACGTACCGGCATTCAGGAAGAACATCCTCAGGCTATTCGTTTTTTTGAGCGTATGCAACTTACCGAAAAGCAGCTTAATCAGCTGGTATATGCTATTCAATTAAGTGACGATCCAAGGCAGGGAGCCAAACAGTGGATTAAGGAGAATGAATATATTGTAAACCAGTGGGTAAAGGATTTAAAACCTAAGCGTAAAAAAATAATGTGAGATAGGTTGTTAAACATATAGGTTATCCCTGAAATTTCTTTGTTAAAAAATTAAATTATATTTAATATTGCAAAAAGTAATTTGAATATAATTTAAATTTTTTAGCTATGGCAATGAATAAAATGGGCCATCGGATTAAGAAACGGAGGGAGAGTCTAAAGATGCCTTCTTCTGATTTGGCCAAAGCCATAGGGGTAACGTCCAGTTTAATTTCTCAGATTGAAAGGGGAAAAGCATATCCTTCGATACTAACCCTGAAAAAAATTGCCGATGCATTGAATACAACGGTTGGGGAATTAATCGGCGAATATGAGATGCTGATAACCAACCCGCTGTTAAAAGTCGATGAGCGTAAGTATGTGAAAGAAAACAAAACCGGGGCAACGCTTTTCCTTTTGTCTCATCACGATCCCTCAAAGCATATGGATCCTTTTTTGATTCGCTTTTCCCAAAATGCTGATTCCACTGAGATTATGACAACCAAACATCCCCGACAGGAATTTTGCTATGTCCTTAAGGGTCATTTTAAGGTACAGCTAAATGATAAAACCTTTGACATAAAAGAGGCAGACAGCTTTTATTTTAATTCCAATCAGAAACATTTGTTTAAAAATACAAGCAACGAAGAGTCTCAGTTACTCTGGATTGTTAATCATAATAATTCATAAATAGTATATCCGAAAAATTTAAAAATATTTAAAATAAAAAAACGAAAATCATGACACAGCAAAGCAACACAAAAGAAGCAAAAGGGCAGGTTAAAGCTCTTCCGTCGGTTGACGAGGTATTGGCACAGCACCGGTATTCCGATGAGATTATTTCGAATATCAGACATGAAGACTTATTACCTTATGGATTGTTAAACCGTTTGCAAACCAATTATCCAAAGTACTCCGGAATTCTCCATGATTCAAAAGTGCTCTTTGGTCCGGACACAAAATCCCGGTATTCAGGGTTAAAAGGATTTAGAGAAATTGTAGAGGTATTAAAAGAAAATGGTATCGATATCGGATATATGCGCGAACGGGAGCTTTTTATTAAAATATACCGCTTTATGGCAACCCGTCATGTGTTAAATTCTATCGACTGGCACAATTTTGCCAAAGATTCGTTATTTCAGTTGGTGTTTCCACAGCCCGAGATGGTAGATCCTGATTTCAGGAAAGAATTTTTTAAACTGGACGAAAAGGATGAAGAAGCTCAGGAAGCCCTTATTCAGGAATATATTTATAAAACCAACCCTCACGATGGGAACCAGTTGTTAAATAAACCCTGGTTTGAGAACGAAGATGGCGATTTGGTCATCCTGGAAGGCAGTCAGCACAAATATCCTCAATGTCAGTTACTTTTTGATAAAACGACCCAAAGCTGTTTTGCTTTTTGTACTTATTGTTTCCGTCATGCACAGGTGCGTGGCGATGAGGATATGTTTATCCAGGAAAATGCCCAGCCGGTTGTTGATTACCTGAAAAAACATAAAGAGGTTACCGACTTGTTGATTACCGGTGGAGACGGAGCCTACATGCCTTTCGAAAGACTTGAGCAATATGTTCTTCCTTTTATTGAAGATCCTGAGTTATCTCACATTAAAACGCTAAGGATCGGTTCGCGGGTACTTTCTTATGAGCCCGAAAGACTTTTAATGGACAGCTATAATCCATACCTGAATTTGTTTAAGAGACTGGTAGATAATGGTGTTCAGGTAGCTTTTATGTCACACTTCTCCACACCGCGCGAAGTACTTAATCCTTTAACCCTTGCTGCTATCCGCAGACTAAGATCCCGTGGGGTTAACGTGAAAAGTCAAAGTCCGATGATGAACCATATCAGCTTATTTACCAATGAAAAAGGGGAAGTTGATATCGATAAATCGGCACAAAACTGGATTGACCTGGGTAATATTTTTGCGATGGTATCTGTAGGATTCCATTCTATCTATTGTGCACGACCTACAGGCGAACATCACTACTTTACGGTACCTTTGACATATATTAATAAGGTATTTAGCAAAATTTACCGTTCACTGCCATCTATTAACCGCCCGTCAAGGTATATTACCATGACTTCTTCAGCAGGTAAAATTTCTATGCTTGGCGAAGTGGAAGTAAACGGACAAAAAGCTTTTGCCCTTAAGTTCAACGAATCCAGAAATATGGAGTGGATGGATAAAGTATTCCTGGCAAAATATGATGATCAGGAGAATACCATCGCTAATCTTCCGCCTTTTGAAGGAGAGAAGCATTTCTATGAAGATGAGCTGAAAGAAATTGAGCAGAAAAAACAGGAGATTCTACAGAAAAAGATGAATAAATAAAGACAATATTGGAAATTTTATAAAACCAGTCTGCTAAATTATGATCAATAAAATAATTAATACCCCCGCTGAAGCTGTAGCCGATGTGTTTGATGGCGCTACAATTATGATTAGCGGGTTTGGTGAGGCCGGCAGCCCGATTGAATTAATTCATGCATTAATCGATCAGGGAGCCAAAGATCTTACCATCGTGAGCAACAACACCGGGAGCGGGAATGTAGGCCTTGCCTCCCTGATAGAACATAAAAGAGTAAAGAAGATGATCTGCTCTTTCCCGCGAACGGCAAATTCTACGGTCTTTCCTGAGCTTTATACCAAGGGAGAAATTGAACTTGAACTGGTACCTCAGGGGACCTTAGCCGAACGAATACGTGCAGGAGGAGCAGGAATTCCTGCTTTTTACACGCCCACCTCGGTAGATACCCCGCTGGCCGAAGGGAAAGAAACCCGTGTTTTTAATAACGAGAAATATGTGATGGAATACGGGATTAAGGCCGATTTTTCTTTTGTAAAATGCCAGTCAGCCGATAGATACGGGAACCTTGTGTACAACAAAACAGCACGCAATTTTGGGCCGGTGATGTGCACTGCAGCCAAAACAACCATTGTTCAGGCTAAAAATGTTGTTGAGCTGGGAGCGCTGGACCCCGAATGTGTGGTTACACCAGGAATATTTGTCCAAAAGGTGGTTGAAGTCAGCAACCCTGCCGATGAATCAAAACTTGTAGCAGAAAACAGGAGGTACCCATGGTAGAAAAAGAGATGATAAAAGGGTGGGATAAAAACGAGATGGCACAAAAAGCCGCATTAGATATCCCCGATGGAGCATATGTAAATCTTGGAATTGGTATGCCGGAGCTGGTAGCCGGATTTGTTCCCGAAGGACGGGAGGTGATTTATCATACCGAGAATGGTTTATTGGGTATGGGACCAACCCCCGAACCCGGGAAAGAGGATCCTGAACTAATCAATGCCGGCAAAAAAAATGTAACCGCCATTAAGGGAGCCTGTTATTTTCATCATGCCGACAGCTTTACCATGATTAGAGGTAAACATATTGATGTTTGTGTGCTGGGAGCATTACAGGTATCGCAGGAAGGTGACCTGGCCAACTGGTCAACCGGAGCTAAAGATGCTATACCTGCTGTTGGCGGTGCAATGGATCTGGTGGCAGGCGTAAAGACGATCTTTGTCATTACCAAACATATCACCAAAAATGGAGATCCCAAAATTGTAAGTAATTGTACTTATCCCCTTACCGGTAAACAAGTGGTAGACCGTATTTACACCAATTATGCCATTATTGATGTAACGGAGAATGGATTGTTTGTTAAAGAAATGGCCCCCGGAGTGGATTTTGACTTTTTGCAAAAACATACCGGAGCAAAACTGAACAGGTATTAATGCTTAAATTTTTTCTATGGATAATTCATCAGATCTTAAAATCAGCAGCGAGGAATTATATCAACAAGCGCGTAAAATAATTCCCGGCGGCGTAAGTCGTAACACGGTATTTCACAAACCTTATCCTCATTATGCCGGTTCGGCCAAAGGTTGTTATGTAACCGATTTGGAGGGAGTGCAGCGGATTGATTTTGCCAATAATATGGCATCCTTAATTCACGGACATGCACATCCGGCTATTGTAGAGGGCGTTACCCGGCAAATTCAAAACGGAACAGCCTATACACTGGCTACCGAAGCGGAAGTACGCCTGGCACAGCTCCTTTGTGACAGAACACCAACATTCGAAAAAATAAGGTTTACCAATTCGGGTACCGAAGCAGTAATGGCTATGATTAAAGCATCGAGAGCTTTTACCGGGAAACCTAAAATAGCCAAAGCCGAAGGAGCATATCACGGAACCTATGACTATGCTGAGGTTAGCCAGACAGCAAGCCCCGAAGCATGGGGTGATATGAATAACCCAAATAGTGTACCTTTAGCTAAAGGAACTCCCCGGGGTGTGCTGAACGATGTAATTATTTTTCCCTACAATGATATTGAGCGTACCCTGGCGATATTAGACCGGCAAGCCGATCAGATTGCCTGTGTGCTGATTGATCCCGTACCTCACCGGGTAGGAATGGTCCCCGCAGCAAAAGAATTTATCGAAGCGATTTATCAATGGACAAGAAAAAATAATGCGCTCATGGTTTTTGATGAGGTGATAACCTATCGCGTTACTTATTCCGGAGCACAGGAAAGTTATCCGGTAAAACCGGATTTGACGGCTTTAGGTAAAATTATCGGTGGGGGATTTCCTGTTGGTGCTTTTACCGGAAGGGCAGATATCATGAAAGTTTTAGATCCCGGTGAGAAAAAACTGTTATTCCCCCATTCGGGAACATTCTCGGCTAATCCTGTTACGATGACTGCCGGAAGAATTGCCATGGAGCTGTTTGATAAAACAGCGGTTAATGAATTAAATGCACTCACACAACAAGCCATTGCGCAAATACAGGAAGCAATTAAAATTGCTGATGTGCCGGTTTCTGTTACCGGAGCAGGCTCTATGTTCAGAGTGCATCTTAAAGCTACTCCGCCCAATACCTATCGTGAAGCATACCAGACCAAAGAGGTTAAGGCATTGCTGAATGAAATGCTGGATTACTTGTTTTATGAGGAAAACCTGATGATGATCAATACCCTGGCCTGTATGTTCTCAACAGCATTAAGGCAAAAGGAAATAGATGTTCTTTCCAATGCATTTTTAAATATGTTTAAACGATTTAAACCACAAATAGATAAAATACAGTAAGCTTTATGACAGAAGTATATATATGTGATGCCATACGAACTCCGGTAGGGAAATTTGGCGGTTCATTAGCAGCCGTACGACCGGATGATTTGGCAACCCTTGTGTTAAAAGAGATAAAAGAAAGAAATTCCGGGATTAACTGGGATGAGGTTGATGATGTAATCATGGGATGCACCAACCAGGCCGGTGAAGATAACCGCAATATTGCCCGCATGGCCCTGTTGATGGCAGGGTACGCACACACCATTTCGGGGGCAACCATTAACCGGCTGTGTGCTTCGGGCATGGAAGCTGTTGGTATTGCTGCACGGACTATCAGAGCCGGCGAAGCCGATTTAATTGTTGCCGGAGGAGTAGAAAGTATGTCACGTGCACCTTTTGTAATGGGTAAAGCAACCAAAGCTTTTTCGAGGAATACAGAGGTTTATGATACGACCATCGGATGGAGGTTTCCTAATCCCAGGCTGGATAAGCTTTATGGTACCGAGTCGATGATACAGACCGCAGAGAATATTGCTGCCGACTTTAAGATCAGTCGTGAAGATCAGGACCTTTTTGCCTTACGAAGCCAGGAAAAAGCCCATAAGGCACAAACCGAAGGATTGCTGGCCGAAGAAATTGTTTCCGTTACCATTCCACAGCGTAAAGGCGATCCTGTGGTGGTAGATACCGATGAACATCCGCGAAACACCTCGCTGGAGAAGCTGGCTAAGCTTAAGCCTGTTGTTAGTCCCGAAGGGACAGTAACGGCAGGGAATGCTTCGGGTGTAAACGATGCCGCTGCGGCACTCATTATTGCCTCTGCAGAAGCGGTAAAAAAATATAACCTGACACCGAAAGTGAAAATTCTGGGAATGACTGCTGCCGGTGTTGAACCAAGAACTATGGGTATGGGCCCGGTACCCGCTACCCAAAAATTGCTTAAACGATTGAACTTATCGCTCGATGAAATGGAGTTGATTGAGTTAAACGAGGCTTTTGCTTCTCAGTCATTAGCCTGTATGCGCGAGCTGGGGATGAAAGATGATGACCCCAGAGTCAACCCTTTGGGAGGTGCTATTGCCTTAGGACACCCGTTGGGGATGAGTGGTGCCCGGCTGGTTACAACAGCCTATTATCAGATGATACGTACCGGAGCTAAAAAAGCGCTGTGTACCATGTGTATTGGTGTGGGGCAGGGAACAGCCATCGTACTCGAAAAAGTGTAACCAATATTTTTTAAAAGAATCAACGGCTCCCATGAACTATAAAGGATAGCCGGTAATTCTGCCGGAAGGTATACCGTTAATCGGGAGTATCTTTCTTCCTCCAATCCGGATAGTTATCCTGTTTTCAGGAAAGAGATATTCTACGTGCATAATTAATGAATCGAATCTGTGTTCTATTTATTTTTTATATTTTTGTCGTCTGATAAAATGATAAAATGATCATTCATCAAGATATTCATAATCTGAAAATTAACAATCCGGTAGTAACCATTGGTGTTTTTGATGGTGTACACCAGGGGCATTTGAGTGTTTTAAATAAGCTGAAACAGACTGCTAAAGCTAAAGGTGGAGAATCGGTAGTATTAACCCTGTGGCCCCACCCCCGGATTGTTCTTAATAAAGATGTTGGTTCCTTAAGGTTGCTGAATACGATAGAGGAAAAGAAATTTTTATTATCCAAAACAAAGATTGACCATTTAATTATTATTCCTTTTACCGGAGATTTTGCCAACTTAACGGCTTGCGAATTTATTGAACAATACCTGGTTGAGAAAATTGGGGTAAAACATTTGGTGGTGGGTTATAATCATTTGTTTGGAAAAGACCGCAAAGCAGGCTATGACTTTTTGAAAGGGTGTGCCCAACAGTATGGATTTGAGATTGAAAAGCTGGATGCTAAGCTGGTGGATAGTGACCGTGTGAGCTCTACCAAGATAAGAGAATTTCTTTCTTCCGGTCATTTGGACTATGCCAACAAATACCTGGGATATGAATATTTTATTACCGGAGATGTTGTGGAAGGAAACCAAATTGGACGAAAGATAGGTTTTCCCACAGCCAACATAAAAGTTGCCGAACATTACAAACAAATTCCGGGTGACGGGGTGTATGCCGTAAGGATACAATTAAACGGGGATTTGTTTCACGGAATGTTGAATATTGGATCCAGACCAACGATTTCCCCTACAGAGGGAGAGAAAAATATTGAGGTTCATATTTTTGATTTTGACCAAAAAATTTATCATCAGCAGGTGACGGTTTCATTTGTTAAAAGAATTCGCGACGAGAAAAAATTTAACGGCCTTGACGAGCTGGCAGCACAATTAAAAGAAGATAAACAAGAAGTGCTTAAGATTTTTTATCACGCTTAGTTGAACAAAATAGAAGTTTAGTCGTATAGTTTTTAATGATGTGCAAAAAAAATTGTATTTTTGCCATCCTGAAAAAGAATTAATTATAAATATTTTATTATGGATATTGAAGGAACAATGGTTGATAGTTTACCATATAAAGTTAAGGATTTAGGTTTAGCCGAATATGGAAGAAAAGAAATTGAAATAGCAGAAAAAGAGATGCCGGGGCTTATGTCGCTTCGTGAAAAATATGGCAAAGAAAAGCCATTAAAAGGAGCACGCATTACCGGCTCGTTACATATGACTGTTCAGACCGCAGTGCTGATTGAAACATTGATTGAGTTGGGCGCTGATGTACGTTGGGCCAGTTGTAATATTTTTTCAACACAGGATCATGCTGCAGCAGCTATTGCTAAAGAAGGAATTCCTGTTTTTGCATGGAAAGGCGAAACACTGGAAGAATATTGGTGGTGTGCGAACCAGGCGTTAACTTTTCCCGAAGGAAAAGGGCCTCATTTAATTGTTGATGATGGGGGTGATGCTACCCTGATGGTACACAAAGGATATCAGGCTGAAAAGGATGCTTCGTTTTTAGATTCTAACCCATCAGCTATTGACGAGCGGGAGTTGTATAAAAACCTGAAAAAAGCATTAGCTCAGGATAATCAGAAATGGCACCGCATAAGTAAAGATTTAAAAGGGGTATCCGAAGAAACCACTACCGGAGTTCACCGCTTATATCAAATGATGCAGCGTGGCGAGCTTTTATTCCCGGCTATCAATGTAAATGATTCGGTTACGAAATCAAAATTCGACAACTTATATGGTTGCCGCGAATCACTGGCCGATGGCATTAAGCGGGCTACCGATGTGATGCTGGCAGGAAAAGTAGTGGTTGTGTGCGGGTATGGCGATGTGGGTAAAGGTTCGGCAAAATCGATGCGCTCTTACGGAGCACGGGTAATTGTTACCGAAATTGACCCGATTTGTGCATTGCAGGCCGCCATGGAAGGTTTTGAAGTAAAAACCATTGAGGAAGCACTGGACGAAGGAAATATTTTTGTTACCGCAACCGGAAATAAAGATGTGGTTACAGCCGAGCATATGTCGAAAATGAAAGATCAGGCAATTGTTTGTAATATCGGCCATTTCGATAATGAAATTCAGGTTGAACAACTGGATAATTATAAGGGAGTAGAGAAGATTAATATCAAACCACAGGTGGATAAATACGTGTTCCCCGATGGACACGCTATTTTTATGCTGGCCGAAGGACGTTTGGTGAATTTAGGTTGTGCTACAGGTCATCCCTCATTTGTGATGAGTAATTCGTTTACCAACCAAACCCTGGCACAAATTGAGCTTTGGAGAAACGATTATAAAACAGATGTTTATCGACTGCCTAAGCATTTAGATGAAGAGGTGGCACGATTACACCTTGAACAAATTGGCGTTAAACTTACGAATTTAACCGAAGAACAAGCTGAATATTTGGGTGTACCTAAAAAAGGCCCTTATAAATCAGATCATTACAGATATTAAAATCAATAGAGAATATAAATTAAGCCTGTCAGTAAATAATTGACAGGCTTTTTTATTTTCAGTAGCTAAGGTCTTTAAAAAGCACTCTTTTTTAGGATCAGATCATAAATCAATGTTCTTAATGCAAAAAAAGCAGCCATCGGGGCTGCTTAAAATATATTATTAAAAATTGATGAACCGAAAGTTTAAATAGTGTTTGCAAGAAAAGTCCCGTGTTGGATAAGAAAACTTTATTTTCAAGCCTGCCTGCCGGCAAAGGCAGGGCTTGCGAAGACAGAAAATCTAAAGTTTACGGATGTAAATGAGGAATTTTCTGACAAGTATAACGCCGAAAATAGAGTTTCCTTGCCGACACTAAATAGTCATAATCTCTTCTTCTTTAGCTTTAACTACTTTTTCTACTTTTTCGCTATGCGTATCGGTCAGTTTTTGAATTTCGTCTTCGGCTTTTTTGGCGTCATCTTCAGAAAGGCCTTCTTTTTCTAATTTTTTTATCTCTTCATTAGCATCCCGTCGTGCGCTACGTATGCTGACCCGTGCACTTTCAGCCTCGTTGTTAACCTGTTTTGCCAACGCTTTTCTTCGTTCTTCGGTTAAGGCAGGGATATTAATACGAATCATCTCACCATTGTTCATGGGCGTAAATCCCAGATTAGCATTTAAAATGGCTCTTTCAATAGGTTCTACCATCGTTTTTTCCCAGGGCTGAATCGCAATGGTTTTGGCATCGGGAGTACCAATATTGGCGACCTGGTTTAAAGGAGTAGGATTGCCATAATATTCAACGACTACCGTATCAAGCATCCTGGGACTGGCTTTTCCGGCACGCAGCGTAGCCAGTTCATTATCTAAATGATCAATGGCTTTGCCCATTTTTTCTTTGGTTTCATCAATAACAAATTGAACTTCTTCGGTCATAATAAAAAATTTTAGGGTTAGGGTATATTTATCATCAACAGGAACAAATTTATAAAAAAATAACAAACAGCGAAATGGTTCCTGTAAAAATGAATGAAATGAAATACCCTGAAGTTTTCTATAAATGACCATAAGGTCCAATGATTTCCCCGTTATTCTTTTTTATTTTTTACTATCCTTATATGAATTACCTGTTGTTCGTTTTCATCTTTTGACTCTTTGATTACTATTTCCGCCGGGTTAAAAAGATCTTTTATTTTTTCTGCTATTTTTTTTATTTCTTCCTCGCTTATCTCCTCTTCTCCGGAATAAATATCCAGTTTAACATCTGCATACTTTATCTTTTGCTTATCTTTTGCTGGTTTGTCTTTTTGTATCGTACAATCTTCCGGGTTTGATTTTTCTTCAATAACGACTACTTTACTCTTTCCTTTATCTTGAATCATAATTTTCTCAATGAGATTTACAGGAATAGTATTCAGAGAATCCGGATGGATGCTGGATTTTTTTCCTTCTTTATCGATAAAGATGATCTCACTGTTCCCTGCCTTTAACAAAGAATCGGAAACTAAGGTATTGTCGTTTTTCAACGTTATCTTCTCGATATGAATACAGGTATCTCTCGTGATTCCGTTGCTTTTAACTTTGACCACAACAATTTCTTCTTTTTCTGTTTCTTGAGCGTAGAGCATGAAAGGAAACATCAAAAGAAGACTTAAAATAATACGTAATTTTTTCATCTGTTTATAATTTTTAGTTTTATGCCACTAAATTAGCCAACGATAAGTTGATATGCTGTTAAGGTTTACTCAAAAAGCGTTAAAGAAATGTTAAAGTTTGCCCACAAATTTTAAATATCCCTATCTTTGAAGAGGAAAGACTACGATGAAATCTTTAAGAAAAAATATTAAAAGTTTTTACAGCAGTCGCTATGGCCTTCATATCCTGGTGTTGCTCATGAGCCTTTCATTGGCTGGAATAGGTGTGGTACAATGGTTATGGATAGATAGTGCCGTTAAGGTCAGGGAGGAAAAGTACGAGGAAAGAGTAAGGACTTCACTGGAAACAATTATTCAGCGACTGGACAGAAAACAACAGGTGATTTTTATCCGCAAAACGCCTGGAGAAAAAACAATAATTAATGGAGAAGTACAAGATTCCATCTCAGAAGATTTAATCAGCAGTATCATTCAACCTGCCGGGAAAATTCAGGAAAGTAAACCAACAACCCTGGATGCAGATATTAAAATCATACGCCAGAAAGAATCAAAGGACCTGAAAACAACCGAAGAAGAAAGCAATAAGCATAAAAATCAAATCAACTACTCTTCGTTGGATTCTTTCTTTGCTGACAGCAATATGCAGATTACTCATATTCATATTGAAAAGAAAGAGGATCTTCATTCCAATATGATGTTGGAATTTGAAAAACAGGATGATCCTTTGGAAAAACGCATTAATCTCCATTCGCTGGATGAACTCGTTATTCGTGAAGTTCAGGAAAAAGCGCTGGGAGATGGTTGCGAATATGCATTGTGGAATAGTAAATCAGACAGTATCCTTTTTCAGTCGGAGGGCTTTCAGCCCGGATTTATCGAAAAATCTTACCGGGCGACTCTTTTTCCCGAGGATTTTGTAGCAAAAGATGATTTTCTGTTACTTTACCTTCCGGATAAAAATAAAATTGTACTCCATTCTATGGCACTGCTTCTCTCAGGCTCGATAATTTTTACCCTGATTATTGTGGTTATATTTTTTATTACAGCCCGTTTTGCCTCTAAGCAAAAAAAATTATCACGGATTAAGAGTGATTTTATCAATAACATGACGCATGAGTTTAAAACGCCCATTGCAACCATCTCTTTGGCCACTGATGCTATAAAAAATCCGAAAGTCATTAAAGATGTAAGAAAGGTTGAAAATTTTGTGGATATTATTAAGGAAGAAAATCAACGGATGAACAAACAGGTGGAACGCACCCTGCAAATGGCTTTGCTGGAAAAAGAAGACCTTGAGTTTAAGGGTGAGTATACAGATCTCAATGCTTTAACAGCAAAAGCAATACAAAATTTTGAGCTGAAGATGAATGAAAAACGTGGCCGGCTGGTGTTCATTCAGGATATAGCAAAACCAACGACTTATGTTGATGAAGTTCACTTCTTAAATGTTGTCCACAACTTGCTTGATAATGCGGTCAAATATTCCAGCGTGCAACCAGATATCCGGGTGGAGCTTTTTTCCAGGGATGAGCAGGTTCACCTGGTTGTGCAAGATAAAGGGATTGGAATAAGGAAAGAAAATCAGCAAAAAATATTTGAAAAATTTTTTCGTGAAACGGCCGGAGATATTCATAATGTTAAAGGCTTTGGACTGGGACTTAGTTATGTGAAAGCCGTAGTGAAAGCATTTGGCGGTCAGGTTCAGCTTTCGAGTATACCCGGTAAAGGGAGTACATTTGAAATCATGCTACCTAAAATAACAGCGCACAATGGCAAGTAAGGTGAAAGTATTTTTAGTAGAAGATGACGTAAATTTTGGTTCGGTACTTCAGGATTACTTAGAGATTAACGACTATCAGGCAGACTGGTACAAGAATGGAGCGGAAGCAACAAAACATTTTCAAAAAGACAGCTACGATATTTGTATTCTGGATGTTATGCTCCCCGGTGTCGATGGTTACCATGTTGCCAAAGAAATTAAGTCGATAAGTCCCCGTATTCCCATTATTTTTCTTACGGCCAAAACGTTAAAAGAGGATGTCATCAGGGGTTATAAAACCGGGGCCGATGATTATATTACCAAACCCTTCGACTCTGAGCTTTTGCTTTATAAAATGGAAGCTATTCTTAAAAGGAAAGGTGTCCGGGAGCCCATTAACCAAAAGTATCACCTGGGAACCTACACTTTCGAAAGTGATCTGAGGATCCTCCGCCACGGTGAAACAACCATCAGGCTTTCGCCTAAGGAAAATGCTTTATTGGTGCTGCTCTTGCAACATAAAAATCATATTTTGCCCAGAGAAGATGCTTTGTTGCAAATATGGGGCAATAATGACTATTTTACAGCCCGGAGCATGGATGTTTACCTGAGTAAAATCAGAAAATACCTTAAAGCCGAACCCTCCCTGGAGATAGAAAATATTCACGGTAGCGGATTTATTTTGAGGGTTAAAGAGGAATAAACCTCTTTGTGTAATTCCGGAAAGTGCCGGTGTACATTAGCTTACCAGCGTGCCTATTTTTTCTCCTTTTACTACTTTTAGCAAATTGCCGGGGGTATTCATATCAAAAACATAAATGGGCAGGTTGTTCTCTTTGCACATGGTAAAAGCAGTCATGTCCATCACTTTTAGTTCGCGTTGAATGACTTCATGAAAAGAAATTTCATCGAATTTAGTGGCTTTTTGGTCTTTTTCTGGGTCGGCGGTATATACACCGTCAACACGGGTACCTTTTAAGATGATATCTGCCCCAATTTCTACGGCACGTAAAGCAGAGGCTGTATCGGTAGTAAAGAAAGGATTTCCGGTACCTCCGGACAGAATGGCTACATGCCCGGCCTCCAGCTGCTCAACCACCTTGTCGCGATGGTAAAAATCTCCTACCGGCTCCATCCGGATAGCTGTATAAACGATAGATTTTGTTTGTAGGTTAGTTAATGCCGATTGTAAAGCAAGGCTGTTAATTACGGTGGCTAACATGCCCATTTGATCGCCTTTTACGCGGTCGAAACCCCGGGCTGCACCCGACAGTCCGCGGAAAATGTTTCCTCCGCCAATAACAATGGCAACCTGAGCTCCGGCTTCTGTCAACGCTTTTATTTGTTCGGCATACTCGTTTAATCTTTTGGAATCAACACCATAACCGGCATCTCCCATCAGAGATTCACCACTTAATTTTAAAAGGATGCGTTTATATTTTAGCATGTTCAGGTATTTTTAATCTTTTGAAATATTTATCATACAAAGTAACATAAAAATTTTAATTCATCGGAGTTTGAACGTAATTTGTTTTGTTGGGTTGATGAAATAGTAAATTCGTGAAATAGCAGAATGGTAAATTAGTAAAATGGTAAAATAGTAAAATGGTGAATTAGTAAATTAGTAAATTGGTAAAATGGTAAATATTAAATCTATATGCTATTACTGCTTACTGCTGCCCTCCTAACGGCGGACAAGCTGCTGCTTTTATATTCATTCTCCGTAGCTTCACACCACTTTCGCTGGAAGCTTCAGACGCTTGCGCTAAAGCTTCAGCGGCAGCGTGTGGTTGCGTGCGGCAGCGTGTGGTTGCAAGTGAAGGAGAACTGGTTACTACTTGCTTTTTTCACTGTATTATTTTTTCGCTTTCCTGCGCTGCCCTTTTGTTCCCTAAAGGGAGCCAACCCACTTTAAAAAATATCCCTGTGCGATGGTCTTTCCCCTTCAGGGGATAAAGGGGCTGTAATGGGATTTATAAATTTCATGTATCTTTATTCTCCGAAGCTTTAGCGAAGGAGAACTGTCTCCTGTCACGCCGGCAACGTAACTACAAATTTACTTCCTTTTCCCGGTTCGCTTTCAATAGTGATTGTGCCGTTATGCTTGTCAATAAACTCTTTGCAAAGAATTAATCCAAAACCGGAACCTTCTTCATTTTCTGTTCCTTTGGTCGATATGCTTTTCGTAATATCAAAAAGTTTGTCTTTCATTTCCTGCGATAAGCCTCTTCCGGTATCTTTTACCGATATTTTAATCGTATTGTCCTGAGTGTTTTGTGCGTTTATTGCCACTTTGCCATCCCTGGGCGTGAATTTTATGGCATTAGAAATTAAGTTTCTTAAAATGGTCGAAAGCATATTCCGGTCTGCGCTTACCGTCGTCTTTTTATTCACTTTATTAATGATGGAGATGGATTTTTTTTCTGCGGATGGTTTTAAAACATCAAGAACTTCTTCTGAAAGCAAATACAGGTTTTCATCTTCCCGGCTAAATCCCAAAGCATCTTTCTGCGAATGGGCCCACAGTAATAAATTCTCCAACAGTTTGTAGGTTTTGTTAATGTTTTGATGAATATATTCAGCATATCTTTGCTGTTCATTAATATTTGTTTTGTCCTGAAAACTTTCAACCAGCAAATCGGAAAAACCGATTAAAATATTAAACGGGCTTAACAGGTCGTGCGAAATAATAGCCAGGAACTTGTCTTTGGTGGCATTATTTTCTTCTAAAATGGTGTTTTTTTCTTCAATCTCCTCTTTGTGGGCTGTAATTTCATCGGCTTTTTGCTTTAAATCGGCATTTATCGCCAGCGTTTCCTGATATAGCTCGTCTGTTTTTTGTTTTTCAATATCCAGCAAATAGTTTGTTTTAAATAATCGATACCTGAGTTTATACTGAATCCTGTTTAAAAGATATCCGATAATGATAAAGGGATAAATATCAATCAGTATCGTAAACTCCTCCTTCGAGGGATTAAAAAAAGTAAATAAGATAACAGTAAAAATCAGAGCCGGCAAAAAATAAATCAGGATGGTAAATATTTTATTGGATTTTACCTCGAGCGAAAAAACAAAAACAACAAGCAACATCCCGGCAACCGAGGGGGCTAAAGCGTTGGTATGCAGATGTACCAGGCAAATACCTAACATCATCACCTGCCCGCTGGTTAAAAAGATATGATAAATAATAAATTTCAGGTATTTGAATTTATCTAATGTAATAAAATGAAAAATAAGTAGAAGAATGCCAATGGCTATAGGGATGCAACGAAAGTAAAATGCTTGTATACTATTGCGAACCACCAAATCAGAATACATATAATAGCTTATAAACAAAATACTTAGCGCTATAATTAGTGGAGCACTTTTAAGGGTGGTCTGAATAATATGTTCCTTAAATTTTTTATTTAATACTGTATCCTGATTCATCATCGTTTTTTAATATTTATGTCAATAGGAGTTTCATTGGCCAGCCAGGCTCTTTTTTGTAAGCCGACAGACAGTTTATCGGAAAAATCCATGGGTAAATAGCTGTTTACCGGATGTGTGGATGTGAGCAGTCCCATGTTGATATAGGTATAAGCCGCTAGCTCGCTGCAAAAAAACGTGTTGAGGGTTGTTTTTTCATGAAAAATCCGGCCTCTGGTCGGATCAATCATTTCGTGAAAAACTGTTGTCTGCTTCTTTATCAACATACTGATACTAACTTAGCCTGTTTATGAGTAATACAGATCATTTTTGCGGATATAATGATCAATATACAATACTTTTTTTTAAGTGAAAAAGTTACTTCCAGGGGCACAAAATAATCTAAAAATTTATATTTCCAACAGCCGTTCAGTTTGTTTATTGATGATCAATAACAATTCATTGATGATCGTTTACGAATACCTGATTATTGAAATAACTTTTTAATGTGGAAAAGCAGCTTTTTTTCACCCCCTTAATCCCCCTGCCATTCGGCTTTGCTCCGCACGCTGCCGCTGAAGCTTTAGCGTAAGCGTCTGAAGCATTGCGAAAGCGATGCAGGTAAACCTGGTAGGGGGAAAATATGGTGCAAAAGCACTATTTCTGTTCTCCCTCAAGGGAGAATACATGAGAGTGAATAAAAACATTCTTCTTTATTCCACCCCTAAATCGCCGTGACAGGACTAAATAAGCATTTTTTTAAGTAATTAACGTCACCGCAAAATAAAATTCTTCGTTATGTTTATAACTTTTTTGAGGGGGTTTTCGTAGAATTACTAATTCCAAAATGCTGATTATTAACTTTTTTATCCTTTTTCAGGAGGTTTTTTTGAGGTGAAAAATTTATCAAAATATAGCCCTCATTGTTGTCAGGGTATTGATATTTAATTATTTTTATGATAGTTACGTTTTTATACTGTATTTTTATAAACATTTTTTGAACAAGAATAAAGTGGTTAATATATAAATCATTGAAAATTAAAAAGTAATTATATAGATTAGATTTACAAAAATAGGGTGAGTTTTAATTCAAATAAAAAGAGCCTTTCCGGTAATATGTTATCCCCCAGGATTTTATTTTTAAAAGGAAAGCGCTTCCATCGATGTTGTGCTTCAATATGGACCGGAGACTCTATGTCATTTTTTTTATCGCCATTAATCTTTAGCACGATTCTATCATCTATATTTTTCAGGAAAGTTCAAAAAGGATGGGCAAATTACTGCTTGTTACAAGCAGCGGGGTGTCCTCAATTGACTATAGGTCAGCTTTTCGGACAATCACAATTTTTTATACAGCAAAATCATCCAAAAAATTATAAAGGAGGCCAACAATGGATACATTAATTGGTACATCAGGCAGGATTTCTATTCAGAAGAATAAGAAAACAAGGAAAAAGGCTTTACAATTAAAAAGCCTGGCGTTTATGGCAATACTGTTTTTAACCCTCGGGTTACAAAACACCTTTGGGCAGGGCGTAGGTATTAGCGAAACATCTATAAACCCGCATGAATCAGCCATTCTGGAGTTGCGATCGACAGCAAGAGGTTTCCTGGTTCCGAGAATGACAACGACGCAAAGAACCGGTATCTCAGCTCCTGCCGACGGTTTGATGGTGTTCGATACCAACACCAAAAGCTTTTGGTATTATGATACCGATGTCCCTGCCTGGGAAGAGATAACCAATAAAAACCTCCTTGATTTAATTTATGATGCCCTTAATAATAGAATAATTGCTGATTCACTGCGATTAAGTGAAGACTCTGTCCGGCTGGATGATGCAATTTTTTGGTTTGACGGAAGAATAGAAGCCGACTCATTGCGCTTAGAAAATACAATCGTCTTCTTTGACGACAGAATAGTAGCCGACTCGCTACGATTAAGTGAAGACTCGGTACGCCTTGATGAAACTATCACGTGGTTTGATGACCGGATCATTGCTGATTCACTGCGATTGAGTGAAGACTCCGTTCGTCTGGATGATGCAATTGTCTGGTTTGACGATAGAATAGAAGCAGACTCATTAAGACTGAGTGCTGACTCTGTAAGGCTCGATGATGCTGTCACTTGGTTTGACGATAGGATAATAGCCGACTCACTGCGGTTAAGTGCTGACTCGGTAAGATTGGATGATGCATTTACCTGGTTTGATGACAGGATTGTCGCAGACTCCATCCGTTTAAATATAGATTCTGTCCGGCTGGATGATGCAATTGTTTGGTTTGACGGTCGAATAGAAGCCGACTCACTGCGTTTAGAAAATACAATCGTCTCTTTTGACGACAGAATAGTAGCCGACTCGCTACGATTAAGTGAAGACTCGGTACGCCTTGATGAAACTATCACGTGGTTTGATGACCGGATCATTGCTGATTCACTGCGATTGAGTGAAGACTCCGTTCGTCTGGATGATGCAATTGTCTGGTTTGACGATAGAATAGAAGCAGACTCATTAAGACTGAGTGCTGACTCTGTAAGGCTCGATGATGCTGTCACTTGGTTTGACGATAGGATAATAGCCGACTCACTGCGGTTAAGTGCTGACTCGGTAAGATTGGATGATGCATTTACCTGGTTTGATGACAGGATTGTCGCAGACTCCATCCGTTTAAATATAGATTCTGTCCGGCTGGATGATGCAATTGTTTGGTTTGACGGTCGAATAGAAGCCGACTCACTGCGTTTAGAAAATACAATCGTCTCTTTTGACGACAGAATAGTAGCCGACTCGCTACGATTAAGTGAAGACTCGGTACGCCTTGATGAAACTATCACATGGTTTGATGACCGGATCATTGCTGATTCACTAAGAATAGAAAACGATGTAGTCTTACGTGACGGTTCTCAATCCTTAACTTCAGCCTGGGATGCAGGTTCATTTGGTATTACAGCAGAAACGTTTACTTCTGATGTAGCCGATGGCACTGCTCCGTTAACAGTAACCAGTACTACCCTGGTAGCCAATTTAAATGCAGACATGCTGGATGGCAAAAATGGCCCAACTGGTGATATCGTAGGTACTACCGATACTCAAACGCTGACCAATAAAACCCTTACCAGCCCAACGTTAACCACTCCGGATATTGGAGAGGCAACAGGAACAAGTTTACAGTTATCTGGTTTAATAGCCTCGCGACCGGTAAGAACAGATGGCTCAAACAACTTGGTTTCCGGACAAATCAATTTAGCTTCTTCAAACGAAGTTACGGGAACTCTTCCTGTTGCAAATGGTGGTACCGGAGCAACAACAGCAACAGCGGCATTCGATGCACTTTCTCCAATGATAACTGAGGGAGATATTATTTATGGAGGCGCAAGTGGAACTGGAACTAGACTTCCAAAGGGTACAGCAGGTCAAGTGTTAACAATGAATGCAGGAGCTACTGCTCCGGAATGGACCAATGCAACAGATGATCAAACAGCTTCTGAAGTTAACTCTACAGCATATGGAAATATTGAAGCTACAGATGTCCAAGCGGCTATTCAAGAACTCGATGATGAAAAATTAGCCCTCACTGGAGGAACAATGTCTGGTGCAATTAATATGAATTCCAATAATATTTCTAATGGAGGTACTATTTCAGGTTCAACTATAACCGATGGAACAATAAGCATTAACAGTGGGAATTTATCAACTACCGGAAGCTTTAGTTTAGATGGTGTTGATGCTTCTAACTATATTATAGGAGCTTCAACAACAACCGGAACAATTGATATTGGTGGTACTGCACAAACTGGTACTATAACTCTTGGGGCATCAACTTCAGCACAAACAGTAAACGTAGGTACAGGTACTGCAGCAACAACTGTTAAATTAGCAACTGGAAATTCAAATAGCACAGTTCAAATTGGTGATTCAGGAACTCCTTTTAAATCAGTAATTTTTGCAACAGTAACTACAAATTCATTGTCTGTTAATAAGGATAATAATACAATTGATACTTATACAGTAACAGGAGCCGAGCCAGGTGCAGCTTTGATTGTTAATCCTTCTAATCCTATTTCCGGAGCTGGTATTTTCATGAATTATGCCAGAGTTTCCGGAACAAACACTATAGAAATTGGATGGAACACTGCAAATAATGGAGGCGAAACATTAAATGCAGGTCAAACACTTAATATTATGGTAATTAATAAATAATAATTTATATGAAACTCAAAACATTAACCCTTATCTCAATTTTTATTTCTTTTGGGGTATTTGCCCAAAACCAGCAAACGGAGCAATCCTCGAATCAATCGATTCAGTTAAATACAAAATCTGACAGCCTGCAATACGCCTTAGGCGCTTACCTGGGACAGTGGATGGTAAAAAATAATTTTCAGGTACAAAATGCCAACCTGTTTTTGAGGGGCATGGATGATGCATTAAAAAACAGGCCGTTGGCGGTTGAGGATTCGACCATTGCTCCGTTGGTGGCTACACATCAACTGGCAGCACAAAACGAGCGTAACCGGCAAATGGAAGAGCAACTGTTCGAGTCGCTCAAAGGAAAAGCAGGCGTAGGGGTGTTGCCCGAAGGGGTGCATTATATCGTAGCCGAAAAAGGCAACGGCGTGCGCCCAATGTTGAAAGATACCGTGGTAATACACGCCGTGGGTGTTTTTCCCGACGGAACCAAATTTGAAGATACCCGGGAAAAAGGGCAGCCTATTGTTGCCGTAACTGAAAATTTGATTCCCGGGTTAAAAGAAGTATTGCCATTAATGCCCGAAGGTTCCGTTTGGCGGGTATTTATTCCATCGGTACTGGGATATGGCTCGGCCGGATTACCCAACAAAGTGCCTCCGTATATGGCACTGGTTTTTGATATAAAATTATTGGAAGTAAAATAAAAAATTATTCAGTATAAAATATAAGCCTTATGTGGAGCTGTCCGAGAAGTAAGTTAAACATGGATAAAACGCGGGACTAAAGGAGTCCTGATTTTAAACGATTCCCCTTTAGGGATGAAAGGGCAGGAATCATTGAGATTTTTAAAATAGAACGTTTAGGATAAGCTCAATAAAATTTAAAGTAAAAAAATGAACCAAACGAATAAACATAGCACCACAAGCCGCTTAAAGACCTTCAGGTTCCTTCCCGGGATGCTGATCGCTTTAGTCTGGTTGGTGATGTTTATTCAGCCCAACCGCCTTCAGGCACAGGTATTGAATAATGAGGGTGCCTATATTTCCGTTGCCGGAGGAACCCATGTTCAGGGTGACACCCTGGAAAATACCTCCGGAACCATAACCAATGAAGGAAACATCAGCCTTAACGGACATTACATCAACCAGGGCATTACCCAGGGGAATGGTCTGTATAACCTGAAAGGGAACTGGCTAAATACCGGTACATTTAATGCCGGGACCAGCACGGTATATTTATGGGGTGATAGTATACAAAATGTGTTAACCGGCCCGGATAATTTTTACAACTTAAGGATAAATAACTCCGGCACCTCTCTGGCAACCAACCGGATTATTCTGTTAAGTAATGTAAATGTTTCCAACAGTCTGGCCATCCAACAGGGGAATATTGAAGCGGACACCTATATTTTATATCTGGAAAATCCTCACCCCGATTCGTTAAAATATACCTCGGCAACGGGCAGCAGGGTAATCGGTAAGTTCGAACGGGGAGTCGATCGTGCAGCCAGCTACCTGTTTCCGGTAGGTTCGGAAGAAAATTACAACCCCTTGCACCTGGACTTGAATGAACCCCCAAATACTGGTTCGGTATTGTCGGAGTTTGTCGCTGCAATCCCGGATTCGGCGGGTTTACCTTTGCCCGATGCAGGATATCTGGACCCTGCCGACAGTGTTGAAGTGTATCGTGTAGATAGTGCCGGTTACTGGAGTCTTACCGCACGCAACGATTTTACGATTGATGATTTTGATATTAGTATGAATGGTACAGGATTTAGCACCCCTTACCAGAATGTTACTCGTGTGATTAAACGTCCGGAGGGTGGAAGCTGGATTGTAGATGGTAAACACCGCGATGCCCAGGGAGCGGTTATCCATCGCGATAACATGGCTGGTATTTCCAGTACCGGGAATGATTTTGGATGGGGTCATATACGTCCTCGAATTCAGACACAACCTGCCGATACGGCCGTTTGTGATGGTGAAAGTGCTGCATTCTCTGTGGTCGCTACCGGTCGCAGACCGCTGTTTTATGAGTGGCAGGTGCTGCCAACAACCGGCGGAGGTTGGCAAACCATTACCGATGATGCAACCTATGCTAACTCCGATACCGATACGCTGTTTATCATAAGTGCCGATACATCCATGAACGGGTACAAATACCGGGTGATTATCACCGATAGCCTGGGGAATTTTAAACGTAGTAATTCACAGGCCACATTAACCGTAAATCCACGTCCTGAAGTATTAGCCATACCGCAAATGGATACCATTTGTGATGGAGAAACGACTTACATCGAGTTCGAAACAACGGTTCCGGGATCAAGTTACGAGGTAGAAGTGTTATCTCATGGTGTAATCACCGGCGCAACGGATGAAAGTTTAGCTTTCGGATCGGCTTTAGAACAACAACTGTTTAACCCATCGCTATCTTACGATTCGGTAGTTTACCGCATTGTACCTTATGGGCCAAACTCTACAGGTTGCGAAGGTACTGCCGATACGGTGGTGATATGGGTAGAACCAACCGTAGAAATTTATGCTGAGGATGATACCCTCTGTAATGGCACAGA
>Ga0209936_1000249_pt1 | contig 34294 bp, 30 predicted proteins | sample SalPonR1_A_D1_MG_FD_185694 | JGI IMG/M metagenome (GOLD analysis project Ga0209936, IMG submission 185694) | Salt pond soil microbial communities from South San Francisco under conditions of wetland restoration - Salt Pond MetaG R1_A_D1_MG... ...
ATTAGTTTTATATACTCTTTCTATGGAAAGTGACTTATATTCTTTTATATTTCTCTGAAAATCAAATTTCTTGATGTTTCTTTTAAGATCAAATTCTATAACCCCTTTTTTATATCCCATTTCTTTAAAAATACCTAAATAATCATTCCAACTACTTGATGGTAAACCTGCTAAAAAGTTTTGAGGGTCACCACCAAATCTTATATTTTTAACACCTTTCATTACTAAAAATTCTTCGAGTATTTTTAAAGAATTAACAATTACTTCTTTTTTTTCCTTACAATCAGGATCTACAGCTAATAAACTTATCCACCCTTGTGTTTTGTCTACATAATTTTTTATTTCTTTATCTAAATATTTTATTATTCCAAAAGCACTGATCTCATTTTTCATATAAAAATTTATACAGACAACATTAATATTTGCAAATGGTGAAAAAATATTTTGTTCGACCAATCTCTCCCTGATTTCAAATTCCGGATTTTCCTTATTCCAGAGCTCAATCCCTTTCATAATTTCACTTTTAGTAGATGCAATTTTATTTCTCATTTTTTTCATTCCTCACTTTGACTGGCAATTTCCCTTTTGCTTTAATTTCTCCTGTTATGATATCAACTGCTGCTCTTTGATTTGAAGGACTATAATCATAAGTAGTTAAAAAAGCATCTGAATTTTTGATATATTTAAAATCATAAGGATTTCTCAAGGCAACAGTAATAACTTTGTTATTTTCAGCTATTTTTTCAGCAATTTTAATTTGTTTTCTGTTTTTTTCTCCATCAGAAATACAAACAATTATATAATCACTATTTTTAAATTCTTTGTCATCCTTTTTATCAATTCCCTGTCTATCCTTATAATCAAAATGTTTTAAATCATCTATTTTTTTATTTAAATAATCTATAAAAACATTATTTTCATTTTTATTATCTTCTACTAAAGAACCTTTTTTTATACTAAAGTTCACTACAGATATTTTCTTGTTTTTTATATCTTCTATAGGAACAACATTTTCTCCTTTTAGCAGAGTAACACTGGCTCGAGAAATTTCTTCAGCAATTCTTTGATTATATTTTAAATTTATTTTTTTAGGATCAGCTTTTTTAATTTTTCTTCTTCCAATTCCTATTCTTTTTTGCTTTAATTCCAAAATTCTTTTTAATGACTTATTTATTCTCTTTTCAGATATTCTATTAGATTTTACCGCCTCTTTCATTGCTTTAATAGCTCTTTTTTGTTTTTGATAACTATGTGAAATTAATATAACATCACTTCCAGCAATAAATGCCCTAATAGCACCTTCTACTGTTCCAAATGAATCAGCAATTGCATTCATTTCCATACAATCAGTAATAATAAGTCCTTTAAAGTTAAGTTCTTTACGTAAAAGTCCAGTAAGTACTTTTTTGGAAAGAGTAGCAGGTATTCCTATTTCTTTTTCGATTGCGGGAAAATGCACATGAGCAGTCATAATACTATCTATCCCCTGATCAATTGCTCTTTTGAAGGGCACTAATTCTATTTTGTTTAATCTCTCCCTATTATGTCTAATTACCGGGAGACTTAAATGAGAATCTAAATCAGTATCTCCATGACCGGGAAAATGTTTACCACAGGCAATTACTCCTTCACTCTGCAAACCAGCAAAATAAGAATAGCCCAAGTTTGCTACTAAATCGGGATCTTCTCCAAAAGAACGCACACCGATAACTGGGTTAGCAGGATTGTTATTAACATCAAGAACAGGAGCCAAATTCATATTTATACCTGTATTTTTTAATTCTGTTGCTGTTGCTTTACCTGCTTTTTCAGCCAGGACATTACTTCCTGTGGCCCCCAGGGCCATATTACCAGGGAAATGAGTACCTCCCCTCAATCTTGTTACAATTCCACCTTCCTGATCGGCTGATATAAAAAGTGGTATTTCAGATTTTGAATTTAAAGCTAACTCCTGAAGTTGATTAGATAATTCAGCAGTCTGTTTAAGGCTATTGAGATTTCTACTAAAATAAATAACTCCACCAATATGATAATTTTCAATCATATCTTTTATATTATTATCGGCTTTAGTATCAGAAAATCCCACCTGAAATAATTGTCCAACTTTTTCTTCAAGAGACATATTTTCAATAATTTCAGCTATGGACATCGAAAAATCACCTTCCTAATTTATAACATTCCTTAAAATTCCTTCATTTACTTTAAGTAATTCTTTTGCTTCTTTTAAGTCAACTTTTTTTTCATACATTACTATTGCCTCTTTTAAATTATAATCTGTTTCTTTTAAATATTTTCCTGCTATTTCCTTATCACCATCAGTAATTAAAGTAAAAATATCCCTGGCCCTTACTCTTAACTTTTCATTTGTCGCATTAAGGTCAACCATCAAATTTGAATAAACTTTTCCTAATTTAATCATAACAGTAGTTGATAACATATTTAAAACCATTTTTTGAGCAGTACCGGCTTTCATTCTGGTAGAACCTGTCACTACTTCCGGTCCTACTATTGGAATAATTGCCAGCTCACTTAACTCCTCTAAAAAAGAATCTTTTGTACAGCTTAAAGCAACTGTAAATGCCTTTCTTTGATTGGCTTCCTTAATAGCCCCTAACACAAAAGGAGTCTTCCCACTTGCTGCTATACCGACCACTGTATCTTTTTTTTGAATATTATAATCTGCAATCTTCTGGCTTCCTAAGTTTTCGTTATCTTCAATATTTTCCTGAGCTTTAAACATTGCATCTTTACCACCGGCTAAAATTCCCACTACTTTTTCCGGACTAATACTAAAAGTAGGCTCACATTCAACTGCATCTAAAACCCCCAGTCTTCCACTTGTGCCAGCTCCTACATAAAATAATCTTCCACCTTTTTTCATCTTTTCTGTAATGATTTCTACTATTTTTTCTATATTTGGAATTTCTTTTTTTACTGCTTTGGCAACTTTTTGATCTTCTTTATTAATTAACTTAAGTATTTCATTTGTTCGCATTTGATCAATCTTTGTACTACTTGGATTTCTTTTTTCAGTTATTCTTTTTTTAGTATTTTGTGACATATTCTCAACCTCCACAATAATCAAATTTTAAACTTATTAATTTAATTTAGGATCAAGTACATCTCTCAAGCCATCACCTAATATATTGAAACCTAAGACACTAAACATAATTGCTAATGAAGGAAAAATTACTGTCCAGGGAGCAAGTTCCATATAACTTCTGGCATTACTCAACATTGAACCCCAGGATGGCATTGGGGGTTGAACTCCAAGGCCTAAAAAACTAAGTGTAGCTTCTGTCAATATAGCTCCTGATAAAGCTAAAGTAGCCTGAACTATAATTGGAGCCATTACATTTGGCAAAATATGTTTGAAGAGAATAAAGGCATCTTTTAATCCAGTTGCCCGGGCAGCTTCAACAAATTCCTGATCCTTGATTTCCATTACCGAACCTCTTATTATTCTAGTGAAAATTGGTATATAGGTGATCCCAATTGCAATCATAGTATTTGTTAAGCTGCTCCCCAATACTGTTACAACTACCAGAGCTAAAAGAATGGAGGGAAAAGACATTAAAATATCCATAAACCACATAATAACATTATCGATTATATTACCAGTATATCCTGCATATAAACCTAAGAAAATACCAAAAAAGACTCCAATTCCTACTGAAATCATCCCCACAGTTAATGAAACCCTTGAACCAAAAATAATTCTACTAAAAATATCTCTGCCAAATTTATCTGTCCCAAATAAATGAGATTTTTGAGGTCCTTCTCTTTTATTTATTAAATCCATTTCTTCAGGACTATAAGGACTAATAAAGGGAGCAAAAATTGCTAATAAAATAACTACCCCTACTAAAAAAGCCCCTATCATTCCTAGTTTGTTTTTAGAAAATTTTCTTATTAATTCTTTTTTATGGTCATTCATTATAATGCCTCCTTAATCATACTTTATCCTCGGGTCAACAAAGGCATAAAATATATCTACTATGGTGTTAACTATTGCAAAAGAGATAGCTATTATTAAAACTGCTGCCATAACTACTGGATAATCTCTTTTATATATTCCAGTTAGCAGATAACGACCCAGGCCAGGTAAAGAAAAAATTTGTTCAATAACAACTGCTCCTCCAAACAAATACCCTATCTGGAGACCTACTAAAGTCAAAATAGGAATAAGGGCATTTTGCAGAGCGTGTTTATAAGTTACTACTATTTCTTTTAGGCCTTTGGCTCTGGCTGTCCTAATATAATCTTTTCTTAATACTTCAAGCATAGAAGACCTGGTCATCCTGCTTACTGATGCTGCTAATCTAACTCCCAGAGATATTACAGGCAATATTAATATTTGAACAGCTAAGAAAAAATTATCCCACAAATTTACAAATCCAAATGGTGGTAACCAACCAAATATCTTAGACATAAAAAGTATAAGTAAAATACCTAAAGCAAAACTTGGTAAAGAGATACCACTTAATACCCCAATTCTAACTACAAAATCAACGATAGTATTATGCTTGGTTGCTGAGATTATACCTACCGGGATAGCAATTACAAGTGATAGCATAACACTCAATAATGCTAATTGAAGAGTTACCCCAAATCTATTTGCTATTTCGATATTAACAGGACTTCCAGTTACAATTGAATTTCCAAAATCACCCTGAACAAAATTTCCAAACCACTTAGTATACCTTATTATTAAGGGTTGATCCAGACCATATTCAGCCTTTAATTCTGCTTCCATTTCAGCAGTTGCTTCTATCCCCAGCATTATTCTAATTGGATTACCAGGAATAAAATTAATAGCTAAAAATACAATTAAAGAAACACCAATAATTAAGGGAACTAAAGATAATAATCTTCTTATTAAATAACTTCTCATCAAATCACATCCTTAAAAAATAAGGCCTGTGAATTCACAGGCCTTATTTTATTATTCAAATAATTATTTGAGATTTACATGTTTTAGTACAGATTCTCCAGTAAGTGCTGTTGGATTAAAACCTTCAACATCTTGATTTACAGCATAGAATTGATAAGGAGCATTTAAGAAAAGATTAGGAGCTAATTCATTTACAAGCATGCTCTGTGCCTTTTTATATAGCTCTGATCTATCCATATAATCTGCTGTAACTCTTGCTTCTTCTACTAATTTATCGAATTCAGCATTACTAAAGCCCCAAACATTAGCTGTTCCTTCTGTATGGAAAAAGAAATGAAGAGCTCTATCTGGAGTAACACCTGATCCATTAAGTCCAACTAAAAATTGATGATCAGTATTTACCCAGGCATCTATATATGTTCCCCATTCAACTAATTCAATTTTAGTAGAAATTCCTGCTTTTTTAAGTTGATTTTGAATAGCTAAAGCAGTATCTACCATATAATCATAAGTACTTGATGTTTTTATTGTAAATTCAAGTCCATCTTCATATCCAGCTTCTTTTAATAATTCTTTTGCTTTTTCAATTTGACTTCCACCATAGGAAGGATAACTATCTACAGGAAGTGCCCATTTTTTCTGAGGAGGAGGCACAGGGCCTGTTACAGAAGCATTTCCATTATATACAATCTCGGCAATTTCTTCTCTATCAATTGCATAACTTAAAGCAAGTCTAACTTTTGGATCATCAAAAGGTGCCTTAGTAGTGTTGAATCCAGCATAAGTATAGTTTAAACTGGGATAATTTATAACATTGATGTTTTTTTGATTTTTTAAAATTTCAGCACCATCAGGAGTAATACTACTCAAATGTACCTGACCTGATCTTAAAGCAGCAATCCTGGCTGATTCATCTTTCATAACCAAAAATTCTATTTTATCTACTTTGGGCAGGCCTTCTTCAAAATAATCTTCATTTTTGACTAATATTGAATGTTCATCTGGAGACCAATCTTCCAACTTAAAAGGTCCTGTACCACAGGCAGCCTGTTTTAAATCTCCATTTTCTTCTACAACTTCTTTAGGAACAACTGCAGCCCAGACATGAGCAACATTTGTTAAAAATCCTGCAAACGGCTTTTCAAGTTCAAAAACTACTGTATACTTATCAGGAGTTTTTATTTCTTTAACCATTGTAAAATATGATTGAGCTATTGAAGAAGTATCAGGATTAAGAATTCTTTCAAAACTGTATTTTACATCCTCTGAGGTCATTTCCCGACCATTATGAAATTTTACTCCTTCATGCAAATCAAATTCATAAGTTTTTTCATCTATCATTCTCCAATTCTTTGCCAGTTCAGGCACAATATTACCTTCTGCATCCATATCAACAAGGCCATTATAAATATGTTGATAAACCTGAATGGAAGAAGCTGCCGGAACAAGGTGAGGATCAAACCCAACTGCTGACTGGTCCTTTGCTACTTTTAGAACATCTTCTGCCTGTGCCTCAACAAAACCAAAACTAAAAACTAGTAATAATAAAACTGCAACTATTTTAACTAAATTGTTTCTCATTTTCTCCACTCCTTTTTTAGTATCTTATTATTAAAAGAAAATATTAATATTATTTATACCCCCCTTTCTGAAATTAAAAGATTATTATTTTAATCGACTATCCTGCATTACTACTCTTGTCTTGCTTAAAGCTTCTATTGTCTTATCATATTCAGAACTGGCAACTCCTAAAAACAATACATCAATGACTGCCAGTTGAGCCATCCTTGAAGCTAAAGCACTTCCTCTAAATGGGGTTTCTTTTGAAGAAGTAAGTAAAATTATATCAGAAACTTTCGTTACTGGAGAATCCATATTAGAAGTTATTGCAATTATTTTAGCTCCAGCATTTTTAGCTATCTCTAATGATTCCATCAACTCTTTAGTACGTCCTGAATCTGAAATAGCTACTACTAAATCATCTTCTGTAAGTAAAGAAGCTATAGTTTTCTGTTTATGATTATCTAAAAGAGCTTCAGCCACATAATTAATTCTTTTAAACTTCAATTCACTGTCTCTGGCAACTATCCCTGAAGCTCCAAATCCAAAAAAGTATATTCTTTTTGAATCTATTACAGTCTTTATTGCCTCTTTAATATTATTATTATCAAAAAGTTTTTTTGTGTTATGCAAGGATTGATCATATATTTGAAAAATTTTATTTATTATTTCTTCTACATTATCTTCTGCTTCTATCTCACCATAGATACGATCCTGCTTCCCTTTTTTTTCTGCCTGAGCTAACATAATCTTTAATTCCTGATATCCAGAATAACCAATATGCTGACAAAATTTAACGACAGTAGCTTCACTTACTCCTGCTTCTCTGGCCAGTTTAGTAATTGATAGATGAATTACTTCTTCACGATTATTTAATATATATTTTGCCACCTTTTTTTCTGCAGGTTTTAATTGTTCCATATAACTATTTATTCTTAAAATACCGTGAGGTAAATTTTTTGCATTTTTACTCACTATACTCACTTCCCTTAATATTAATAATTAATTTTTGCTATTTAAAAATATTAATATAAAATACATCTTACATAATGATTATCTTCAATTTTTTTCATTTCCGGTATTGCTTTTGAACATTCAGGTTTTGCCTCAGGGCATCTAGGATGAAAACGGCAGCCTGAAGGAGGATTTACTAAACTTGGTATATCTCCCTGAGTAGTTAATTTGCCATCTCTAAAACCTTTTTCAGGTTGTGGTGCTGCCGATCTTAATAATTGTGTATAGGGATGATAGGCTTTTTTAATTACATCCTCTGCCGGACCTAATTCCATTAACATTCCAGCGTACATAACTCCTATTCTGTCCGCAATATATCGAGCACCTGCCAGGTTATGAGTAATATAAAGATAGGATATATTCTCTTCATCTCTAAACTTTTTGATCATATTCATAATTATTATTCTAATAGAAACATCAAGCATTGAAGTAGGTTCATCAGCTAAAAGCAATTCAGGATCAACTGATATTGCTCTGGCAATATTTATTCTTTGCAGTTGACCTCCTGATAATTCATGAGGAAATTTGTCTATAAATTGTTCAGCAGGTTCCAGACCAACCTGAACTAAAACATCTTTGATTTTTTCTTCTACATTATTTCTATCTGCCAATCCATGAATCAAAAATGGTCTCTCTAAAATAGCTCGGATGGTATGAGTAGGATTAAGTGCTCCAAATGGATCCTGAAAGATCATCTGCACTTTTTTTCTATAGGCTAAATTATTTTTTCGGACTTCTTTTCCATAAATATTTTTGTCATTATAATATATATTCCCAGAAGTAGGTTGATGCAGTTTGGCTACAACATTAGCAGTAGTAGTTTTACCACTACCAGATTCACCTACTATTGAAAGTATTTCTCCTCTGTAAAGTGAAAAAGAAATATCATCCATAGCATGTACATATTCTTCTTTGCTTCCAAATTTTTTTACTGGAAAATGCATTGATACATTATCAAGTTCTAATATTTTTTCACTCATTATTATTACCTCCTGTATAGAGGTGACATCTTACTTTATGATTTTCTTCAATTTCTTTAAATTCAGGCATTGTTTTCTGGCAAATATCCATTCTTTTATCACATCGAGGATAAAAAGGGCATCCCTGAGGAGGATTTAATAAATCAGGTGGTTTCCCAGCTATTCCACTCATTTCCTCTAATTCTCCAGTCAGAGGTGGAAAAGAATTCATTAATCCTTCAGTATAGGGTTGTAAGGGATTAAGATAAATTCTATCTGCCGGCCCTATTTCTAAAATTTTACCTGCATACATAATTGCCAATTTATCCGAAATTTCAACCAATAAGGAAAGATCATGGGTAATAAATATTATTGAAAAATTAAATTCATGTCTTAATTCCTCTACTTTTTCTATTATATTTCTTTGAACTACAACATCTAAAGCAGTAGTAGGCTCATCCATAATCATCAAATCAGGATTTAAAATCATGGCCATAGCTATCATAACTCTTTGTTTCATTCCACCAGAAAGTTGATGGGGATAAGCATCCAATCGATCAATTTGTATATCTACAAGTTTGAGCATTTCCTTTGCCCTTTTTCTTGCTTCTTTATCAGATATTTTTTTCTCATGGGCTTTTAGAGCATCTATTAATTGTTCACTAATTTTCATAACTGGATTTAAAGCATTCATTGCTGATTGAAAAACCATAGACATGTTTTTCCATCTAAAATTTTTGATTTGCTTATCAGATAAGTCAACCATGTTTTTTCCTGAAAATCTAATTTCTCCAGAGTATATTTTCCCATTATCTTCTAGCAAATTCATTATTGAATAGGCAAGAGTAGATTTACCACAACCTGATTCTCCTGCAATTCCTATAAGTTCACCTTTCTTTAAATCAAATGAAACATCATTTACAGCAAGCACATCTCCCATTTTGGTTTCATAACCTGCTGTTAAATGATCTATCTCCAGTATTGTATCAGACATCTATATCTACCTCTTCCTTATTTTAGGATTAGATATTTCATCAATAGCAAAATTCATTAGAGCAAAAGAAGTACCCAGTAAACCAATAAATAATCCAGGAGGTAAAAACCACCACCAGGCATTATAAAGAAGGGCTGCATTGTTTTGGGCCCAATAAAGCATTGTTCCCCAGGTTACTGTAGAAAGGTTGCCAAGACCAATAAACTCTAAAGTAGCTTCTCCAATAACTGCTGCTATAGTAGAAGTAAAAAAAGTAGCCATAACTAGAGAAATTATATTAGGAAATATTTCTCTGAAAACAATAATTAAAGGTTTTTCACCTAAAACTTCAGCTACTTTAACAAATTCTCTTTCTCGAACCGATAAAACCTGTGACCTTATCACTCGTGTTCCCCAGGCCCAGCCTGTTAAGGATAGAACTAAAATTATTGGTAATACACCCTTAATTGTAATATAAGAAGCAACAACTATAACCAGGGGTAGACTTGGTATTACTAAAAATATATTATTAATAAATGAGATTATTTCATCAATCACTCCACCATAATAACCACTGAAAAGTCCTAAAGTTAAAGCAATAAAAGTTGTTATTATACCGGTTGAGATACCTACTCCTAAAGAAAGTCGCGTTCCATAAATCAATCTTGAAAAGAGGTCATAACCAGCATGGCTTGTCCCAAGTGGATGTTTAAGAGATGGTTCAGCTCTAAGTTCAAATTTACCTGATTCATCTCTACTTTGTTTTGGTCCATAAGGGGCAATGATCGGAGCAAAAATAGCTATCGTTAGAAAAAATATGAGAATAATAACTCCAGTTAAAGCTTTTTTATTTGATATAAATAATTTCAACATATCTTTAATCATCTACTACCACCATCCCTTACACGAGGATCAAGTAACATAATCACAATATCAGCTATAAAGTTAGAAAATAAAACTCCAAGTATTATAAATAAAAAGATTGCCTGTAAAAGTGGATAATCTTGCTGTTGTACTGCCTGAAATAACATAAAACCAACACCAGGATAAGAAAATACCATTTCCGTAAGTAAACTACCTCCAATAACAAAGCCAAGAGCCATTGCAAAACCTGAAATAGAGGGTAATATTGCATTCTTAGCAGCATATAAATTTCTAATTCTACTGGCTGAAAGTCCTTTAGCTTTAGCTACAGTAATATAATCTTCAGCAAGTACATTTATCATATTGTTTCTAATAGTTAATATCCAATATCCCATAGAGCTTATTGTTATAGTTAAACCAGGTAAAAAACCATGATATAGAACCGATTTAAAATAGGCCCAGCCATCAGCTGGCATTAATCTAGTTGAGTGAGCTCCTCCTAAAGGAAAAAACGGATTATTAAAAGCTAAGAAATAGACTAAAATAAGTCCAAACCAAAAATAGGGGAATGATCTAATAAATAAAAATAGTCCTAAAATTGCATCAGAAATTTTACTTTTCCTTTTCCAGGCTATACCAATCCCGATAAAGGTACCTATTACAAAACTAAATATTGTAGAAAGACCCATCAAACCAATTGTCCAGGGGAGAGCTTTTTTGAGAACATCCCAGACTGGGGTAGGATAATGACTGATTGATATACCTAAATCTCCATGAGCTAAATTTACAAGATAATCCCAGTACTGAATAACGATATTTTTATCTGTTTCTAAACCAAAAGCTGTTCTTACCGCTTCAATTGCAGAAGGTTCAAGTCCTTCCAATCTTTGAATCAGAATTGTAGCAGGATCTCCTGGCATAAGTCTTGGTAAAATAAAATTTATAGTAAGAGCAACAAAAATAGCGAATATTAACCATAGTATCCTGCGAAGAAAATACTTCATTTTTTCCCTCCTTTATCCAGCTAAACAAATTTTATTAAAGCAAACCCCCGAAGCAATCGAGGGTCTGCTATTTATACTTATTTCCTTATATCTTAAAAAATTTATTCTACTGGTTCTAAATTTAAGAAAACTGGCATTTTACTCATTCCGGCTGTAGAAGGTGCGGTATATGGATTATCTTCACTTGGCCAGCCAGTGAAATTTTCAGTAGAATATTCAAACCAGACAGGATTAAAGAATAAAGGTACCATTGGACTATCCTTCAAAAATTCACCTACTATTACATTAATCAATTCTTTTTGTCTTTCTTTATCAGCAGTTTTACTATATTCCTGAATTGCTTCATCTACTCTTTCATTTTGATATCTAACCTGTGAATGACCAGTTGCACTTTCACCTATAGGTGCATAATGTCTTGAAGGTAAAATGTTATTAAATTGATAGTAAGGTGAAAATCCAGAGTTAGTATAATCAATTGACATATTATATTTACCATTAGTGATATTATCTAAATAAGGAGAAGGCCATGATACCTGTTTTACTCTAGCATTTACCCCTATTTCTTCTAATTGCTTACTAATTGTTTCAACTGCAGTAATCCAGTCTGTCCAACCAGTTGGAACATAAAGACTAAAGGATAGTTCTTCTCCATCTTTTTCCATAATTCCGTCACTATTTCTGCTGTATCCTTCCTGTTTAATCATTTGTTCAGCAACTTTTCTATTTAATTCCCAGTTAAATTCCATTGTCTCATCAGTAAGCCAGCTTAAATAACCTTTTTTAACTCCTGTGTTAGAAGCAGGAACAGCTCCTGAATTCATAATAGTTGTTATTTCTTCCTGATCAATTGCCATAGCAATAGCTCTTCTCATATTACGATTAGAAAATGGTTCTTTTCCATTGTTTAAGTTTAAATAAACAATATTTCCTTCAGGAAGCCAGTAATGATTGTGTTCAGGATCTCTTTGGACATAGGTTTCATCGATATTGGAAATAAAGTAAGTACCCCAATCAACATCACCGGAAATTATTTTCATAGCAGCCTGTGAATTACCAGTTGCACTGATATATTCTACACCATCAATATAAGGTAAAGGCTTACCATCTTTACCTTCTTTCCAGTACTTTGGATTGCTTTTCATCTGAAAAGATTGATCAGCAAAAGTACCCTCTTTAAACATAAATGGACCGGTACCTACAGGATTTTCATTACCACTCCACTTAGATGGATTATCAACTTCTGACCAGATGTGTTCTGGTACAATATAAATACTTCCTACCTGTGGCATAACAGTTGTATTAGCTTCTTCAAAAACAAACTCTACTTTATATTCATCAAGTTTATTTACTTCTTTTAAACCTTGATTCCAAATTCCAGCTAAGTCAAGAGCCTTATCCTCTTTTGCCTGATTAAGTGTAAACATTACATCATCAGCATTGAATTTTTCGCCATCATTCCATTGAACATCTTCTCTCAAATTAAAAGTAAGAGTTTTTAGGTCATCAGACCATTCATAGCTTTCAGCCAGCCATGGTTCAATTTCACCTTTATAAGAATTAGCAAAAACTAAAGTTTCATAAATACCACCAAAAGTTATGTGTAAAGAATTTGGAGAAAAGGGATTAAAGTTCTTAACAAGCACTCCCTGCTTACTTGCTGTTACTCTAACAATTCCTCCTCTATTGACATCCTGAGCCATAACTCCAGTAGTCAAAGTAAAAATGAGCAGAAAACTTAAAATAAATATTATTTTTCTTTGCATTAAAAATTACCTCCCGTTTTTTTATTAAAGTAAATATTCAAAATATTTAATTATCAGAAGCTTTTCTCACCTCCCATAACTAAAATGTATATATTACTATATTCAATACAATAATAAAATTTCCTTCTTATTTTTTATTTTTTAATAAAATTATTTTTATAACAAGGTAAAAAAAATTAAATTCTTATTTTTTTAATTATTTTATCCTTATTTTGTAAAATAATAATTCCAATTAAAACTAAAAACATACCTATCATTTGAAAAGAATTTAATCGTTCATTGTAAACTAAATAAGATAAAATAGCCGATACAGGAATTTCAAAATTTGCAATAATAGAAGCTTTTACAGCCCCTATATTTTTAATACCTGTATATAAAAGAGCAACAGGTAAAACACCGGCAATAATAGCAAGCATTAAAATTCCCAACCAGGCTTTAGTCTCAAGACTATAATTAAATAAATGAAAGGGCCGATAATAAATAATAAGTGTAATTAAGGAAAAAGTATTAACATAAGCAGTCAAAATTATTGGCTCTATTTTATCCAAAAATGATTCAGAATAAACATTCATAAAAGCATAAAAAACAGCACCTAAAATCCCAAAAATAACCCCCAGACTTTCTACATTACTATTATAATTAAATAAATCAAGAACTAAAAAACTTCCTGCAAAAGCAATTATTAGCGAAAATAAAATAATTTTATCAAATTTTTCATTGCCAAAAACAAATGAATAGATTGTTACTAAAATAGGATAGGTAAACAAAAGAATAGTTGCAACTGCTACATCTAAAAACATAAAAGATTTATAATAAAATAGAGTCATAAAAGTATTACCAAATACACCAAGGATTAATACTTTTTTTAGTAATTTACTGGAAATAATAATTCTGGAACCATAAATATAATAAGAACCTATCCATAAAACTACTACAGCTATTAAATATTGTAAAATCAACATCTCTCCAGCACTTAAACCAAAACTATAAATATATTTTACAAAAAGTCCTGCACTACCAAAACAAATAGCTGATAAAACAGCTGCTATATATCCTATTTTATTGTTTTTTTTAACAAGATTATTATCTGCCAAATTAACACCCCAAATATGATAAAATTTATTTATTTTACCCACCTGTGCCCTAATTCACAGGTGGGCTGAGAAGGTACCAATAAAACAAAAAACATAAATATTATAATTCTTTTAAATTATTAACTTTATTAATTCCCAATCCTGGACCATCAGCCAAAATTATCTTCGGTCCATTTATCTTTATTCCACCATCAACTGGATCTTCTGCCAATAAACTTGGAGCATCCAGATCAAGGCGAGTAATATTTTTTTTGGCTGCAGCCAGATGAGCCGCTGCAGTTACAGAAATCTTTGCTTCTAACATACTTCCTAACATTGATTCTATACCATAAGCTTCAGCAATAGAGTTTATCTTAAGTGCATTATAAATTCCTCCTGCTTTCATTAATTTAATATTTATTAAATCACAGGCCTGCATCTCCAGAAGTTTCAAACAATCTTTTGCCCTAAATAAACTTTCATCAGCCATAATAGGAGTTAATACATTATCCCGAACAAATTTCATTCCTTTATAATCAGCTGCTTTTACTGGCTGTTCAACCAATTCTATATTTAAATTTTCTTCTTCCATCTTTTTTATGGCATAAACCGCTTCTTTTGCTTCCCAGCCCTGATTTGCATCTAATCTTATTTTTATTTCTGGTCCAACCGCTTCTCTTATAGCTCTTATCCTTTTTAAATCAAGATTTATCCCCTTACCAACTTTTAACTTGAGCGTTTTATAGCCCTCTTTTACCGCCTGGAGAGCATCTTCACTCATTTCAATCGGAGAATTTACACTAATTGTTAAATCAGATATAATTTCATCTTGATAGCCACCTAATAATTTATATAATGGCGCATCATAAATTTTACCATACAAATCATATAAAGCCATATCTATTGCCGCCTTAGCACTATGATTATTAACAGCTGATTCTTCTAAAAGATAATGTAATCTATCAAGATTATCTGCTTTTTCTCCAATTAGTAATGGTTTTATCTTTCCCATTATTAAACCTCTAATACCTTCATTCATATCTCCTGTAATCACAGCAGTTGGAGGCGCTTCACCTAAACCTACCAAACCACTATCAGTTATAATTTTTACCACTGTTTCTTCAGCTGATTCAACAGTCCTTAATGAAGTTTTAAATGGTTTTTTTAAAGGCACACTAAGATGATATAATTTTATATCAGTTATTTTCATTTTTTCCACCTCGGTTAATGAATTTTATAATCCACAGATCTTTTTGGCAACTTTAGCAATTGTAACATTACCATAGGCATTTGTCGGTAAATTTTTGGAAAGAACTACTAAAACAAATTTATTATTAGCAAAATTAAATATGGAAGCATCATGTTCTACTTTATCTAAAGTACCTGTTTTACTGGCGACTTTTACCCAATCATCTTCTGGAATATAAAAAGAAAGTTTATCTCTTATTTTTTGTCTACTCATAATTGAAAACATTTTTTCGCAACTTTTTTTAGAAATTATTGAAAAATTACTTTCATAAATATCTTGCAAAATTTCACCAATCTCATCTGCTTTTATGTAATTTTCTATCCCTTTTTTTCTTGATTCATAATCCATCATTTTTCTTTTTAAACAACTATCATAATTGCGGTTTTCTAAAAAATTGTTAATATTATTAATACCAAGTTTTTCAATAACTAAATTTGTAGCTGTATTATCACTTAAAACAATCATTAATAAAATCATTTCTGAAAGACTCATTTTAATATCTTTTCTAAGTTCAGATAATATCCCTGAACCTCCCACTCTTTTAGAAGAAGGGATAATAAAAAGTTCATTTGGATCAATAGTACCTGCTTCTAATTGTCTAAAATATTCAATCATAATAGGTATTTTAATAACACTGGCTGCCAAAAATATCTCATCTTCATTTATTTTTAATTCATCCTCATTCAATAAATCTTTATAATAGAGAGAATAGTCTCCTTTTCTATTTTTTAGATATTGGCTGATTTCTTTTTTTAATTCATTTTTCAAAAAAATTCCTCCCTCTAGTTTTCTAACAGAAATTTTTTAGCTAATTTAAATGATTCTAAATAAGTGTTTTCACTGCTTTTCATCAATTGTTCTGCCTTCATTACAAAAACTCCATGAACTGTTATTGCTTTATATTCTCCATTTTTATCATATTTACCATAACCAGAACCAGAATGTATTAAGTAATGTTCTCCCTTTTCTTTTCCAAGATACATCATAACATGGCCTTTCATATATATTGGGTCTCCAGCTTCTAATTTATCTAAAACTTCTCTCCTGTTTTTTAAATCACCATTAAATTCATAGATCTTACCAGCTGATATTTCTTCCTGAGGGAAACCAGCATCTCTTGGAATTTGAATACCAACCGTTCTATAAACATCCATAATAAAACGTGAACAATCTCTTCTTTTATAAAGTCCTCCCCAACCATATCTTTCACCTAAAAGTTTATAAGCCTGTTTAACCAAATTTTCTCTGGTATAACTAAGATATCCTTCATTTAAATCATTAGACCTGGCAATTAAAGCTTTTTTAAATTTAACCTTTTCTTTTTCTCCCTTTACTGGAAGCCAGATGACATAAGCTCCTTCAGGTGATTGGGCCTGTCCATTGTTTTCAGGAATAGAGTCTGGTAAATCTTCATTTTTTACAAGAGGAATTTTATCCCCCATTTGAAATAAAATATTAGATATTTGTCTGTCAAATGGATTGGGTTCAGTTTCTACTCTGCTTTCTGTAACAACTAAAAATCTCTCAGTATCAAAATAAGTTAAAGCTTCTTTTTTATTTTCTGTAATTGCTATTTTATCTCTTTTTACCCACCCTCTATATCTTTTGGCCTGAATAAAATACCAGTTCTCATCACTACTTGAATGTAAAATCGCACATGATGTGCCTACTGATAAGGCAGTAAGTTGTAATATATCCTGATCTATAGTTTCAGGACTTTTAGCATATATTTCACTACTAGGGAAAGATCTGACATTTGCTCTTTTAACTATAATCCCAAAATCAACTTCAATGTTTTTCTTTATATTTTCTAAATTAGTTTTTTTAATTAATTCTTTTTTTTCTTTTTTGGATATTTTTTTTGAGTTTTTATTATAATAATCTTTTTCTTTTATTTTTTCAGGAAGAGAATAATCTTCCATTAATGAATATAAATTTTTATCAGTTATTATGTCAGGATAATTGCTTAGTTCACAAAATTCTTCTTCTTTTCCCTTTTCTTTAGCCTTTTCAAAAATTATTTTATTAAATTCATTTATTTCTTTTTTAGTCATAACTTCATTTTTTTTATTATCTGCTAACCAAAATTCTGGTTTGAGCATATTTTCTTTTACACCAGGAGCTAACTTTATTTTTTGTAATTTAGACATTTAAGCTATCATCTCCTTAATTCTCTTTTTAATACCCTGCAGGAATAACATCATTTTTTATTAAGTCTTTATAACTTTCTCTTTTTACTATAAGATTAGCCTCTCCCTCATTTATAAGAACTATTGCTGGACGAGGTATACCATTATAATTATTTGATAAAGCATAAGTGTAAGCTCCTGTACAGGTTACTGCCAGTATGTCTCCTCTCTTACTTACTGGAAGTTTAATATCTTTTATAAGTATATCACCAGTTTCACAACATTTACCGGCAATACTCACTTCTTCTTCTGGTTTTGCATTCATTTTATTTGCTAAAAAAGCCTCATATTCTGCTCCATATAATGATGGTCTGATATTATCACTCATACCTCCATTTATTGTTATATATTTTTTAATATTTTCGATATCCTTGATCATTCCAATTTCATAAAGAGTAGTCCCGGCTGTTCCAATTATAGACCTTCCCGGTTCAAGTAACAATTCTGGTAAAGGATAGTTATGATTATTAACTTCTTTTATTACTTTTTCAACCATTTCTTTAACATATTTTTTAATAGGAATCACAGGATCATCTTCAGTATGAGGAATACCCAGGCCTCCACCAAGATCTAACTTGGTCATAGTAATCCCATTTTCATTTTTCATATCTGCCATAAATTTAACCATTATTTCTATTAATTTCAAAAAACCTTCTTTTTGATAAATTTGAGAACCAATATGGGCATGAATTCCCTTCAATTTTAAGTTCTTATATTTATTTGAAATTAAATCAACTAATTTTTCTGCATCACCATTTTTAATTCCTACTCCAAATTTTGAATCAACTTTTCCTGTTACCATAAAATCATGAGTATGAGCTGCTATACCAGGCGTAAGACGTATCATTACTTCCACATTTTTATTATATTTATCTGCCAGATCGTTTAATAATTTAGCTTCTGGAAAATTATCTACTATAAATCCTCCAATATTATTTTTTAAAGCTAATTCAATTTCAGAAGCTAGTTTATTATTTCCATGAAAAAATACTTCTTCAGCTGGAAAATTAGCTTTTAAAGCTGTGTATAATTCTCCTCCAGATACTACATCAAGACTAATATTTTCTTCTTTAAAAATTCTATAAAGTGTTCTATTAGCAAAAGCCTTACTTGCATAAAGAATTTTTGATTCTCCAGGATAAGAAGAAAGACCTTTTTTATATTCATCAATTTTATTTCTTATTTCTTTTTCATCAAGAACTATAAGAGGAGTATCAAATTCATCTACTAATTTATCTATTCCAACTTCTCCTATCTCTAAAACTCCTTTTTCATTTTTTTGCATAGTACCATATAAGCGCAATAATCTCATCTCCTTTATATAACCAAACAACTATATCTAATATATTAAATTTACTCCATTTTAATCTAATAGATGACAGGCAGCATAATGTTCATCACCATAATCTTTAAATTCAGGTTCTTTTTCACTACATATATCCATTGCCTTCGGACAGCGTGGGTGGAAACGACATCCAGATGGTGGATCTACCGGACTAGGTACATCTCCTTCTAAGATTATTCTTTCCTTATCATAGGTTGGATCTGCTATTGGTATTGCTGATAGTAAAGCCTGAGTATAAGGATGTAAAGTATTTTCAAATAACTCTTTCTTATCTGCTATCTCTACTAACTTACCTAAATACATTACTGCTATTCTATCACTTATATGTTTTACTACACTTAAATCATGAGCTATAAATAAATATGTCAGATCAAAGTCATCCTGTAAATCCTGCATCATATTTATTACCTGAGCCTGAATCGATACATCAAGCGCTGATACCGGCTCATCTGCTATAATTATCTTGGGATCAACTGCCAGCGCTCTTGCCACTCCTATTCTCTGTCTCTGTCCTCCAGAAAATTCATGTGGATATCTTTTCATATGGTCTTCACTAAGTCCTACTGTATCTAATATCTCTAATACTCTTTCATTTCTTTCTTTTTTGTTATCTACTAAATTGTGGATATCAAGTGGCTCTCCTACTATATCTGCTACTGTCATTCTTGGGTTAAGTGAAGCATAAGGATCCTGAAAGATTATCTGCATATCTTTTCTGATATCTCTCAGTTCTTTTTTACCCAATTCTACAATGTTTTTTCCTTCAAAATATATATCTCCCTCTGTTGCTTCCAGCAGTCTTAGTATTGTTCTTCCTGTTGTTGATTTACCACATCCAGATTCTCCAACAAGTCCTAATGTTTCTCCTTTGAATATATGAAAACTTATATCATCTACTGCTTTCACATAATCTACTGTCCTTCTAAATACTCCAGCTTTTACTGGAAAGTATTTCTTTACATTTTTTAACTCTAATAACTTTTCGCGTGCTGCCAAATCATTCACCTCCAGGTTTTTTTACAATTTATAATGATACATGCTCATCTTCTTTTTCATAATTTGCCTGTTTTTTCTTCAGTTTTTCTAATTCATCTACATGCCAGCATCTTACTTCATGTCCATCTTCTATCTCCTCTAATGGCGGTTCTTCTGCCATACATTTCTCATCTGCAAGTTCACACCTTGTGTTATACTTACATCCTTCTGGGAAGTCAAGTGGACTTGGTACCATTCCTGGTATTGCATATAGCTTTTCTACACTCTTATCAAGTCTTGGTATTGAGTGCATTAGTCCCCAGGTATATGGATGTTTTGGATCTTTAAATAGACTTACTGCATCTGTATATTCCATTACTTTTCCGGCATACATTACTGCTATTCTATCTGCTACCTCTGCTATTACTCCAAGGTCATGAGTTATCATCATTATTGCCATTCCAAATCTCTGTTTTAGATCATTCATTAAGTCCAAGATCTGGGCCTGGATTGTTACATCAAGCGCTGTTGTTGGCTCATCTGCGATTAAAAGCTTAGGATCACAGGATAAGGCCATCGCTATCATAACTCTCTGTCTCATCCCACCAGATAATTGGTGAGGATATTCATCCACTCTCTGTTCTGGGAGAGGGATTCCTACCTTTCTTAACATATCTACAGCCTGTTTTCTTGCTTCTTTTTTATTTACATTTTTGTGTAAGAGTATCGCTTCTGAGATCTGATCTCCTACTGTATATACTGGATTTAGAGATGTCATTGGTTCCTGAAAGATCATTGAGATATCATTACCTCTTATCTTTCTCATCTCTTTTTGTTTCTTTTTTACTATATCTTCTCCTTCAAACATTATACTTCCATCTACTATTCTTCCTGGAGGTGATTCTACCAATCTCATTATTGATAGTGAAGTTACACTCTTTCCACATCCAGATTCTCCTACTATCCCTATTGTTTCTCCAGGATATATCTCAAAATCTACTCCATCTACTGCCTTTACTACACCTTCTTCTGTAAAAAAGTGGGTCTTTAGATTACTTACATCTATTAACTTTTCTTTACTCAATATTTTCACCTGCCCTTATTTGATTAAAATTATTGTAACTTAGGATCTAAAATATCACGGAACGCGTCACCAATTAAATTCCAACTTAGACTAAAGAATAAAATAGCTGTACCTGGGAAAATAATAGTATACCAGAATTCTAATGGATTACCACTAGTACCTACTATCCAATTTCGGGCAAAAGATATCATCTGTCCCCAATCTGCATAGCCTTCAGGTGCTCCAACTCCAAGAAAACTAAGAGCAGAGGCAGTAATAACCATAGAACCAATTCTCATACAGGCCTGAATTAAAACAGGATATATACTGTTTATGAGAACATGACGTAAAATAATGCGAAAGTCATTTGCACCTAATGCTTCTGCAGCCTGAACAAATTCTTCATTTTTGATTTCTAAAACCTGCGATCGTGTTAAACGAGCAGTTCCCATCCAGCCAAATGTAATTAAGGCTAACATTACATTATCTAAACCACGTCCTAGTATTGTTGTAAGAACCATAGCTGCAACTAAGAAGGGAATTGACATAAATACATCTGTAATTCTCATTAAAAATTCATCAACTTTTCCTCCATAAAATGCAGCAATAGTACCAATACTTACACCTATAAGCGAACCAAAAAAGACAACTGTTAGTCCAATTCTAAATGCAGTTCTCGTTCCCCAAATCATACCATAAAATATATCATAAGACCCTTCAGTAGTTCCAAATAGTGCTTGATCACTTGGAGGAGAAGGTCTTGTAGACCAACCTCGTCTTGGAATTAGATAAGGATCATCGGGATCAGCAGGTGGTGCAATCCAGGGAGCAGCAATAGCAACAATAGCAAATATTAAAATAATAATAAAGCCAAAAACCGATAGTTTGTTAGTAAATAATCTTTTTATTAGTTCTTTCCAGGTCATTTATATCACTCCAATCTAATTCTAGGATCTATAACCGCATATGAAACATCAACTATAAGATTTGTTAGGATTAATAAGAAACTAAAGTACATAGCAACTCCTAATATTGCGGCATAATCAAGTTGTTGTGCTGCTTGTGCTGCAAATTGTCCTATCCCACGATAGTTAAAGATAGTTTCAGTTATGACTACTCCTCCGAGCATTGCTAAAATCATAGGTCCAGCTACTGTTACAACTGGAATAAGTGCATTTCTTCTAGCATGCTTATTAATAACTACATCTTCCTCTACACCTTTAGAACGAGCAGTACGGATATAATCCTTGCGTAAAGTTTCTAACATACTCGAACGCGTAATCCTTAAAATATAAGCCCATCTAACTACAGATAGGGTTATAATTGGAGCAATAACATGTCTAATAGAATCCCATAGAACAAAAAAGTTACCATTTAATAATGAATCAATAACATTTAAGCCTGTATAACGAACAAATTCTGCTGACCTAACAATACCTGCCGCTTCTTGAGTTAGCCGTCCAGGTGGTAGCCAACCTAATACACCATAAAAAATCATTAACATTAATAGTGCAAATACAAAAGTAGGAAATGACCAGCCTACAGTAGCTAAAACTCTGATTATATGATCCCAGGCCTTATTATGTTTAACAGCCGAGAACACACCGAGCCATATCCCTCCTAATACTACCGGAACAACTGCAAATAACACCAGTTCCAGGGTGGCAGGAAATCTAGACATAATAGCCTGAGTAACTGGTTGTCCTGCTGATTCTGACCAACCAAAATCACCTTTCATAATTCCTTTAATCCATCGTCCATATTGTTGATAAAATGGATCATTAAGACCATGCTTTTCTACCATAGCATCCATATTCTGGCCTTTAACCTGCTTAGGATCACTTACATAAGTACTTAATCTTTGATATGGACTTAACATCATTAACATACCAAATACAAGTATTGTGACACCAAATACAATGAATGGTAAGATTATTAGTCTTCTAGTAATATAATTAATCACACCAAATTACAGCTCCTTCCTAAATTTGAAAATAATCAATTGAATAATGTTTCAGAATTTTTACTTTAACTTAGTAATAAATTAGTGTATTTTTGGTATTCACAAATTGACCAGGGGAGAGAACTCCCCTGGCTTTATAAATTAATATTATCTTTTCAAAAGAATCTAATTAATTTTGTACTTCTTCGATTCCTTTTACTTCATGAGTTTCATATCCACCTGGCTTATTATACATATAGAAATATGTTCCAGGTCTCATTGGGTTTGGATAATATCCTTCAAGATATTTACGTTCTAAGTGTACACCAATTGTCTGATCTAACCAGATATCAATAGCCTGATCTACAGAAATTTGCTGGATTTCTTTGTATATTTCTTTACGTTTTTCAGGATCAACTGTAGTTATACCTTTATTAATTAACTCATCTAAACCAGATTCTTCAGCCCATTCCATATAATTTTCTCCACGCTGACCAGCATAGTAACCATCACTGTGGAGGAATGGCTGTGCAAAGTTATGTGCATCTGGGAAGTCAGCTAACCAACCACCAAATGATGCAGGTAAAGTACCCTGAATTGAACCATCAAGATAAGAAGACCACTGTAGGCCCTGTACTTTTACATTAAATTTAGGATTGATCTGTTCAATATAACTCTTAAGCATATCTGCAGCAACTTTACGTGGAGAGTTACCAGTATTATATACAAGAGTCATTTCAAATCCTTTTTCCCATAATTCACCATCAAAAGCTTTCTTAAATTCTTCTTCAGCTTTTTCTAGGTTTAATTGAGGTACATCAGAATTTTCATCATAACCCTGTAGTGGCTTAACTATTGGTCCACGAAGACGAATAGCCTCTCCCATTCTAACTTCTTTGATAAATGCATCATAGTTAAATGCATGACTAAATGCTCTTCTTACGTGAACATCAGTAAAGAAATCTGCTGGAATACCATTACCATCTAATTTTCCACTACCAACAAAATCACTTGCCTTAATATTAATATCCCAGTTAAACATCATAGTAGTATTTTGTAGTTGTGGTAAGTTTTCAACTATATCTACTTTACCAGTTTCCATAACCTGTGATCTATACTGTTTAGGTACATAAGCAAGATCAGCGTCACCACGGAGGAACATCATCTTACGTGTACTCCACTCATCAACATTCTGAATAACAGCTGTTTCAAAGTTAGCTGGTTCTCTCCAGTAGTCATCATTTCTTCTTAAGATTACATGATCTCCATTTTGCCATTCTTCTAAAATGAATGGACCTGTACCCATTAGACTATCAAATAGAGGATCATCTTCTTTGTTAGGGTCATGGTTTTCAACTATTGTTTCAGGGGTGTCATCCCAACCACCTTGTTCTATAACCCATTCTTTATCCATGATCATACCAACATTATTACCATGAGCAAGGATTGTCAAGAATGGTGGATAAGGTGCATCTAGTTTTAAGGTAATTTCATTACCATCAATAACTATTTTTTCATCCATTGCGTCATACAATTTTTTAGCCTGTTCATCAGTCATATTTTCAATTTTGAAGTCTTCTCCTGGATTATCCAGAACTTTTTTAGCAACAGCATCTAAAGTCTGAACTCCAAAGAATGGTTCAATTAACATCCAAACTGGTCCACCAGTTCTATCCTGAACCATACCTCTCATAAAACTATACTTAACATCTTCAGGAGTTAACTCATTTCCATTACTAAATTCTACATCTTCTCTTAAAACAAATGTGTATTCTGTACCATCTTCAGAAATTAAACCATTATCTAAAGAAGGAACTTTGGTTGAAAGCATTGGTTTAAATTCTTCAATACTTGAACGATCATAAGCAATTAATGCTTCCATAACATTGAAAATAACTTCAGAACTAGCAGTATCATATGCAAAATGCGGATCCATAGTGTTTTGGTCCCCAATAGTCACCATAGTCATTGTGTTAGGGTTTTTGACTTCAGTATCTTGAGCACCTGCAACACTAAATCCAGCTACAACAAGAACAAGGGCAAGAACGACAGAAAAAATTCTTTTATTCATATTAATTTTATTTACCTCCTCAAATTTTTCTACTATTTCTACTTCATACTTTGGAAAATTTAAACTCCTCTAAAACTTTCCTCTTTGGATAATTTTTTGGTAAATAACTCCCCTTTTTTTATACCACCTCCTAAATAAAATTATTAATTTGTTAATAATTATTAAAATAAATTTTATATAGCACTCTAATAAATATTATTCTAGAGAAAGAAAGAATTTCCTTCCTAAATAATAAATTATTGCCGAATTTTTAAAATTATTTTAAATTAAAATTTATAAAATATTTAGAAATCGATATTATTTATTTTTCTCCATTTTCTAAGAACCTTATTATTTAATTCTTTTTTATTTCCATTATTGTAAATGACAAAATCCGCTAGCTTTACCTTTTGAGATGTTTCCATTTGAGATGCTATTCTTTTTTTAGCTTCTTCTCTACTTAAACCATCTCTTTTAGCAATTCTCTCTATTTGTTTTTCATAACTACAAACAACCACCCAGGTTATATCAACAATATTCTCTAAACCTGTCTCAAAAAGTAGTGGTACATCAAGAACAAGATGATGGTAGTCTTTGATCTTCTCCTTTGTTTCATACTTTATTTCTTCGATTATATAAGGATGAGTAATATTTTCTAATTTTTTTAATTTATCCTTATCTGAGAATACAATTTCGCCAAGTTTTTTCCTATCTATTTTTCCATTATTTTTTACTATAATTTCACCAAATTCATCTATAACATCATTGTAAGCATTTTTATTTTTCTCCAAAATATTATGGCCTATTTTATCTGCATTAATTATATAAGCACCTAAACTCGCTAAAATCCTTGCAACTGTACTTTTACCAGCGGCGATACCCCCGGTTAATCCAATAATCATAATTTCCTCCATTTAATTAAGTCAATAAATGATTTTAATAATAAAATTTTTCTGATAAATTAAATTTTAAACAAATTGTAAATCCAAATAGCATAAATAAATCCTATTTATTTTTTTGACAATTAGGACAATAATAAGTAGATCTACCTGCTACTTTATCCTTAATAATAATTTCCCCACATTTATTACACTTTTGCCCTTCTTTTTGATATACCTGTAATTTTTCCTGAAAACTTCCTTTTTCACCAAAGGCATTTACATAATCACTAAAAGTTGTCCCATTATATTTTATGCCTAATCTAAGTATTTCTCTTATATTTTTATACATTTTTTTTATAGCATTTTTTGTAAGTTTATCAGCAGGGTGGCGAGGATGAATACCAGAACGATAAAGCACTTCATCAGTATAAATGTTACCTAAACCTGCAATAAATTTTTGATTTAAAAGAAGTGACTTTATGCCCGCAGTTCTTCCTTTAAATAATTTTTGGAAATCTTCAAAACTAAAGTCAGAAGCAAGAGGCTCAGGGCCAAGCTCCGCAAGCCCTCCTGCAGCCTCATAATTATCATCATCAATTAAATAAATTCTCCCGAATTTCCTTACATTATTAAATCTTAAATCTGTATTATGATCTAATTTAAAAATTATATGAGTGTGTTTTTTAAGTGGTTCCTTACTGGGCTTTACAAGAAGTTTACCGGTCATCCTTAAATGGATAACCATAATTTTATCTTCAAGTAAATGTATTAATATATATTTCCCTCTACGGGTAATATCAGAAATTTTACGATTTTTTATTTGTTTTTGGAATTCTTTTAACTCTGGATAAGCTATTAGTCGAGGTTCTTTAATTCTCACAGAAGTTATTATATAATTTTTTATAAGATTTTTCAAGCCCAAAACTACATTTTCTACTTCAGGTAATTCAGGCATTATTTTGCACCTCATATTCTTCCTTGTCTCTCCAGTTATCTCCAATCTGTAAATCAACAGTTAAAGGAACTGATAGTGAAGCTGTATTCTCCATTTTTTCTTTAACTTTTGCAGCTACTTTTTGAAATACATCTTTTTTAACTTCCAAAATAAGTTCATCATGGACCTGTAATAAAATTCTTGCTTCCAGATCACAATTATTTATATAATCATAAACATCAAGCATAGCCAATTTCATAATATCAGCTGCACTTCCCTGAATCGGTGTATTTATAGCTGCTCTTCTGGCAAAAGATCTTTTATGAAAATTACTGCTATTTATATCAGCAATATATCTTTTTCTATCAAATATGGTTGTTACATATCCTTCTTCCTTAGCTTTTTTTGTTATATTATCCATATATTTTTTAACTCCAGAAAATCTATCAAAATATTTATCGATATATTCTTGAGCTTCCTTTTTACTAATATCAAGATCCTGGGATAAACCATAAGCACTCATTCCATAAGCAATCCCAAAATTAATAACTTTTGCATGTCTTCTCATATTTGAAGTAACTTCTTCAGGATTAACTTCAAATATTTTACTGGCGGTTTCAGTATGAATATCAAGACCATTTTTAAAAGCATTCATTAATGATTCATCCTGACTGATATGAGCCAAAACTCTTAATTCAACCTGTGAATAATCTGCAGCCAGAAATGCCCAATCATCATTTTCTGGAACAAAAGCTTTTCTAACCGCTCTTCCTTCTTTAGTTCTAATCGGTATATTTTGCAGATTAGGATCAGTACTACTTAATCTACCAGTAGCAGTAATCATTTGATTATAACTGGTATGAATTCTTCCTGTTTCAGAATTAATTAAAGGTGGGAGTGCATCTACATAAGTAGATTTTAATTTTGACCACTTTCTAAATTCCATTATTAAAGGTATAATATCATGTTTGTCTTCCAGTTTTTCCAGAACTTTTATACTTGTTGAATAACCTGTTTTAGTTCTTTTTATTACTGGTAATCCTAATTTCTCAAATAAAATTTCTCCTACCTGTTTGGGAGAATTAAGATTAAACTCTTCACCCGCTAATTTATAGGCTTTTTCCTCTATTGAAGTTATTTTTTTCTCCCACATTTCAGATAATTCACCAAGATATTCTTTATCAACTTTTATACCATTTAATTCCATTTGAGCTAGAGAAGGAATTAAAGGAATTTCTATATCATTATATAATTCTAATAAATTATTATTTTTTAATTCATTAAGCAAAACATCGTTCAATTCAAATATATTGGCTAATTGTACTGCTGACTTTTCCATATCAGTAACTTCTTTACCTAATTCAAAATCCAATTCTTCCTTATAAAGAGTTGCCAAATCAATTAACTTATCTGAAGGATTTAAAAGATATTTTGCTAATAAGGGTTCAAACTCCAAACCTTTTAATTCTATATTATTTCTTTTACAATATAAGATCCCCTCTTTAGCCTGAAGCATTAATTTTTTTATATCTTTATCTTCTAATATATCTTTTAAATTACTTAAATTAATTTGATCCAAATCAAAAGAATAAATATTATTTGCATCTTCTGCAAGAAGAAGTTCCTTAAGTTCACTTTCAACTGGATTTGAAAAATCAGAAAGAACAAAATATAAACCAATTTCTTTCTTCTCTTTCCATTTTTCTAAATGATTATTTAAATCTTCAGGATTATCAATTTTTTCAATATTAATATCATCACTTTTAATTTCTTTAAGTTCTTTAAATCTTTCAATTAAACTTTTGAATTCAAGCCGTTCAAAAAGTTTAATTATTTTTTTCTTTTCTTCTTCAGTTAATTTATCATAAGATAAATCTTCAAGATTAACATCCAGGGAAACATTCTGTAAAATTTCACCTAGCATTTTACTTGTTCTGGCCTGGTCTGCATATTCTCTTAAATTTTCTTTCCTCTTTTTTCCGGAAACATCTTCAATATTGTTTAATACATTTTCCATATTATCAAATTCTTTTAATAATTTGGTAGCTGTTTTTATTCCAATTCCTGGTACTCCAGGTATATTATCAGAAGAATCTCCCATAAGACCTTTTAAGTCTATTAGTTGGTCAGGTTCTAGTTCATATTTTTCTCTGACTTCTTCTAAAGTATATTGAGTAATATCAGATATTCCCTTATTAGTGTACATAACTTCAATATTTTCTGTAACTAATTGCAGTGCATCTCTATCTCCAGTAACAATAACTACATCCCAATCTTCATTTTCACCCATCCTGGCAAGAGTTCCAATAACATCGTCAGCTTCATAACCTTCTTTTTCAAAAATAGGTATATTAAGATCTTTTAACATTTCTTTTATTAGTGGGATTTGAGGAGAAAGTTCATCAGGCATTTTTTTTCGGTCTGCTTTATAATCTTCATATTCCTCATGGCGAAAGGTAGGTCCTTTTTTATCAAAAGCAACACTTAAAAGATCAGGTTTTTCATTATCTATTAATCCAAAAAGCATTCTTGCAAAACCAAACACAGCATTTGTATATTCTCCATCCTGATTAGTTAAGGTTGGTAAGGCATAAAAAGCTCTATGAGCAAGACTATGACCATCAAGTAAAAATAATTTTTTTGACAACTAAAATCAACTCCTTAGATAATCTATTTAAAATTTAACTTTTTGTAGGGATTTATATATTTTTCTTGAATTTATAATTTAGAACTATATTAAAAACAAAACTCTAAAATAGAAGGTGAAATAATTATGAAAAGAATAGCATTAATAGCTCACGATGAAAAAAAGGACGACATGGTTGAATTTGTAAAACATCATTATAATTTTCTTTCAAAATGCAAACTTATTTCCACAGGTACTACTGGAAAAGTAATTATGGATAATGTTAATGTAAAAATTAATCGTATGGAATCAGGACCACTTGGTGGTGATCAGATGGTTGGTGCTGAAGTAGCTAAAGATAAACTTGATGGTGTAATTTTTTTGCGCGATCCTCTTACAGCCCAACCACATGAACCAGATATTTCAGCTTTACTTCGGGTCTGTGATGTCCATAATGTTCCGCTCGCTACCAATATTTCTAGCGCACATTTTATTTTAAAAGGTTTACTTGAAAATTAAATTATAAAAGTAATCCACATATATAATAACATAAGCAGGGTAGGAATCCAAAGTAACTGAATTTGAAAATCAGTATAAATGAAATTATAAATACCTCGCGAAATATTATATATACTATTATAAAGATATGATTCGAAGAAAACCCCTGTATCATATTCTAAAAACTTACCTGAAATTTTATAAAGAAAGTTATTCACCTTTTTGAAAATATCATCCAATTCTGGGGCTGCTTTTTCTTTTGTTTTTATCCAGTCAAGTCTCCAGAGAATTGAAATTGCTATTATAAAATAGACAATATAATTTATAAAACCATCTAAAAAATGAAAACTTATATCTTCAACAAAAAATCTACTATATATATAATTTGGCACAATTCCAGTAAACAATAAGGCAAAACTTAAAAATAAAATTGCACTATAGCCATATTCACCTGGGGAGAAATTTCTTTTTTTAATTTCTCCTTCTTTTTTATTCTTGCCAAAAATATTCTTTAACCATAACCACCAGGCCAACCTAAGACTATATAAAATAGTTAAAATACTTGCACCATGTAATAATATTTTTAAATAATCTATCCCCTTAAATGCATATTTTATAAAGTGCTTACTGTGATATCCTGTCAGGAAAAACGTTCCCATTAAAGAAAGCAAACTTATTATTACTGTTAAAGCTGAAACTGGCTTTCTTTTCCAGATTTTATTCATATCATATATTGTTCTGCTCTTATATTCTTTTTCTAAAAATCCACTGTTTATAAAAAGATTAGTTTTTGCCAGACTATGAGCTACAATATGAAAAATAGCTCCAACAATTCCATAAGTACTGCCACTTCCTATCCCTACAGCAATAAAACCTAACTGACTGATAGTACTATAAGCTAAAAGAACTTTTAAATCTGTCTGTAGTAATGCTTTAATCCCTCCAAGGAAGATCATCAAAAATCCTAAAATAACCAAAAATTGATTGGGGCCAGCTATAATTTTCAAAAGAGTTATAAATCCTAATTTTACAACCCAACCAGAAAGCACTGCACTTACTGGAGCAGGTGCTTTGGAGTGGATAGGTGGTAACCAAAAATGCAATCCAAAAATACCACTTTTCATCCCCACCCCTATTATAAACAAACTCTGTAACCAGGTTTCATCTATTACCCCAATTGTTTTATAACCCATACTAAAGGCTAATAAAATAACATATAATAAAATACTACTACCTGTAAATTGAACCAAAAAATACTGTCTGGCTATTTTTTTATCACTCCATATAATCATAAAGGTGGTAGTTACCGTTACAATTTCCCAGCCTATAATAAAAACAAACCAGCTCTGGGTGGTAATAACCATAAAAAAGCCTAATATGTAAAAAATATTTAATATATAATACCAGAATTTATTTTCTTTTAAATAATCATAGGCAGCAAATGAAGTTGCAGCAGTTACAAATAAACCTAATAAAACAAAAAATATATTGAAATCATTGTATAGAAAAATTTCTGAAATATCGAAAACATCCATTTATTTATAATCACCACCTGTTTATAAACCAAGTATATGGTTAATATATTCTTGAGAATCAATTAATTCTGGAATCATAGAATTTATTGGTATATCAAACATTTTAAAACCAACTCCAGTAACTACTACTAAAAATGTAAAAAGATAAATAATTGCAGTTACAATCCGCTCTCTGTAAAAAGTAGAAATTATAGGTTTATTGAAAATACCACGATTTTTCAAATCAGGTTCTACCTTTACTTTCTGAACAGCTCTTGCAATATAACGCATATAATAAATCACGGCAGTTAAACTACCTACTATAACAAGAGCAGCCCCCAAATAACTCTGAGACTCTAAAAATCCAAGTAAGATATACCACTTACTCATAAACCCTATAATAGGTGGAATACCTATCATCCCAAACGATAGTACTATTATACTAATGAAAATACCTTTATGTCTATAAGCAATTCCTGTAAAATCTTCTATCTTATGTCCGGAAACATAATTTATTAAATAACCTACTCCTAAAAATAAACCAGATTTCATAAGTAAATGAGCAATAATATGTAACATTGCTCCATAAAATCCTGCTTTAGTATTAAGAGCTATGGCAGCAGTTATCATACCAATATGGCCAATAGTTGAAAAAGCAAGCATTCTCTTAATATCATCTGCCTGTAGAGCGAAAATATGCCCAAGCAAACTTGAAAATAAAGAAATATAAATAATAAATACATCCAAACCTATATCTATAATTATGTTATAATCCAAAACTGTCCATAATATTCTAATAAAGGTATAAAGATAAACTTTTAATAATACTCCTGACAAAAGAGCACTTATAGAGCTCGGACAGGCACTATGAGCTTTAGGTAACCAAAAATGAAAGGGAAAAATCCCCAGTTTAATAAGAAAACTGACAAGAAAAGTAGTTATAATAAACAATTGCATCCTAAATCCAATACTACCAAAATTAGCAGCTGCTTCTGCCATATTAAGAGTACCAACACTAAAATAAATGAAAATTACTCCAATGAAAAAGAATAAACCTCCAATAATACTATAAATCAAATATTTAATTGCTGCTTCTGTAGAATTTTGATCTCTTTTAAAAGCAACCAGAGGCGATGAAGTAACTGCAATTAATTCAATAAATACATACATATTAAATAAATCGCCGGTTAAAATAGTACCCTGCATTGCTGCAAATATTAAAAATAAAAGAACATAGTATTTACCTTCATGATGGCCAATAAAACCAATTGAATAAACTATTATAAAATATAAGGAAAAGGTGATTAAGGTAGAGAAAAATAAAGCAACCGGGTCCATTATTAAATTAATTCCATATGGAGTAATCCAACCACCTAAATGATAATCTAAAAAAAGCTCAGAATTTTTAATTTTATCAAAGTTGTTTAATATTATTCTAATTGCTATAAATGCTTCTACATTTATAGAAACAAAGACAAAATATTTTCTTATACTTTTATGAATAAGATCAATTAATGGTATCATAAAAGCTGTAAATAAAGGTATTATAACTAGTAGTAAGATATTTATATCCATTAATCATCCAACCCCTTCAAATTATCAAGATTATGGGTCCCTGTAAATTTATCTAATTCTATTATAAAAGTTAATAATAAAGCAGTAGTACTTGCTCCAATTACTATTCCAGTCAAAGTAAGGGCCTGTGGTATTGCATCTATCATATCTAAACCTCTTTCAGTTACCTGATAAAAAGGTAAACCTCCTCCTTTATCATTAGTAGATATTACCCAATAAAACACAGCAGCTTCTAAGATGGATAAGCCAATAACAATTTTAATCAAATTTCTTTTTATATAAATTGCATATGAACTAACAAAAACCAAAATAGCAAAAACTAAATTATTTATCACGGCTTACCCAACTCCTTTCCAGTGTTTTTTGAATCATACTATAGAATATGATTGCAAGTCCAGCTCCTACTTTTAGACCAATACCTATATTTACAATTGGGATACTTCCAGCACTAAATAGGCTTCCTATTCCCTGGTTTAAAATTTTTATATTACTTAAAAATACTCCTTCAATCATTAAACCTATAAATCCTATTAAAAGAAAAGTAAGAGCCCCACCTGTTTCCAGAACAGTTTTTGTGTTAGGACTAACCATTTTATAGTCAAATGCACTTCCATAAATTATTATAAAAATAATAGAAATACTGGCAAGAATAACTCCTCCCTGAAAACCTCCTCCAGGAGATAAATGACCGTGAGTAATTACATATATACTAAACAGAAAAATAAATGGAGTTAAAATTGCAAAAGTTCTTTTTACAATAAATGATAAACCATGGGAAGAAACAGCAAGAGTTTTTCGAGATAAAACAAGTACTATTCCACTAACAGCAGCAAAGATAACTGTACTTTCTCCTAATGAATCAAAAGCTCTAAAATCATATAAAATAGCTGTAACTAAATTAAGAGAATTAGTTTCTTCCAACCCATTAGCCCTATAAAAAACTGAGGCATTATTTTCAATTAACTGATCCTCAGGTATAATTTGCAAATTCAAAAATAAAACTAATGAAAATAATGCTAAAATTATAATTGCAACTACCTTTTTCATTATTAAATCACCTCAGTTATCAGTCTTTTTGACAATGACATTCTTCATCTTTTCTCAGCTGACTTATGGCAGCCATAAAAATCGCTGTATTTAATCCTGCACCAATTACTCCTTCAGCTAAAGCCACATCTGGAGCTTTATGGATTAAGTATAATGTAGTCAATACAATTGAAAAGATTGATAAAAACACAATAGAGATCAATTCCTCTTCAAAAAAAACAGCAAATATAGCAGTTAAAAGCAAAAATAATAGTAATAAATATTCTAAAATAATCATTCTTCTTGCTCCTTTATATAATCAG
>Ga0209936_1000254_pt1 | contig 34242 bp, 22 predicted proteins | sample SalPonR1_A_D1_MG_FD_185694 | JGI IMG/M metagenome (GOLD analysis project Ga0209936, IMG submission 185694) | Salt pond soil microbial communities from South San Francisco under conditions of wetland restoration - Salt Pond MetaG R1_A_D1_MG... ...
CTGCTCAATGAAAAGCGCGCGACGCTGACAGAAATCGAACAGGTAACCGGTGCCCGAGTGCTGGTTGTGCCGAACCCGAACCTCGAAACGCCACATTTTGAAGTCCAGCGCCTGCGAGATGACGAGGTTGTGGGTGATCATGAGACCAGCTATAAAATTGATATTGCAGTACCTGAAGCTGAGCAGATAAGCGATCCCCACACAGCTCAACTGCCGCAGCAGCGGGCAGTGGTTGGCCCGATAGCGCCACAGATGCCGCCCGCGCAAGCGGCGCCCGCGGAGCCTGCTGAAAGCGCAAACACAGAAGAAACGGCTACGCCGGCGGGCGCTGCCCCCACCCCGACCCAGACGCCCACGGCACCGTCCACCGCCGATGAAAGGCCTGGCGTGCTGACACGACTCTGGGTCAATCTGTTTGGGCCTGCGGACGTTGTTGCAAAAGCTGCCACGCCAATACAATCTGAGCCCCAGAGCAAGCCCGTGGCCGACAAGGATGGAGCAGATCCCGCAGCCGAGCCCGCATCAGAGTCGGGCGATCGGCCGAGAAGCCGCGGACGACGCCGTTCCAATCGCTCGCGCAATCGCCGTGACGAGCAGGGCCAAGGCCGAGAGGAGCGAAGCAACGTCAATACGCAGACCAGCTCGGCGGAAAACGATGGCAGCAGTGTCGACGCCAGTGACAGCGACAGTGATACGCCAACGCGCAGCAGTAATCGGCGCCGCCGTCGGCGCCCGCGTCGCGACGATGGCGGCAGCGCTTCCGGCAATAATCTTCGGCCAGCGGATCAAGATGACCTGGAAGACTCTTCACTGGAAGCTGCGCTTGAGGAATCGTCCCTGGAAGCGGCTGGAAATGCCGAAGATGCCAGTGACGACGAGAATCAAGGCGGTGCGGGCAGAAAACCGCGCCGGCGCCCGAGCGATCAGAAGCGCGGTGAACCGCGACGTCGCCGGCGCAAGCCAGTTCCCGTTGAAGAAATTGCCGCAGTCAACGAACTCGGCAACGGGGAATCCGATGTCCCCTCATCCGCAGTCGCAGGCGGTGCCAGTGCGCTGACGTCACTGGCCGGGACATCAGGGCATGACACTGACACGAGACAAGCTGCCGCGGTAGATGATAGCAATGTAGCCGTCAGTGATGTTGTTGAAGAAACAAACGCAGAGGATAGGTCGGAAGACCCACCAGAGACGTCTCAATCCACGTCGGATACGACACCTGATACCGACTACGAAGGTCATGCAGAGCCGGAGCAACAGCCTGAGCAAGAGCCACAGCCGGAGCCACAGCCGGAGCCGGAGCCGGAGCCGGAGCGAGAGTCTGAGCCAGAGCGAGAGCCGGTCCTCGATTCGCAGGCCTGAGCCGGAGCGAGAGCCGGTCCTCGATTCGCAGGCCAGCACGCCCGGCGAGGCCACACGTCCGGCAACGGCGATCGCTGCAGAGGCTAACGCTGCAGCAGGCGATGACACATCGGGCCTAACGCCCAGCGGACGCGCGAGCAACGATCCGCGCGTGAACCCGTCACCGGTGCGAGACGTAAAGATAGAAACCGCGCATTTGTCGCTGTTCAATGACAAACCGGCCCCGGCGGTTACCCCGACACAGCGCAACGTAGCGCGGGCCAGTAACGACCCACGGGGCCCCGGCAGCGGTCATAGCGCATCCAGTTAAGCAGGACCGTCCAGCGGCGGTGTTAGCGGCGGGAAAAACGCCATTACCACCGCTTTCTGGCTTGTTTGCTGCGCCGGGATGCGTATAATCTGCGCCTTCTCCCAAAGGGAGGCAACAATACGGTGGGCTGGCTGAGTGGTCGAAAGCGGCGGTCTTGAAAACCGTTGAGGGGAAACCCTCCCGGGGTTCGAATCCCTGGCCCACCGCCATAAACGAAAAAAGGCACCTATAAGGGTGCCTTTTTTCGTTTATGGGGTTGTCTATGGCTTAATGGGAGCCGAACTCCCCGGGTTCGACCAAATGCACCTTGAGCATAGGTACTTCTGCTGCTTTGTCGATTAACTGGTGCAGTGGCCCAGTCTGACCGCAGACATGATGCGGAGGTATACATGGAAAACAGCTTCTGGACGGCGTTTGGCGCCAGTGTTCTGGCAGCATTGGTCACGGGCATCGGCATCTATACCATCCGTCATTTTGAGGTCTGGGGCCGTAAATACAGTATTTATTTTGTGTGCTTCGCCGCCGGTGTGCTGATCTCGGTATCCTTCCTTCACATTATTCCCAAATCTTTCGAATTGAGTCCATTTGCTCCCGGCTACCTCTTGGGCGGGTTCGTATTGATGCATCTGTTCAACCGTTTCATCACCGCGTTCGTGTGTGAGCGCGGAACTCATCCAGCTTACGGTATCGGCCTCGTACCAATGGTCGGCATCGGCTTTCATTCCTTCATCGACGGCGTCGTCTATTCCATAACCTTCTCCATCAGTATTTTCACTGGCGTGCTTGCCGCTATCGGTATGGTGCTACATGAATTTCCCGAGGGCATCATCACTTACCTGCTCTTGTCGCGCGGGGGCTTCAGCGAAAGGAGTGCCTTGTTCCTCGCCGTCATCTCGGCGTCGATCTCCACTCCACTGGGTATGCTGGTTTCATGGCCCTTTATCAGCAGTATCGGTCAACCGTTGTTGGGTGTTCTTCTCTCGATGTCCGCTGGCGCCCTGGTGTATGTTGGTGCCACGCACCTCTTGCCGCAGGCGGAAAAGGAGCATGGCCGATTCAGCCTGTTGGCCCTCGGCGCCGGCATCCTGGTGGCTGTACTCATCGTGCTGTCGAAATAGAGGCATCACGCGCGTTCTGCGGGGCAGGACGCCGAACGTCGGTCGACACGCTTTCAACGTACTTCAGCGCTTAACAGGCCCCGATGAAGAGCGCAGCCACCTCGCGTTCGAGAAATTCACGGAGCGGGTGACTGGGTCTGGTCACCAGGGCAATGCCTCGGAGCGGTGGCGTCTGTAGGGAGATCTCGATGAGCGAAGTATCCCGTAACACACCGTGTGCTATCGCCATAGCAGGCACCAGCGCGAGGCCAAAACCCGCCTCAGCCAGCTGCACCAGCGTATCAATGTTACTGGCCTCAAAGCGACGGCTGGCCTGGGCACCCACGCCGCAGGCGGAGAGAATATGTTCCCGGAGGCAGTGACCCGGTTCGAGAAGGATGATCTGGCTGGTGTCGATCGCAGATAACCGCAGCGGTGCATCACGCCGGACCACCGAATGCCCAGGCGCCGCCAGCAAACGCAGCGGATCATCGAAAAGATGGGTTACCGCCAGGGTCCGGGTATCCATGGGCAACGCGAGCACCGCGGCGTCGAGTTCCCCGCCACTGACCTGATCGAGGAGGCTCTCGGTCTGGCGCTCGTGCAGGAACAGTTCGAGCCCGGGGAAGTGCTCTGCGCATGCCGCTAGAAAGTCGTGCAGAACATAGGGGGCGATAGTCGGAATGATGCCCAGTCGCAGGCTACCGGTTCCCGGCTCCGACTGGGCGCGCGCGAAAGCGAACAGATCCTCGCTGGCGGCGAGAATCTGTTCTGCCCTGACGCAAACCGCTTCGCCGACCGGAGTCATGGACACGCGCTGACGGCTGCGCTCAACCAGCTTGAGGCCGAGGCTGCGCTCGAGCTCGGCGAGGCCGCCGGACAGGGACGACTGTGTAACGAAGCACTGCTCCGCGGCGCGAGTGAAATTCAGGCTGTCGCGCACCGCCAGAAGGTAGGCCAGCTGCTTCAGGGAGAGGGAGGCACTGCGTCTGTCGGTCACTGTGAGGATCGCTTCGCGGGCGTGTGCCGCCAGTTTACCGTAGTTGTACTTCAGAAGGGCGGGTAAAGCGAGCAGCGTAATGCCAAGGCGGCAGTTACGCACCGATCCAGGTTCTGGTAATCCGTCAGATTAATGATTGGATAATCCGATCAATATTAAATTAATAATCGATTTCTCCTTTTATTGTCCCTGCCCTATTCTGTCCCTGTCACAACAAAGCAGGCAACAGGAGAAAGATTATGCAGATCGTCAACGACAAAACCCTGAAACCGATCGTGACCCCCTTTTTCGACGCGCCGACCAACACCTTCAGCTACGTCGTCGAGGACCCGACCAGTGGCGCCTGCGGCATCGTCGATTCTGTGCTCGATTTCGACTACGCCGCCGGGCGCATTGGCTACGCCAGCGCCGAGCGCATTATCGATTTCGTGCGCGAGCGGCAGCTCACCGTAGAGTGGATCGTGGAAACCCACGTACACGCCGATCATCTTTCAGCCGCACCTTATCTGCAGGCGGCGCTCGGTGGAAAAACCGGGATTGGCGAGCATATCGATGTGGTGCAGCAGACATTTGGCAAGATATGTGGTGCAGCAGACATTTGGCAAGATTTTTAATGAGGGTACGAAATTTCAGCGCGACGGCTCACAGTTCGACCGGCTCTTCAGTGACGGCGATCGCTACGAGATAGGTGCGCTGAGCGTGCTGGTGCTGCATACGCCCGGACACACGCCGGCCTGCACCACGCACCTGATCGGTGATGCTGCTTTTGTCGGTGACACGATTTTCATGCCTGACGCCGGCTCGGCCCGCGCCGACTTTCCAGGCGGCGACGCAGCCACTCTTTACGCTTCCATTCAGAGGGTACTGAGCCTGCCAGGCGAGACTCGCCTGTTCATGTGCCACGACTACGCCCCGGGCGGACGCGAACTGCAGTTTATGAGCACCGTCGCAGAACAACGCGCGGCAAACATACACGCCGGTGATGGCATCGACGAAGAGACCTTTACCCGACTGCGCGAAGAGCGGGATCGTAGCCTGGCCATGCCCCGGCTCATCATTCCTTCGCTGCAGGTCAACATGAAAGCTGGCGAACTGCCGGCAGAAGACGCGAACGGGACCCGGTATCTGCGGGTGCCTCTCGATGTTCTTTAAAACACGGCCACGCGCCGTTTTTGAAACCCGCGCACAAACAGCGCAGACAACCAACCAAGCAAGGAGCAGGACCATGGACGCAAGTAATCAGGCAATCGGCCTCCCCCGCCTCAACGAGCGGGCGCCGGACTTCAACGCCCCAACCACCGATGGACAGCGCAGCCTCGAGGATTACGAAGGTAAATGGCTGGTACTATTCTCGCATCCCGCAGACTTTACGCCGGTATGCACCACCGAGTTCATTGCCTTCGCCCGGCGTGCGCAGGACTTTAATGCGCGCGGTGCCGAATTGCTGGGCCTGTCCATCGACAGCACGCATTCGCACATCGCCTGGATACGCAATATTGAGGAGAAATTCGGCGTCAGGATACCCTTCCCGATCATCGCCGACCTGAAAATGGATGTTGCGCGGGCCTACGGCATGATCCATCCAGGGGCCGCGGATACTTCTGCCGTGCGAGCAACCTTTATAATAGATCCGAAGGGCGTGCTGCGGGCCATGGTCTACTACCCGATGAGCAATGGCCGTTCAATCGACGAGTTCCTCCGGCTACTCGATGCACTGCAAACCTCGGACCAGCACGGCGTGGCCACGCCAGAAAACTGGTATCCCGGCGATAAGGTCATCGTGCCGCCGGCCAAAACGGCTGCGGAAGCCGCCGAGCGGATGGCAAGCAGCGATTATGACTGCGTTGACTTCTACTTCTGTCAGAAAGCGATCTGATCATGCGAGTCTAATAAGCCCCGGTCAATAGCCGCGGCTTATTAGACGCTTAGCGATCCACCGCGCGGCTTTCGCGATTTGGGCTGGGCGTGCATTCCAGACGAAAGCCATTGAGCACGCGTAGTCGCGCTCATCCCCGTCCTCCTCCTCACCATCAGTCTGATTCGAAACCTTACCAATGCTCGTGAATTTCTTGCGATACGCATAATTCAGATAAATACTCAGTCAGTACAGACAGAATCGCTTGGAGTTTACGGCCTCCTTCGCGGGGTATCTGGTAAAAAAATAACATCAGAGAGGTAAGCCATGTCTTTAGAGGCACCGTTCTATCCGATCATTTATGTTCGTGGCTTTGCCATGACTCAGGGCGAAATCGAGGCGACGACTGCTACGCCATACATGGGATTCAACCTGGGCTCTACGAAATTGCGCCAGCTTTGGGATGGCCGGGTTCATCGCCACTATTTCGAATCACCGCTCATTCGGCTCATGAAAGAATACGGTTATACAGATGCCTATCTGGACGGGGACATGCAGCGTGAGAAGCTTCCCCCCCGCTCCATCGTTATCCATCGCTATTACGATCAGGCGGATCCACATTTCGGTGACGGCAAGCGCCCGGCCATCCTTGATGCTGCAAAAGATCTGCGCGATCTGATCAGGCAGATAAAGCAGGCGATCTGCGGTGACAACGCGGCAGCAAAACAGAACTTCCGCGTAAACCTGGTTGCCCATTCCATGGGCGGGCTTATCTGTCGCACTCTTCTACAGAACAAGGATCTGCGAGACTCAACGGAAGCGAAGCAGGTCAACAAGGTGTTTACCTACGCAACACCACACAATGGGATTGAAATGGTCGGCTTCAATGTGCCGCGCTTCCTGGGTTTATGGGACATCAACAACTTCAACCGCCGCGAGATGAAAGAGTATCTCAGCCTTGATGACCACCGATACGTCGGCACGCTGGACGGCCATTTCGACCCGCACCGATTCTTCTGTCTGGTGGGCACCAATCACAAGGATTACGGCGTTGCCGCCGGGCTCTCAAGCCAGCTGGCTGGTGACATGAGTGATGGCCTGGTGAATATCGAAAATGCCGTTGTCGCCGGTTGCCCGAGGGCGTTTGTCCATCGGTGTCATGGTGGGCCATTCGGTATCGTCAACTCCGAAGAGGGCTACCAGAACCTCGCTCGATTCCTGTTCGGCAACATCCGGGTTACTGGCATCCTGCAGCTGGACAGCCTACCCCTGCCACCGTCGATTCAGAGGTCACTCACCGACAAAAAAGATGTCAAGGCCTCCTACTGGTTCGAGGCCAGCGTCTCTCCAAGACCGGCAGGTGGCGGCGACGGTGTTTTCTATCTGACCGAGCGACGCAAGGCAAATTATTCGGCAGTCATGCGCAAGTACGACGAGATGATGAAACCGGCGAAGGCTGGCCTGACCAAGCCGCGTTGGCCTGTGCTGTTTTCCACCTGCCTTGACACAGCCAGGATCACCCGCGGCAGCACAGTAGTCTTCACAATAGAGCTCATTGTCAGTGCCACCGATTACGTCATCGATGGCATTCTGCTTTTTGATCGGACGATACCCGGTGAGAACCTCTACCGTCAGACCATCTGCGTGCGCGCAACCATAAGCGATGAGGGCTGGCGGGTGCGCTGTAATTACATTGATGATGAATGGGGCGAAAAGCGGGGAACCGAGATCAGTCTGGTTGATGATTCCTTCGTGATTCCGATAGCCAGTACCAAAGGTCTGAAAGGGGCGCTGAAACTCTCGCTCGAGCCACATATCTGATCTGCATCAAAACTCAAAAAACGCTCACTTAAAGGCATTATGTACTACTATCAGGAGACGAGGGGCTGCTGATTTCGACTGACCTTGAAAGCCGGGCGTGTGACCAGTGCCAAACACAGGGGGTTTATTACGTTGCTGCAAACGATAATAGCGTTGACCCGGCGCGATGTTGCAGTGAAGCTGATTCTGCACCTTGCCATTGTGCTGTCGACTGCCGGTGCGAGGGTTAGCACCGCCGATAACTCTTCAGTAGAGCAGGTATTGCAGGAGCATGCGGCCCTTATCAATCAGCAGAAAGTGATCCTTGAAAGACAGCAACGGGCACTGGAAGTCCAGGCGCGGGAAATCAGACAGCTGCAGGCTCGTCTTGACCAGCAGCGAAATCCAACTGCGGGTCTGGCCGGCAGATCCGTAGCCGAACCGCCACCCCTGCCCATGGGACCGGTAGGCCAGGCCCCACCAGTGATCAGGGATTCGACCGCTCTCGATATACCCCGCATTGCAGACAACGTGGGGAGCGTACTGACCGTCAAGGGGAAATTCATTCTGGAGCCTTCGCTGCAGTACTCCTACGCTGACAATAATCGGGTTTTCCTGGACGGCTTCACGTTTCTGCCCTCAATTGCCATAGGTCTGATCGACCTGCGTGAAATCAAGCGACACACCAGTATTTTCAGCCTCGCCGGACGCTATGGACTGACATCGCGCCTGGAAGCCGAGCTGCGCGTGCCGTATGTCAACCGCAAAGATAGCCAGCGTTCGCGTCCCATCAGCATAGGTGTGGGCGAGGACGCGATATTCGAAGCAGACGGTGGAGGGCTGGGCGATATCGAACTCGCCCTGCGCTATCAGCTGAATGAAGGGCGTAACGGCTGGCCTGTATTTATCGGAAACCTTATCGGTTCCGTCGACACCGGGTCCAGCCCCTTCAACGTGGATTTCGTGCAATCTACTCCCGGCGCCGTGTTCCCGACTGAGCTACCCACTGGAGCTGGTTACGTCAGTCTCCAATCAGGTCTCTCTTTGCTCTACCCCACAGATCCCGGTGTCTTCTTTGGCAACGTGAGCTACACCTGGAATGAGGAAACCGATGAGACAATCGCGGGAATCAGACGGACTGTGGACCCCGGTGATGCGATTGGTCTGGGCTTTGGTATGGGTTTTGCTCTAAACGACCGCAGCTCCTTCAATATTGGTTACTCGCACAGGCACGTATTCACGTCGAAAACCGATAACGCCGATATCAACGGCAGCGTTCTGGATATCGGCCAGCTGACTGTTGGGTATTCATTGCGCGCTTCGAACACGGCTCGATACAATTTATCGCTGAATATCGGCACCACAGACGATGCACAGAACGTGGGGCTGACGTTCCGCATGCCAATGGCTTTCTGACTGGTCCTGCCGCAGAAAGTACCGTCGCTATAAGTGATGCTCCTCAGCGGAGCCCTGGCTCGAGAAACTGACTGAATATGGCTGCGCCTGTCACGTCCTGCGTAATGGCGGCGGGGTTGCGTAGCTCAATGTCGATTTTGCTGATAGTTTCAATGAGTTGGTTATCCCTTGTGTTTTGAATAATGGAATTGAGCAGGCTATCGACAAACTCGGCGCCGATATCGGCGGAGTTTGGGCGCAGCGCCGCAAGTTCCTGCGGTGACTCAAAATACGAGGAAAAGGTTTCAACGCCGTTTTGATAGACACGTCTGTCGATACTGATGTTGATAACTGTGCCACTATCCAGAACAAAACCGCCTCTTGACGCGGCCAACTCTGCATCTGAGGCGAGAATCACCGGGTCGTGGCTTGTTTGCGCTGCGCCGTTAGGGGCGGCAATGGATGACGCCACAGCAAAATACACCACTCGCGCTATGCGTCTGAGCAGCCTGCGGTCAGTCACAATGTCCGCACAATCATTGCTTTTCATAGATGCGCTTCTGCCGACCCTAGAAATCAAACGGTCCACGCCGCAGCAGGTTGAAATCTGCCAGACTACCTCTGTCCACAGCATCCTCCAGCGATGGTCTGGCCCTCTGATCCCAGGCCCGATCATCGTGATAGGTCGCGGACGCATAGTGAGATCCATCCTCAATCAGGAACAGTATGCGGTTGTCCCACATGGCCTCGAATTGCCTGCGGCCTACGACCTTGATGCCAGCCGATGGGTCGCCAAGCAGAATCTCCCGCGGTCGAGTGCCTTTGACGATAACGAAATGCAGATAGCCCTGCTGATTGATGATAGTGATTGCCGGCACATTCAGCCGGTTCAAGCCAACCTTAAAACCATTTGACCGGTAACCGCGGCGTTCCAGGTACTGCTTCATATCCAGCATAGAGAAGCCTTGCTGGCGAATCTTGTCCTGATCCCCGTGATCAAACATGTCGACGAAGACCTCGCGCTCGTTAACTCTATCGTGGTAATGAAAAGTCAGCAAACTGGCGAGTGCCGCAGAGCCGCAACTGAAATCATACTGCTGTCGATAGACGGTGCTGAATTTTCTCTCTGCAAAACTGGTGACCGGCACCAGAAATTCCCCACCGATCGCAGCCCCCCCAATCTGCATGTCCATAGCGGCGCTGCCGATGGCGGTGAGTAAAAACGCAACTACCAGCAGTTCAGGTATCGGTCGTCTTTTCATCTGTCTGTTTCCCGGTAATAACGTCATGGAAAAATCGTCACGTTGACAATGACGGAATCCTGAATGATCACGTTATTGCCTGTATTTTGAATAATCGAGAACAGTCCACTTGCCCGCGAAAATGAATCATCGATAATATTGCTGCCCGTTACATTACCAATAGCAGTGTTGTCACCTAGATCCGCATTCAGCTGCGCATTGGTCAGCTGCGTCACATTGATCACGCCCCCCTGTCCACGCGCCTGTTCAAGTTCATGGAGCGTGACTGCGGCCACAGCTGTGACACCCGATGGCGTCGCCATTGAGCTTGCGTCATCCCCGGCATGGGTAATCTGCGGCGAGTACCCTGGAGAAAGAAAAATTACGAAAAATAGCCAGCCCGAAATTATTCTCATAGTTTTCCTGGGAACATTGGCAGGAATTCACTTCGCCTCTGACGACATTGAAGATCCCTGCAGTCCCGGCGCCTCCTGCAGCAAGTAGTGGCCAGTGCCACTCGATAGTCGGAAGAACAGTTGCCAGTGCATCTGCACTGGCAACTGCGCCATGCCTGCCATTCGTTTGCGAGCAGTATCGGCCTGCGGCCTCTATTGCGGGTTCAGCGTCACGTTGCCCTGGAACGACACCTGTTGCTGACTTAGCACATTGCTGCCGAGGTTCTGCGAGGTCTGGTTGATGCCGGCAGTACCGTTAAACGCATCACTGATACTGACGCTCGGTGTGTAAGTCGTACCTTCAGCAAGCGTCAGCGTGACAGCGTTTCCAGTGACGGTACCGCTCAGCATGGAATCGTTCACGCTGTAGGAGTAGTTGGCCGTCGCCGTACCTCCGTTATTGGCAGATGCGGCACCGTCCGACGCAGACGCAACGCTGTTGTTGGAATTGTCGCTGTTGTCGGAATTATCCGAGTTGTCTGAGTTATCAGAATTGTCCGAGTTGTCCGAGTTGTCGGACTGATCGTTACTTGCCATGCTGCCGTTGTTGGCTGCGGCACCCGTCGCCGACGCCACGCTACTGTTTGAACTATCGGAGTTATCGGAGTTGTCGGAGTTGTCGGAATTGTCGGAGTTGTCGGAATTGTCGGAGTTGTCGGAATTGTCGGATTGATCATTGCTTGATGTGCTGCCGTTGTTGGCCGCGGAGCCAGTGGCTGAGGCCTTGGCCGCGGAGCCAGTGGCTGAGGCCAGGCTGTTGTCCGAGTCGTCGGAATTATCCGAGTTGTCCGAGTTGTTGCTGTTATCTGCCATGCTGCTGTTGTCAGAGTTATTGCTGTTGTCGGAACTGTTGCTGTTATCGGAATTATTACTGTTATCGGAATTGTTACTGTTGTCCGAGTTGTCGCTTGTGTCCAGCGCAACGTCTATCGCCGCATTCGCGAGCAGACTGCTATCCGAATTATCTGAATTGTCCGAGTTGTTCGAGTTGTCCGAATTGTTGCTGTTATCGGCCATGCTGCTGTTATCGGAGTTGTTCGTGTTATCCGAATTGTTGCTGTTGTCGGCCATGCTGCTGTTGTCTGAATTGTTCGTGTTATCCGAATTGTTGCTGTTATCGGCCATGCTGCTGTTGTCTGAATTGTTCGTGTTATCGGAGTTGTTACTGTTATCGGCCATGCTGCTGTTATCAGAGTTGTTCGTGTTATCCGAGTTGTTACTGTTATCGGAGTTATTACTGTTGTCCGAGTTATTGCTCGCGTCGAGCGCAACATCCAGCGTCGCTTCATCGAACATGCTGTTATCAGAATTGTCTGAGTTATCTGAGTTATCTGAGTAGTCGGAATTGTCCGTGCCAACGGCGCTGGAGTATTCATTCGCCGAGGCTGACCCATCGCCGGAGTTGTCCGACGTGGCTGTTGCGACCTGACTTTCCGCCGACTCAGTGGCGTTATTCGTGGGCTGGGCCCAGACCCCGGATGCTGCCGTGCCCAGGACGAGTGCGATGCTGAGGGATAAGACGTTACGATTTTTCATGATACTTCTCCATGTTGATCATTACTTATCTGCTGCGCTAAAAAATCACGCCATCGTTGTCTGCACACTCTCCTGATGTCTGCACACTCTCCTGAAAGGGGCTGGTGCTCGCATCATGGCGATGATGGAAAAAGGTGCGCTCATATCGCCTCAAAAACCATAAAATATGATCTAAAAAACTCTTAAAAAAGCATGAAAAACGCATCAAAACCTCGAAAAGCTGTCTATAGTGATTAAGTAACCCAGGCAGCAGCGGCGTTTTGACGTTGCCTCATGAGGCGCTATACGGGGAGAGAAAAAGGAGCATGGCTCGGCTAGACGAGATGCCGTGATCGCATGTGTAAAACAACTGTGATGAAGATTGGGACAAAGAAAAAAAAAGGGGCAGCGTTCCAGTGAATGATTCAGCATCGGAAAAACGACAGATTCTGCTCGTTTCGAGCGATAGTTTTATTGAGGGGCTGGTCAGGGGTTATTGTCTTGCGCATGGTATCGACCTTGTTTTCAGGCGTTTCGTGAGCGATTTGATAACTGAATCCATTACCTATGCGCCGCGATTGCTGATTGTCGACGGACGCAAGACGGGCGCATCGTCTGAAAGAGACGCGGCTGCCTGCGCTGAGACGATACGCGTGCTGAGAGAGCGTAGCCATGCGCCGCTTTGCATAATCAGTGACTCCGCGGAAACGCTGCCCAAACAGTATCTGCACGAGCACGATTATGTCGTTGGCGAGCCTTTGGCAGAACAACTCGATCAGTGCCTGCGCAACTATACGACTCAGGCATCGCTTGCGTATGCCGAGCGCCGCCGGCAGGCGAGACGCGAGCGTCAGGATCGTAGGGAGTGGCAGGACCGACGTACGGGCAACAGGCCAGCACTCCGCCGTCCCGGGATTGCCACTTGCCTATCGTTACCACGCCAGCAGCAGCCAACCAACGGCTACCGCGTCGGACCCTTTTTCATTGATCCGGATAGCAGACAGGTCGCGATGCATGATCGAGGTCTCTGCCTTTCTACTAAGGAATTTCAGTTATTTCATTTGTTGGCTTCGAATTTGGGTAAAGTGCTGACAGCCGATGCCATCATCATTGCACTCTGGCCGGAGAGCGGCCGCGCCAACAAGTCAGACCTCTATCAGTACATTCATCTTTTGCGACGTAAAATAGAGGCGGATTCCCAATACCCCCGGTGGCTGGTCACCGTGAAAGGCGTGGGCTACAGACTCTGCGCTCGCCCTGCCGAGTCGGGCCTCCTGCATTTTTCAGGCCAGTAATTCCCGGCAACTGCCAATTATGCACTCACTGCTGCCGTAGCCTGTTGCAGCATGAACAGGCTGCCACCGACAAATCCAATAACGAAGGCGATCGCACTGACTAGCAGGAAAAGACGGCGATTCTGACGGTAGAGTTCCTCCAGCTGAGCCCAGTAACCTCTGCGTCTGGCCATATTGTCAACCTGCCCATGCTCTTTCGGGAAAGCCATGGGCTTCCGCCGTTGTTCCCAGGAACCCGGAACCGCGCTCGCCATCAATTGGTGACAGCTCTTTGGTCCTCAGACGGTCACCGCATTGCCCCGGAAGATCCGCGCGAGGTATCGACTATCGCCGGGGCTCGGCGCCTGCACCGCGCACTGCAGTACCGCATAGACCAGCCGGGTCATCTCCTCAGCCAGTTCCTGCTCGGTCGCCGGCTCCTCGGCCCGCGCGCGGCGCGTGAGCTGGACCTGATTGACCGCCGGTACCGTGGGCAGGCGTTCAGATTCCACTCCCAGCGTTACCGTGAAGGCATGCAATGCATTTTTCACGAACAACGCCAGGGCGAACTCCTCCCGCGACGAGACGAAGGAGGTGTCCGGCGTCAGCAATACGATCTGGCAGCGTGGCACCAGTGCGGCACGGCGGGCGACGCGGAAGTGGTGCGTGAGCTGATCCTCGACCAGGCGCTCGAAATCCGTGTGAGACAGCACCCGGGTCCACGACTCGCCCTTTTCCGCGGCCAGTGCGTTGAACGGCAGGCGCGCAAACGGTGCGCTCACAACCACATCGAATCCGCCTTGATTCTGCAGGATATCGTCAAGGGCTGTTTCAACATCATCGCCAATCACGCGCACATCAATAGGAATGGTTGCCCCCGGCTCCAGGGAATGCTGTATCTCCTCCTGGGCTTCTTTGGAGCGGGTGAGCACAACCAGTGACTCGATGCCCTGTCCGATGAAGCCCGCGCCAATGGCCGCGAGTTCCTCGCGCATAGCATCACCGATAAGCACCACGCGCCTGCCGGCTAGCCTGGCGAGGCTCTCCTTGTCCGGGTTCAGCAGCAGTTCTCCCTCGGTGACGGAGCGGTCAAATTTCAGGCCGCCCGAGGGGTGGAAAGTCTCGCCGCTGGCAATATCGTCAGCGAGGTGGAATATCGTCGACAGGCCAATCTGCTCATCTGTGGGCATTTTATGAAGATGCAGTCGATTGAGAATGCCGGTTTCAATGCCTTGTGCCGCCTTTTTGACGGCACTATCGTCGAGAAAGGGTGCCGGCGCGTCAACGAAGTCCTCGAGAAAGCGCGCCGCCGCCGCGGGCGGAAAGAGGCCACCCGTGACCAGTCGGCTCATCAATTTTCCTGCCAGGTCTCGGTTCAGCAGGTAGCCCTTTGAGGTTCCCCCTTCACGACTTTCCTCAACCTGCACGAACAGCCTGGCCAGGGCGTTGCTGGCATCGGTATCGCGTCTGATATCCGCCACCGCATTGCACGCCATGGCCTGCAGCGCCTCTACTGTCATGCCCTCTTCCATGGCACTGAGAACGGCAGCATGAACGCGGTTCAGCCGCTTATTCTCCAGCACCAGACGGCCACGCCGCTCGAACAGGCCCGGGGCACCGCCAAGGCCGCGCAAGCGGGCGCCATCGACAGGCCCGGGGGCAAGGGCGTTGATCTGGATTTCCGGTCCAAGATGCCGGGAAAGGATTTCCGCCAGGACGCGCTGTCCTGCCTTGGAGACTGCATAGTCGGCCCGGTTCGGGTAGGCCACGGCCACATACTTCTCGCCACCGAAATAGCTCGATACGTTCATCACCGTGCCCGAGCCCCGCGCCTTCATGAGGGGTGCATACTTGCGGATGAGCGAGTAGTTGGAGATGAGGTTGGCCTGCATGGTGCGGTTCCAGGCCTCGAGGGTCATGTCCACGACCATCTCCTCGGCGCCGGAAATCCCAGCATTGTTGATCAGGAAGTCCACATGCCCGAAAAGCTCGATAGAGTGCGTGAACAGCCGCTCCAGCGAGGCCTCGTCGCCCACGTCGATATCCGCAAGAATGTGCACGCGCCCACCCGGGTTCGGGTAACCGATACCGCGAAGCTCCTCGACAATTCCCTCCCGTGCCTCTTGCAGCTTGCTTTCGCTGCGTGCCGAGAGCAGCACCCGGGCACCGGCCATGGCGAGAAAGCGGCCCAGCTGCAGGCCAATACCCAGGCTGCCGCCGGTGATGACGGCGGTCTTGCCCTTGTGCAGACCGGGCAGGACGCGCTGGATGGCCTTGGGCATGCTGGATTTGCCCGTGGCGCGCCGGATATCCTTCGGCACCCAGAGGTTGATAGGGTCCATTCGCCGCACCCGGTTGGTCAGCGTTGCCGCCCAGTCTGCAGCGAAGGCCAGGTTGTCCGCCTCGTTGTTGTCATAGCGTACCAGCTGGTTCGGCAGCACCGCCCAGTCCCGTTGACCCGACTTGCGCATTTGCTGGTCTTCGTGCCGCCAGCTGCGGATAAGGGCCTCAATGGCCGCGCGCTTGATATCGTTCAGCAGGTTGCCGTGGCCATCGCTGGGGTTGGTTACATAGGTGATGGCCGGTGCTTCGCTTACGCTGCCCCAGCGGTCGAGGTTGTTGCCCAGCGCACGGGCGAAGGCCACTGGAGAGACGATTTCATCCCGCACAAAGTCGGCGACATCCTCATCACCGGCCGTGCTGAGTGAATAACCGTGTCGGCCATTGCCGGATCGCGGAAGAACGACAACGGCATCGAGGCGTCCGAAGTGATCCCGGATATAGTCAAAGCAGCGCTCAGCGGACTCGCTGCGCAAGGGCTCGAGATGCAGCAGATGCGTCTGGTCCAGCCCGCGTACGGCTGACAGGGAGCGCGCATAACCGAGCGCCTCCAGGGTACGAAAAGCAAGCACGACCCGCGCACCGCTGATCAGGTGCCGCTCAGTGAATTCCAGCGCTTCCTCGTACTCCGTGCCGCCGAGGATGAGAACCACCTGGCCGGTGAGGTCCTCAAGGCGCTTGTCGGGCCAGGAAACGAGCTTCGAGCGGCTCTGGGCAGGAACCTGCATGCCGTTGGTCACCTCAAAGGCATGCCCGGAAACCGAGGCGGACTCTGCTGAGGACAACCAGGTGACTGTAGATGCCACATCTGCAGGTGTGGGGTAGCGGTACTCGAGCACACCCTCCGCATTCGGCCGACGGTTTATCATCAGCCCCCGGAACTCCGTCGAGGTGCTGCCCGGCTCCGCCCCCTGCAGGCTGTCCATGGCCGCGAACACGTTGTCGATGCGCTCGGACTCAATAGGGCCGGGGAAAACGGTATTGACGCGAATACCCCGCTCATCACCAAGCTCTAGCGCCAGTCCATGCGACAAGGCATTCAGGCCGCTTTTTGGCACCGTGTAGGGAATGCGGCCAAAGTAATGGGTGCGCGAGAAAATGGTGGAGATGTTGATGATGCTGCCACACTCGGCCATGTGCGGCACGGCGGCGCGGGACATGTTCCAGGGCGCGCCGAGCAGATTCATCGCAGAGTCGAACATGGTCTGATCGTCACCGCGGGCGCGCATCTCGGCCTCGGTAAAGGGAATGTCCCGCAGCGTGCGCCGCGGGCCGGCGGCACCGGCGTTATTGATCAGCACGTCCAGCCGCCCGAAGCGTTCGATGGCCGTCGCCACGATTGCCCGGCACACCGCGGGGTCTGCGTTGTCGCCAGCGGCGGGCGCCATGGCATCCCGATCGAAGCCCTCGGTGACCAGCGTATCGATAAATGCATCGAGCTTGTCGCCGTTGCGGCCCGCCATGACCACCCCTGCGCCCTCGCGCAGCAGGCTGCGGCTGATCCAGCTGCCGATGTTGCCGGCGGCGCCGGTCAGGACGACGACCTTGCCCGACAGACGTTTACCGCTGGTGCTTTCAGGGTTAGCTGTGTTGTCGCTCATCGCAGTGCTCCTGCTGATCCTGTGTCGATGTGTGCCAGAGTCTCACCGCGCTTTTCCGCTTCGCTGATGGCCCATGCCCGGTAAAGTTCGTCGCGGGTTTTCAAGCCCGCGCGGGGTAATCCGTGGACCGCAACGTAATTGGCACCGGCGTGGCGGTTCTCCCACATCGCCTGGTGTGCCCCGGCAATGTCCTGCAGAGCAACCGGCACCGGGGGCATCACATCCCCCATGCCAGCGGCAATACGCTCCTGCATCTCGGCAAACTCCCGCGCCGTATTGAGGTGGGTACCGCGGATCTCGGCGCTGGGCATGAGGATGCGTCGCTGCCGCATCCAGACCTGCGGCGCATAAAAGGACAGGCGCTGGCCCGAGAGATCCTCGGCGTATAGCACCTTGCCGACGTTGGGCTTGACCAGAGCCGTGGCCAGGCTGAGGCCATCCCGTCCGGGGCGCTCGAAGATCACATCCGGCAGGCCACGCTTGTCCAGCGTATTGCGCAGCAGCGGGGCCACCGCGGAGCCGATGGGCTTGAGTGTGCGATCGGAGAAGCGTCGCACGGCTTCCTTGAATTCCGCCGATTCGCTGAAAGCATCAGGCAACAGGGGGAAGGGTCCCGGCGGGTCGAAGTCCTCGCCCAGGCGGCGGGCGATCGAATCAATGCTGACAACGCCGGTCAGCCGTGTGCCAAAGCCAAGCGAGGTTACGAATTCACGCTGGGAGGCGGTATCGGCAAGCACCGCAACCTGCGCCCCCAGGGCACAGCCAACCTCGATGGCTTCAATGGCGACGGGATCGACAATACCGTCATCCGCGCCGGGTCCGTAAACGATGAGGAGCGTGTTGCCGGCACGCAGGCCAGCGCGCTTGAACATTGCCGCCGGGGTGCTGGCTCCGGCCTTGCCCATGAACGAAAAGCGGTAGCCTGAGGAAGCACCGTAGAAGGCCAGCACGCCACCCTCCCCCAAGGCCTGGAAAGAGCGCGGGAAGGCGTTTTCCCCAGCGTGGGACACCACATAGTCAATCTCGCCACCGGCCTGCTTACGCACAAAATCGACGAAGGCCTCGCCGGCCTGTTTCCATCCCGCCCAATCAGCCGGGTTGTCCGGCACGGGAGTGAAACACCCGGCCCAGCGCTCGTCGCGTCGGTTGACTGGCTGACCGCCATGCTGTCGCACGCGCTCGCCACGCTCCTCCGACGACACCATGCCGACAACAGAAAGGCCGGTTTGCCTGGCCATGCGCAGGCAGTCAAGGCCCGTGCCGGTGGAAGCGCCTTCCACGAACAGGCGGCGCCCCGGCTGAATGGCCAGCGTGGTAAACAGTGCGCGGTGGATGGTGCCCTGGGTCAGGCCGTAGGAGCCGGCCTCTTCGATGGTGAGTCCCGGCAGCTTGCGATGCATCTGCGGCCCTTGAACCACCAGGAACTGGGCATGACTGCCATCGTTGCGCTCATAGCCCTGAATGCGGAAATCCGCCGCCATGGGGTCGAGACCCTGGTCCGGTGACACTAGCTCGCTCTGGCCGGAATAGAGGGTGACCAGGTCGCCTACCGCAAGGCGACCCTCGCGTACCAGTTCTTCTCCCATCTGAGCAACCATGGCAACGCCGCCCGAGCCGGTGACCTGCACATCTGCGTCACGGGCATCGAAGGGCGACACCGGGATACCGGTGATGGCCCAGATATCGTTGAAGTTCATTTCCGAGGCAAGCACGTACACCAGTGCCTCGTTCGGGCCCGGCGCCGGGGTCGGGAATACCAGCAGGTGCTCGGCATCCGCGGGGTCGCCGTGCGCGGGTGCGCCATCCCGCGAGCTCTTGGCCACGCCCATGCCATACTGATACCGTGGCAACGGAGTAACACCAGGGTAGAAAGGCGTGTCCAGCGGCAGCAGATCACCCCGGGCCTCAAGCTCACTGCGCAGCGCCGCGTCGGCATCTGGTGGCACGTCCGTAAACTTGACAGGAAGCGGCGAGCTACGGCGCTCCAGAAAGGCACTGATGCCGACGGGGCCGGCAGAGGGGTCGCACACGGCTTCGGCAAACAGCTGAGCCTCGTGCCTGAGACCAGCTGCCTGCCCTTCCCGTGCGCCAAACCTCACCGCATCGAGAATCCGCTCAAGAAAGCGCCCCCGTCCGCCGGCCCGCAGCTGCGCGAGTGTCGGTGCCAGGCGAGGGTCCTGCAGCAGGCGATCCTCAAAGGGAAGGGTTTCCTCCCGCGCCGCCAGGTAGGCCGCATGCTGAGCCATCGCCTTTTTCAGCGGACCGTCACCGGAGAGGTACTCACGCACCATGGCCATCGCCGCTTCGACCGGGCCTTGCCGCGACACCACGCTGTCGACGAGCCCTGCAGTCATCGCTTCCTGCGCATCGATGGCCCGGCCAGAGGCGATCATGCGCACAGCTTCAATGAGACCGGCTTCCCCCCGGCGCTGGTACAGGCGGCGAACCAGGCGCTGCGTTCCGCCATAGCCCGGCAGCAGGTTGAGGTTGATTTCGGGCTGTCCAAAGCGCGCATGGCGATCGGCGATCACGCAGGCACAGGCGAGCATCAGCTCACAGCCACCGCCAAATGCGGCTCCGTTAACCGCTGCAATTACCGGCTTGCCGAGGTTCTCCAGCAGAGAGAATGCCGTGTGCGCCGCATTTGGTGGCGTCTGCGCAGATTCCAGGTCGCCCGCCTCACCCACCTCAAGGAGCTCCTTGACGTTCGCTCCGGCGACGAACGCGCTGCCGGCGCCGGTGATAATCAGTGCCTCGATGTTGTCCTGATGGCCGATATGCTGAAGTACCGTGTTCAGCTCATCCAGCGAGCGCTCGTTCAGCGAGTTCACGGGGGGTGAGTCTATAACCAGAAGCGCGACCTGATACCCAGGGGGAATATTGTGGGTCTCCACCCGCAAATGGCGGTAACTCTGGACGATCTGTCGTGCCTGGGCCAGCTGCCCGAAGGCTTTCCAGCCCGCAACCGTATCGCGGATCTCATCCACGACTTCGGGATTGCGCAGCGTGGACAGGTCGCCGAGCGGGTCGTCCAGCAGCAGGGCGCGCAGCGTGCGCCGCATATACTTGCCGGAGCGTGTCTCGGGCACTGCAGAGACAACGAGGAAGTCCGAGGGGACCGCCGTTACCCCTTTCTCGCTGCGCACCAGACCCTGCAGCCGGAAGAAATCGTCGTCGCCAAGGCGTGCGCCCGGCGCCGGCACGAGAAAGGCCACCGGCGTTTCGCCTTTCTCATCATGGGGGGCACCGACGACGACGGCGTTGCCTACCGGGGAGTCCTTGCGCAGCGTCTTGTCGCGGAGGATGGCGCCCTCGATCTCCTCCGTGCCGATGCGGTGGCCGGAGACATTGATGACGTCGTCGGAGCGCCCGTGCAGGGTCACGCCGCCGTCACTGTGTTCCCGCGCATAATCGCCCTGGGTGTAGGCCAGGCCATCGCTCCAGCGCTGGAAATACACCTCGGCAAAGCGCTCTATATCGCCGCGCCAGTCGTCACTGCCAAGATGCTCGGCATCCCCCCAGATAGTGCGTGCCAGGTAGGGGTAGGGTTGCGTGATGACCAGTTCGCCTTTTTCACCGGGTTCCGCCCGGCGCCAGGCGATGGCCCGGCCCGCGGTATCGCTTTCGGTGGCAACGCGGACTTCGGCCTGTATCCACGGCAGGGGCCAGGTGTGGGCGTCCGGCTTCAGCTCCCTGATATCGCCCCAGGGGCATGAAAACACCATGCCGCCGTGTTCGGTCGCCCAGTAGGAGTTGATGTAGCGCGGGCAGATGCGCTCCATACCGAACTGCTGCACCGCCGGTGACACCGGTTCCGCGCAGAAGGTTGCGACCTTGACGCCGCTCATGTCGTAGGCAGCCATGTCATCGACGCTGGCGGGATCGGTCATCACGGCCTTGAGAAAGGTCGAGCCCGCCTTGAAGATGGTGACCTCTTGGCGCTCAATAATTGAGGCAAACCGTCCGGCGTGCGGGAAAAGCGGTGATCCCTCGGACAATATCGTGGTCATGCCAAGGGCCAGGGGCGCCGCGATAAGATAGGACTGCCCGGTAATCCAGCCCGGATCGCCGACCACGTACAGGCGATCGTCTTGCCCGGCGTTGAACACCATGCGCATGGTATGCGCAAGACCTGCAAGCCATCCACCGTGGGTATGTACCACGCCCTTCGGTTTCCCGGTGGAGCCCGAAGTATAGATGATGAACAGTGGCCAGTCCGCGGGCACCGGCTCAGCGCGATGGCTGGCGTTGAAGGCCTGCCAGTAATCCCGGTCCGCAAGGTCATCCAGTGCGTCGAGGCTGTTTGCCTCAAACCCGGCTGCACCGGCTTCCGCCAGCACGTTTGCCGCGGCCTCTGTCACCAGATCGTCCGACCAGCGGTCGCGAGGCTGCACGGTGATATCCTGGCCGGTGTAGCGCACGACAATGACCTGGTCCACGGCGTGACCGACACCGGCGAGTTCCCGGGCGACGCTGGTGCGCAGGGCGGCCGAGCGTTCCGCGGGCAGCCCGGCCTCGGCTGCCAACGCCGCCCCGAGTTCACGCATGAGATCGCTGCGCTCAAGAGTGATTTCGCCGGCGACACCCGCGCGCACGGCGTCGACAATCCGTGCCCGGGCATCGCCAAGATCGCAGCTGTCGAGGACTGCCTCGAAACACGCAAGGGCCGCGGTGCGCGGTATGAAATTGTCCAGCGCCGGATCGGTGAACGTTTCCTTGTAAGCCACGATCTCCGCATTTCGATAGCCGCCATCTGCGGTGACCACTACCCGGGCGCCGGCGTCGAAAACGCGGTCTGACAGGGTCTTGGCAGAGAATCCGCCGAACACCGGCGTGTAGATTATGCCTAGCCGCTTTGCCGCCTCCGTATAATAAACCTGCTCTAGAATATTCGGCAGGTTGAAGGCAATACGGTCACCGCGGGAAAGGCCAAGGTTCGAGAGTACCTGGGCGCGCAGCACGCTTTCACGCAACAGTTTCCGATAGCTGATGTGCTCCTCGTGAACGGGGCCGCCCTTGCCGTCATTGCGCGACGGATCCCAGCGGTCCCCCTCAAAGACAATCGCGGTGTGGCTGCCCCGCCCGGCCAGCACATGTCGGTCAACCTCGTTGAAGCACGCGTTCGTCTCAGCGCCCACGAACCAGCGATAATACGGCGCGGCGCGGTCGTCCAGGCCCTGCTGCCACGGGCGCCAGTCATCGGCAGGCACGTCGCTCTTCCCCGTCAGTCGTTGCCAGCTGCCGCAAGGGCTCCGCGTTAACCAGCCGTCGCCGTCAAACCAGTGCAGCTCGCTTGCGGCAATGTCACCGTGGTAGCTGCCGGGATCGTCGATCGCCCGCCGTCGCTGACGGCTCTCATCCGCCTCGTTGGGCAGCAGGCCCCATAGATCAGTGTTCACGGTCACGCGATTTCCCCTCATTACCGGTTGTGCTACTACGACATGGTTGAAATATACCTGCGCGCCATTGACGATCTGTATCGAAAATAGACTGAGCGAAGACCATGCGCAAGGGTTCATCTTCGTTGATTTGTCGCTGGCTTGACGATGGTGTCAGTCTGGAATCACGCCAGGGTTATGCGATAACATCCCGGGATGAGTGGACAGCAGCGTAGCGGCAAACTGGTGCAGCAATCCCTTGACGGCGCAGAGCGCGCCTGTCGTGATCAGGGCCTGCGACTGACGGATAAGCGAAAGCGTCTGCTGACATCGCTACTGAAGGCTTGCGGCCCCATTTCAGCCTACGACCTCGCGCATCATTATCGTGCAGATCATGGTGAGGAATTGCCGGTAATGACCGTTTATCGCATGCTCGACGTGTTCATCGACGCAGGCGTTGTCCACAAGCTTCGCTCCACCAATCGCTTCATGGCCTGTCGGCATATGGCCTGCGACCATCCTCACGCTGCCACACAGTTCCTGATCTGCGACGGCTGCGGCATTGTGCGCGAAATGGACTTTGCCGATGCCGAGATCAGCCGGCTGAACCAGAAGGCCCGCGCTTCAGGATTTCACCTGTATCAGGAGCAGCTTGAACTGCACGGCTTGTGCGATAGCTGTCATTCAGGGCTTGAAGAAACCAGGCCTGCTGAGCACGCCCATGGCTAGTTGGCGCGCAGCTCCACCCTTGCCACCGCAATCTCAACCGGCCCGGGCTCGCCAATGGCTATAATGCCGAGTCGGCGCATTGCAGTCGTTGCCAGCGGTGCCTCCAGTCGGTGGGCCTCGAAGGCAGGGAACGGCAGCCAGACCGTCGACCATTCCCGGGGGGCCGTGAAACCCGCCCTGTAGCTCTGCCAGGGACGCCGACAATCTGCCGTACGCAGATGAACGTGCCACTTCTGTTCTTTTCCCCGCACTGTCAGCGCCACGCCCGACCACTGCGACACATCGACAAACCCGCCATCCGGTGACAGGTCCAGCGCGACCTGCACGAAGCCCCCGTTATTGGCCAGGCTTACCTCTCCCCGCAGAAGCAGTGCCGCGTTTCCAGCCAGCTGCTCATGACTCGCCTGCGCTCTTGACACGCCACCCATTACTTGATCGGTAAAGCAGCGCCACGTGGTGCCGGTGCCTGTCGCTGCAGCGGGCTGTGTAAAATCGTCCAGACACCACGCTGGTTGGCCGGTAGCAGTTTCCGTCATGACATCGTCCTGTGGGAGAGTTGATCGAGCGCACTTGCTCGGCCGCATGGGTCACGGCAGTACGAATCGTGCGATTAACCACGCCTTGCGGACATCCTGGTATTGTCTGGCCGCAGCGCTATTCGCGTCAAAGGCCGCGAAACGAAATTGAAATGACAGGCGTTCATTCATCTGCCAGCTCACGTCGATGTCAAATTCGTGTCCATACCCGGCGCTTCCCCGCTCTGCCGCGAATCGGTGTCCTACGACGCGCCATGTCAGATTCTCCACGCCTCCCTGGAATGCCAGCGATATGTCCTCCACGCCTCCCTGGAATGCCAGCGATATGTCCTCGATGCCGTCCTCGGGCGTGTTGAGAAAAACATCGGCCCATCCCTGAAATTTATGCAGCGTGGCAAGCGGCGTGCGAAAGCCGGTGTTGCGGTCCGAGCCCAGGACCTCGCGAGTGATCTCGACCTGCACCGTGCCAAAGCTGTAGACGCCCTGCGCCAGAGAATAGTTGGCCGCGTAGTTCAGCGTGCTGTCAGCATGGTCCCATTGACGGGCATAGGCGCCGCGGACTGTCAGGGGGCCCACGGACCAGTCGGCTTCAATGCCCACGGTGTCGGTGCTGTTATCGACGGTGACGGGTGGAGCGAAATCGGCATCGGCGTTGACGTCGAGTCGATAGGCGAAGGGACGCAGTTCAATGTCGTCTGTGGGATGCCACACAGCTCTTAGAAACAGACTGTCTCCGTCCCAGCTGGCAGGCTGGGCGCCGTCGTCGGGGCCAAAAATCCTGCGCACGGAAGCAACATAGGACACATCAAGGGATGTCGTATCCGAGAGCTGCCACTGGCCGCGCAGCCCGTCATACGTCTGCTCATTCTGGCGCCAGGCCACCCCGCCGACAAAGCGCTCGCTGCCGTGTACGATCCGCTGTCGACCGGCGCGCAGGCTCACATCAGTGTGCTCCCAGGCCAGCGCTGCCCGATTGAGGTCAGTACCTTCCGGATCTGCCACGACCGGGTACTGGGTCTGTCCGTTACCTGTGGAGTTGTACCGCTCCGCGCCGACCACGCGCACATCATCGACCTCCACCACCCAGGACAACCCAGTAGCCGGCTTACCCGCCAGTGTCAGGCGCGAGCGCAGGGTGGACGCGAGCGCATCCTCGGCAGCGTCGGCCAGATCCACGGATTCGGCCCGGTAACGAAAATCTGCCGCCAGCGACAGCGCATCCCCGGCCCTGGACTCTGCGGCGAAAAGCGCGCCCGGAAGCCCGTTGCAGACCAGAAGCGTAAGGATGAGCATCCGCCATCTTTGCGGTCCGGTGCGGCGCATCGTCATCATGTGCGTTGCTACCATTTGCTGCACGTGTTGCGGGATTGTCCCAAATCCTCTTGTCGCAACCAAGTCTTGTGCCACGTCGGCATCAAACAATGTGTCAAGCTGGGTTGACACGTGCTCTGTCTGCTTCGTAAGCTTCCCTGGCCTTCGTATACGGCCCTTGCCCAAGTTGCCGGCGGGGCGCTACTACCCTCCACAATTGAGAAACTTCATGAAAAAGACGCATCCGCAGACTCGCCACGCTCTTGTGCCGCTCGCCCTGAGTGCCACCCTGCTGGGATTTGTCACGCCCGCACAGTCACAGAACAGTGCTTCGAGCGAGGCAGATCGACTGGAGGAGGTTCTGGTAACGGCACGCAAGATGGAGGAAAAAAGCCAGAGCGTGCCTCTTTCCCTGCGTGTGCTCACGTTTGACGAGATGCAGAAGCAGGGCTTTGACACGCTGAGCGACAGCGCCCTGCTTCTCCCGGGGGTTACCTTCGACATCGGGGGCTTTGTGCAGGATACGCGACCCGCCATGCGGGGCATGCAGAATGAGCGCGGCCGGCCAAGCGTCGCCATTCTTATCGATTACATTGACGCCTCTACGGAAAACCTGAGCATTGCCGGTGGATCCAGCGCGCTTTATACCCGCCTTCTCGATGTAGAACGCATGGAAGTCGTCAAAGGACCACAGACCCTGCTGTATGGACGCAACGCGTTTGGCGGTGCCATTAACGTGGTGACGCGCCGGCCAACCTTCGAGTGGGAGGGGCGTGCCGGTGTGGAGGTTGGCAACGAGGGCAGGCGCACCCTCGACGCAGGGATTTCCGGTCCGATTATTGAGGATGTGCTCGCTGTTCGGGCTTCGGTAGCAAAACATGATTTTGATGGTTTTTACGACAATCCGAATACCGGCGCCGACGTCGGCACCGAAGAGTCCCTTGCAGGCTCTCTGGCCCTGCTTTGGACGCCAACTGACCGCTTCAAGGTCTACACGCGCTATCAGCAGAGCGATGAAAAGTACAGCCAACCGGCGTCGGCGCTGGTCACCTGGAATGACCGGTTGCCCGTACCTGGTGGAACCTTCAGTGCTGGCCCTCCGGGATCGCCGGGTCAGCCCTGCCCCGCTGACCTCGACGGCGTTCCGGCATCAGTGCTGCAGGCCTGCACACGGGGCGTGGTGACGGGAAAGCTCGACGCCAGCGAGCGCGATATCGATTTCTCCCTCGACCCTGCAACGGGCGCCCCTTTTCCCGGTCTTGAGCAGACCCAGCGGTTCGGCACTCTCCAGGCGGATTACGAAGTCTGGAACGGCACACTGACCTACCTGGCGGGGTTCATGAAAAACGACAGCTCCGACCGCTCGGACACGGACTACACGGATTACCCGGCGACAGATCCGTTCTCGTTTTCCACGTCGACCATCAATCTCCTCGACTACGAGTTCGAGCACCAGTCGCATGAGATCAGGCACGTCGGTGAGCATGGCCCCTTCAGCTGGATCGGCGGCGCTGCTGTCTACCTCGAGGAGTCCACGCTGGACAATGCGTCCCTCTTCTGGATGCGCAATCCCGACTCACTGCTCGGAGGACCGCCGTTCAATCTCGCTACCGCGCCAAATCCAGGTGCGAAGCCCAACAATCCGCAAACCCGCGAAACGGAGCACTATTCGGTGTTCTTCTCGCTGGGCTACCAGCTGAACGATCAATGGCGCATCACCGGCGAGGGACGCTATTCCGAGGACACCATTGACTACCGGGTTCCCACCTGGTCGCGACAGCAGGTCAGTCTGCAGCAACAGGTACCTCTATCTTTTTGCCCCCCGGAGACGGACGACCGCGACGTGCCGCAGTCCCGGAAGTATCCTAATGTTGCCTATGACTGTTTTGACCAGGACCGGGTGAAGAGCCAGGTGTTCACGCCGAGAGCCCTTGTGGAATACACGCCATCTGCAGACGCGCTGTACTACGCGTCGATCACTCGGGGCTTCAAGCCTGGCGGATTCGCTGCCAATGAGGCGGTTATTCTCGAGGGGCAGCGCTATCAGGAGGAGACTGTCACCACCTACGAGATTGGTGCAAAGACCGAGTGGCTGGATAATCGGTTTCGGCTGAACGGCGCGCTATACTTCAACGACTACCGGGATCAGCAGATTGGTGTACAACAACAGCCGCCGGGCAGCGTGACGCCGATACCAGGTATCACCAATGCCGCGCGGGTCGAGGTCTGGGGTCTCGAGTTCGACTCGAGTTGGCTGGTCACCAACAATTTCCAGATATCCGCTGCTTACGCCTGGACTGATGCAGTGTTTGAGCGCTTTACGCAGACCGGCGAGGGATCCACTGCCCTGAACAAGGCCGAAGCAGGCAATATCGATGCGGATTTCTCGGGCAACTACGTAGGCAAGAACCCGAGGCACGCGTTCAACGCATCTGTCGACTGGTTTGGCCAGATGGGTGGCAGCGATTATGAGTGGTTTGCGGGGGCGACGGGGCTATACCGCTCCAAGCGTTACCTGGATGAATCCAATCTCAATTATCTGCCCGAGTTCACGCGGGTCAATCTGCGTGCAGGCATAGAGAATTCACGCTACCGGCTCATTGCCTACGTTGATAACGTTTTCGATGACGATGAGATTACCAATGGCCAGCGAGTGGTAGATCTGGGCAACCCGGATGGCTTCGCCCCGGGGCGCGGTTATCTGCTTCACATGCCACTTCCCAGGGTTTATGGTCTTCGTTTGAGCGCTCAGTTCTGACGACGCAGGGGGGCTTGCCTGGCGCCGCCCCCCTCTTCCAGCCAAGCCCCTGGCTTTTTCTATCCGCCCGGGCGCTTGTCCGGGACCCTGAAGCGAGAGTAGACGAAGCGGCGCGTCACGCCCTGGCTGCTGTCAAGATCGCTCCAGTGATCGGCCGCAAAGGCGTCCAGCCGGGACATGACACGCTTCAGCAGATCGTCGGGCAGAACCCAGCTTTCGGCATCATCCCGCGAGCGAATGCCGTCCAGGACCTGGCGCGGACTCAGTGCAGTCTGCCACTCCACGGCGACCTGCTCCTCGCCGTCGTACACCGGTTCGCCACCGAGCTCGCCCAGTTGCTGCACCAGGCCTCGCGCGCCGGTGGGAAAATCAATCGACTCCGCCAGGTCCACGACGGCTTGCCGGAATGCATTGCGCAGGGCACCGGCAAAGGATGCCGGGTCGACCCAGTCCCTGCCAAGGAAAATGACGCCGCCCGGCCTGACCATGCGCAGCAGGTCGGCGAGCACTGTCCTGGAATCCACCAGGTGCAGCACGTGAACGCACACGGCAGCATCGAAGGCGTTGCTGCAGAAAGGGAGTCGGGTGATGTCGCCGCGGACCAGCGCCAGATTCGGCTGTTCCCTTCCAGCGAGCGCGCGAAGCATTTCCGCGGAGAGGTCCACGCCGACGACATCGCTGCCGGCAGAGACCGTAGGCAGGTCGCTGCCGGCAGAGACCGTAGGCAGGGCAATCCGCCCGGTACCCACACCGACCTCGAGAATGCGGGCCCCTGCTCCGGCGAGGCTGGCAATGGCCTCTCCAATGCGCGGGGACACTTCCGGTGGATGTCCACGCAGCGCATCATATTGCACGGCGACGCGATCATCGAAGCGGTAATCCAGCCTGTCTGAAAATGGGTTCAAGTGCTTACGCGTTAGCCGTTGCGACGTCGAGAATCACCGCGCTGTCTGTGGTGCTCTCCTCGACTGACCGCACTGCCATGCGCTGGAAGGCGGCGACATTTACGCGGGTCAGTATGGCGGCGGCGCCGAGGAGCACCGAGGCTTCAAGAGAGAAAATAATCCAGTAGGCGTACTGGGGTTCCAGCAGGCCGCTTCCGATCAGCGAGGTGTGCAGCAGCCCCGCAGCTACCGAGGAGCCGCCCATCCCCAGGGCCTGGGCCGTGCCCCAGAGCCCCATGTAGAGGCCGGTGGCGCCCTCCACCGTCATGTCCATCATCATGGCCAGCGCACCGACGTTGAATACGCCGGCGCAGATCCCCATCACGAAAAGGGTGGGCACCAGCAGGAATTCGAGGCGCAGCAGAGCAATGACGCCCAGCAGAAAGAACCCGGCGGAGGCAGCGGCACACCCGATCAGCGTCAGCGTTTTTTTGGGCGCACGATAGAAGACGCTGAGCAGGCCCATTCCCAGCATACCGAGAAGAATACCGCCGCCCCATATCGGCTGAAAACGAGTGGTCTCCCGTATTCCGGCACCGAATACCTCAGCGCCAAGGACTTCGATGAGGCTTTCCTGCAGGAACAGTGCAAAGATCGCGCACGCCACGAAGACGAAGAAAAACCGTGCCTGCCGGTTCCCCGCGACCAGCCGTGCTGCGGATGCCAGGGGATTGCCAGGCGGTGCCATGGCGCGCGCCCGGCTCGCCGCCTGTGTGAGTTCCGACAGGCTCATGCGGCGTTCAACGCCAATGACCCCGAGCAGCACGGTTCCGAGTACAATCGCGGGTGTCATATTGTAAAGATTCTGCATGGCTTCCGGCGTGAATTCCGGTCGCACGGCGTTCATGACGACGGCGGCAAGTATCGTTGAGAGGATCATTACGATCCATACCACGGAAATGACGCCCGCGCGGGTGTCCTTGCTGGTCGTCTCGGCGACAAGCGAATGATAGCTGTCGGCCATTACGGCCATGCACAGGCCGAACAGAACAAAGAGTACCACCGCCACAGCTGTTGCTACGGACGACCCCTCCCCCATGGCGAATGTCACACTCGGCAGGGCGAGAAACAGCAGACTGGCAACCGCACTGGCGCCGATCAGGTAAGGCGTGCGGCGATAGCCCAGAATGGGCCGGGTATCGGCGATGCGACCGGCTATTACCTGAAACGGCGCGATAAAATAGTGAATGGATAGCAGCGTGGTAACAACGACGGCCGCAACGCCCATTTCAACAATGGCAACACGGTTGAAGTCGATGGTGAGCAGCGCGAACATCCAGCCGACAGCGACCTTGGGAAGCGCTATCTTCAGCGTCCACAGGAAGCTCTTCAAGGCTTGCCACATAGTCCGGTCTCTTGCCGATGAATATGCTGCAGTTATAGAGGAGCAACGCTAAAGTGTCAATTAGGTTAGACAGTTATGAATGGTAGCACCGGATGACAGGCGTCCCGCGTCGCAGCGATCGCACACTTCGCAGAAGAAAGCGTGCAGTCCAGAGCGGCGCTACCACATGCGCTCTGCCAGAGAAACGGACCTCGGAAACGGACCTCGATGCGCTGCTACGGGAAGCCGAAGCGACCGCACTGGTAATCTCGCCGCCGCCGGTCGCATCCAGTGATTGACCGCAGCGGCCAATACCCCTACTCTTCTCACCGACGCGCCCGTAGCTCAGCTGGATAGAGCACCTGGCTTCGAACCAGGTGGTCGGGAGTTCGAATCTCTCCGGGCGCGCCATCCAATCTCGGCTCAAATTCAGATCTAATCTCGGCTTGTCCGACTAATCGGCGTCATGAGCCGAGAGCCTATGACGTACAGCCGTTGACCCGCGCAAGCAGGCCGCCGCGCTGCGGCGGGGCCAGGCGCCCGTGCCTGAAATTGATACTTCATTCCATCTTTACTATGGTTCTTACTCTGCATTCAAGCTCGCGCGCAAAGCGCGGTGGCGCAACCACTGCAGGGAGGGCAAGCGCGGTCAAGTTGGCAAAGTGGCGCACAGTGTGGGCCGACGAGGTCCCTCGGAAGTCCGGGCGCTCTACCCTGGTACTCGCGCTCGCCCTGGTTTTCATGCTTTTGGGCTGCAGTGAAGAAGCCCGGAAAACCGGCCAGAGCGACTCAGCGTCCGGCCCGGACGCCGAGCAGCAGACGTCGCCGACGAAGGTCGATTTTGTCGAGGTCGAGTCCGTTAGTGTTCCCCGGACTCGCGAATTGCCCGGGCGAGTGGTTCCCTACCAGGTGGCCGAGATCCGTCCCCAGGTGGGCGGCATTATACGGTCCCGCCTGTTCGAGCAGGGTTCGTATGTAGAGAAAGGTGAGCAGCTCTTCCAGATAGATGCCGAACGCTACCAGGCCGAGCATCAGACTGCGAAGGCGAATCTGCAGGATGCGCAGGCAGAGCTGCAGAACGCGCGCACCCTCAAAGCTCGCTACGACAAGCTCGTGGGCGACGACCTGATCGACGAGCAGAGTTATGACGATGCACGCGCTCGGGTGGCACAGGCAAGAGCGGCGGTGAAACAGGCGGAGGCCGCCGTCGACCTGGCAAAACTCAACCTGGAATACACGAGGGTCCTGGCGCCGATCGGCGGCTACATAGGCCCCTCCAGCGTGACCAAGGGAGGTCTGGTAACGGCTCGCCAGACAAACGCGCTTGCCGTAGTGCGCCAGCTGGATCCGGTCTATGTCGATGTTACGCAGCCGGCTGCCGATGCGCTGCCATTGCAGCAATGGCAGCGCATTGCGAAAGATACAGGCGAGTCGCAGTCGGACTTGCAGATCAGACTCTATGCTGGCGACTCTGAAGAGTTATACGCACATACGGGCAGGCTCAGCGCCACCGACCCGGTTGCCGACACGGCAACGGGCGAAATCCGCCTGCGCCTGGAATTTCCGAATCCTGATACCAGGCTGGTACCCGGCATGTTTGTGCGGGCCGCTATCGATACAGTCGATGGGCGGCCACAGATTATCGTCCCCCAGCAAGCGGTCAACATCGGTGAAGGCGGAGATAAGTCCGTCTGGACCATCAACGCCGATGGCCGGGCGAACAGGCAGCCGATCCGCACTGGCGCAGCTTACGGGAATCACTGGGTCGTGCTGGATGGCCTCGACGTTGGCGACCGAGTAATCGTCAAAGGCACAATGGCGTTGCGCGAAGGGGCGCCCATCGAACCCACGCGAATCGATGTGGATCTTGATCCGCCGCAGGGCCGCTAGCCCGTGTTCTCGGAGTTTTTCGTAGCGCGGCCGATCTTTACCTGGGTGATTGCCGTTTTTATCATGGCATTCGGCGTGTATTCACTTCTAGCGCTGCCTGTCGAGCAGTATCCCGAGATTGCGCCGCCGCAGATCTCCATTACCGCCACCTACCCGGGTGCCTCTGCTAAAACACTCGAAAATACCGTGACGCAGGTGATCGAGCAGAATCTTACGGGAATCGATGACCTGCGATACATCAAATCCGACAGCTCTTCATCGGGCCGTGCCACGATCACCCTTACCTTCGAGCCGGCGGCAGATCCTGACATTGCTCAGGTGCAGACGCAGAACAAAGTGTCGCAATCGCTTTCATCTCTCCCGGCAGTCGTCAGGGAGCTTGGCGTACCAGTAGAGAAGGCCAGCAGCAGTTTTACACTGATCGCCGGCTTCTATTCGAGCGACGACTCGATGAGTCGCAACGACATTTCCGACTTTCTGGCCTCAACTCTCCAGGAGCCGCTGAGTCGTGTCGATGGCGTCGGGCGCATACAGACCTTCGGCGCCGAGCACGCCATGCGCGTGTGGCTGGATCCCCGGCGAATGAACAGCTTCGGTATTACCGCCAGCGATGTTGTTACGGCACTGGCAGAGCAGAATGTGCAGCTCGCCACGGGCGCCATCGGCGGTGTGCCGCTCGCCAGCGGGCAGGCAATCAATGCCAGCATCATGTCGAAGTCGCTGTTGTCCACGCCGGAGGAGTTCGGCGGCATCCTGCTCACGGTATTAGAGGACGGTTCAGACGTTACGCTCGAGGATATAGCGCGCATCGAGATCGGTGCTGAAAGCTACAATATTATCGGCCGCTGGAACCGCAAGCCGGCCTCTGGTATTGCGATCGAACTCGCGGCAGGTGCAAATGCGCTGACAACGATCGAGGCAGTCAAGGACCGCATCGGCGATTTTGAAGACGTCATCCCGAAGAATCTGCATGTCGTCTACCCTATCGATAATGCACCATACATCAGGGATTCGATTGCCAACGTCGTGCTTACCCTGGGCATTGCCATCGTGCTTGTCGTGCTAGTCATCTACCTGTTCCTGCAGACGTTTCGTGCGACCTTTATTCCTGCCATCGCTATTCCCATCGTGCTCCTTGGCACCTTCGGGTTTCTCCTGCTCGTGGATTTCTCAATCAATGTATTGACATTGTTTGCGATGGTGCTCGCCATTGGCATGCTGGTCGATGATGCGATAGTCGTCACGGAAAACGTGGAGCGCAAGCTCGAGGAAGACAGCGCGCTCGGGCCAAAGGAGGCTGCCAGTGAGGCAATGCAGGAAATCTCCGGTGCGCTCCTTGGAACCACCCTCGTTATCTGGGCGGTCTTTCTGCCGATGAGCTTGTTCGAAGGATCAATCGGTATCATTTATCGTCAGTTCGCTGTCACGATTTCTGCCGCGATGGCGATATCACTGTTTATCGCACTGACGCTCTCGCCCTCATTGTGCGGCAGCATCCTGACCTCAGCCAAGGCCACGGGCTACAGCGGCTTTTTCGGATATTTCAATCGCGGCTTTGCCAAATTGCGCGATGGCCATAAGCGACTCATGGACGCATTGCTGGACAACAGAGTGCTGCTGCCGCTGCTTTTTCTAGTACTCATCGCGGCTTCGATACTGATGTTCGTGCGTATTCCCACCGCTTTCCTGCCGGATGAGGACCAGGGTTTCATGTTCACCCTGTTGACCGGGCCACCGGGCTCAACGCTGGAACAAACCCTTGAGAAAGTGGAGAAGATCGAGGATTTTTACTTGAATGAATCGAACGACGCCGTTGCAGGCATGTTTGCGGCTGCCGGATTCAGTTTTGCGGGTCGCGCCCAGAATGTGGGATTGGCCTTCATAAAAATGAAGCCTTGGGGCGAACGCGGCGAGAGCAACAGTGTGTTCAGGCTGAAGGGCGAGGCAATGCGAGCTCTCTCGGGCGTGCGCGACGCCAGGATCTTCCCGGTAATACCACCACCGGTCAGTGCGCTCGGCAATGCCAGTGGCTTCGAGTTTCAGGTTATCGATCGCGCCGGTCTTGGTCAGGACGCCCTTTCCGACGCCACTGACCGCCTGCTTAAACTCGCCAGGCAAAGCGAGCTGCTC
>Ga0209936_1000257_pt1 | contig 34157 bp, 24 predicted proteins | sample SalPonR1_A_D1_MG_FD_185694 | JGI IMG/M metagenome (GOLD analysis project Ga0209936, IMG submission 185694) | Salt pond soil microbial communities from South San Francisco under conditions of wetland restoration - Salt Pond MetaG R1_A_D1_MG... ...
TAATAAGATTTGAAATAATACTGATTGTGATATCTGAAACAGGCTCTGTATCTAAGTGCACATTAAATGTAGCCACCCCTCCGTCTTCTGTCGTTATTAATCCGGTTAAAGGAGTAATAGTAATACCTGCCACATCGTTATCTATATTTGTTACCGATACATTATCTGGATTTAACCCACTATATTTTAAATCATCACTTGAAGCAGCATCCGTTATTATATTATAGGCTACATCATCATCATCAATATTATCATCTAATCCGGAAACTGTAATAGTTTGTGGAGTTGACCAACTGGAATCATCAAAAGTTATGCTGGAAGGTAAGACAGCTCCCTCGGTATTATCACTTGAACTAAAACCAATAGTTACAGTAGCTGTGGGTTCTGACTTAAGAACAATAGTAAATGTATCATTTCCACCATCTTCTGTAGTCTCCAGCCCTGATGTCGGATTAACAATAATTCCTGCGTTATCGTTGTCAGAATTTAATATTTCAACATTATCTACAGGTAGTCCGTCAAAATTAGGATCTCCGATACTTAATGTTAAAGATGTATTTATATAATAAATTTGTTCATCATCGTCAATATCATCATCTTGTCCGGAAACCATAACTGTAACCGGGTTGTTCCAATTGGTATCATCAAACGTAATGGTTGCTGTATTTAAATTTTCATTAACAGTACCTCGGCTAACAAAAGTAATAAGGCCTTCAGTAGTATCAGATGATGATAAATCTATAGTAACCTCTGTTGCTGGCTGGCAATCCAATACAACGGTAAAATTATCCGTTCCGCTTGCTTCGGTAGTTGTTAAACCGGTTATCGGGTTAACCGAAACACCTGCCACATCATTATCTTCGTTGATAACTGTAACATCATCTGTTTCTATTTCGTTGTATAATGTATCACTGCTTGTCGTTTGGGTTATTATAGAATATTCTATGGGCCCATCAATAATATCATCATCCTCTCCAGTAACGGTTATGGTCTGCGGCGTATCATAATTAGTGGGTGTAAAATTGAGTGAAGAAGGAGATACAGTACCTTCACCCTCATTGTTTGATGATAATGAAACGACAACAATTTCGTAAGGTTCGGTATCTAAGTTGACCATAAATGAGGACTGTGTAGCATCTTCTGAAGTATTTCCACTAATAACAGAAACAGTAACACCAGGAGTATTAACATGTATTAGTCCAGTATCACTCAATTCAATTTCACAATTTCCATTATCTACTCCTATTAAAAATTTATTATCCCCAATGGAAAGATTATTATAAGAAATGAGAATATCCAGGTCTGTTCCAGATCCAAAACCGGAATTGATTAAAGAATACTCAAGATCATAAACATTATAGGTAACACCGGTTTGTGAATTTCCGATTGTAATGACACCTGTTTTTCCCGGGTCTATTGTATTACCGGTAACGGGAAGCGCTGAATTGGGCTCCTCAACTACTGTAATCGTAAATGGTTCAGAAGTATTTGTGCATCCTGCTTTATCAACATACAAGGAATAAGTACCTGCATCGGAAAGCGAAGCACTTTGTATGGTAAAGGTTCTCCCTTCATAAACCACATTACCATCTTTCCTCCAAATATATTCAGCTGCATTTACTTCGGTGGCTGTTAAAGAAATCTCTTCACCAATACATACATCTGTATCACCGGAGAATGAAGTTAAAGGAGCTACTTCAACCTGGAAGAAACGCGTAGATTCGCAGGTAATTCCTGTTCCTCCATCATCAATGGTTTTGGTAATAGTCAATGACCACTCTCCAACATAAACAGGTGCAGGTTGCTCAAGAACACGTTCAGTAGACACCACGGTTTCTCCATATTTCCATTCATATGAATCAGCACCTACCTCTTCGGCCATTAACCAGAGATCGTCACCCAAACAAACAATGGTATCTCCGTTAAATTCAAGGTTTGGGCTAACAGTAACAGCAAACTCTTCAATGACCTGGCTAAAACCATCATCAACCATAACATAAACAATAGCTTTCCCTGATTTATTGGGAACTGGAGTTACCGATACACTCCGATCTGTTCCGGTGCCCCCAATTACAATACCACTGTGTGGAACTAAATCGGGAAATGCCGAGAAAGCTGTGACTTCTAAGTCTTCGGCAGGAGTCTCATTATCGTTAACTGTAAAATTAATAGGTGTTGTATTAGAATTTGTACACATAAACTGATCTTCAATAGAAGAAATGGCTGGAGGTGTATTAATAATAAGGTAAACATTTTCTTTGTTATTACTCCATTGTCCCATAGGATCGCGACCTTTCCACTCGAAGCTTGTTTGACCATGAAAATCGGCTGGAGGCTGGAATTCAATAAGTCCAATATTACTTGCAGCAATTTCATCACCAGTAGTTATTTCTGAACCATTATACCATAATGTGCCCTCTGAAGGTAATGTTTGTATTTCGATACTACTTAAACTTTCTTCACTGGGATGAAAAAACTTATAATCAAAATCTTCACGATTAAATACAATATTATTATTCAAAGGACCCTCGATATATACATCACCTACCCATGGAGACTGACCGTTTACACATTTAGTATCACTTTCTTGAACAACCAGTCCAATATCACTATACCCCAGATCAATTGCATTAAACCATGTATTCATGGTATTAACTTCACCATTATGATTTACATTTGCCCAATCGTCTCTATACATCCATGTTCTGGGTACATGATTTTCAACCTTAAGTTGTTTTTGTTGGGTTTCGTCCATCAAGTCACCACCGTTCATATCGCCCCAATTTGTAATTTGGGAATCATCCCAATAGATGGTGGTAGTTAATTTATTAAAAGGACGAATAGCAGAGGTAATAATACCATCCATCTGTTCTACATCATAAAGGGGAAAATGAGCAGGTCCACGTCCAAAAAAGGTTGCTGATGCAGTATATTCACCGTTTGCTACCAGAGCCCCGTTATCTGTTTTAAAATCCCAAAGAATATAGTTTAATCCTTTTTTTAACTCTCTATATATCACCCTGTCGCTACCGCCGAAGGAATACTCACCATCACCATCAATATCAATAAGTATAGCGGTAAAGCCATCCATATTTGCTTCAATCTTAAAAAAAGTTATATCATCGTGAGGACAATCTGATCTGTTCTTTTCAAGTATGACAGCGCTATAATCCAAATCAGTGTATAGCGGGTTACGATCATAATTATAATCCATAAACATTACTTCCTCGGCCCATACCTGAACCCTTGGAGGGGCAATAAGTGTATTAGGCCAAACATTCCTGTCCGGATCATTTAAAAATATCCGGTATTCCGCCACATCATCACTACCTGTCTGATCTCCCTCCATACTTTGTGTACGCCGGATATAATTTTCTTCTGTATAGGTAGTTACACCAAAATGGTTGGCTAAGAATATGAAGGAATAAGGATACATTTTAAAGTTTACCTTATTAACAAACTCGTCTTCGGTGAATACAAAAAAGTGAGCATTAACAGGATACTCATTGAAGCTGGTATTACACAATTGCCATTTATAAGACCATAAACGCCCGGCCGATTTATTCGCTTCTCCGGGGTTTGTTATGACTTGGTTAGTGGCATCGGTTACGGTAGCATCAAAAAATTGCAGCGCCCATCTATCCCGGTATGAATAATTCCCTGAAGTTCCATAGGTATACCACCACGATTCAAATTCGATATAATGATTTCCTGTGGTTGAAGCCGTATAAATAATCGGTTCATACCCACCAGAAATTGTTGAGCCATTTAAAATTGCACCATTTGGACCGGTAACAGCCTCTGAATAATTATCAATATAACCAGGGTCTCCTGAGTTTACCATCATTCGTTCAGGGAGGACAACAGCTCCTGAAGGATCTTTAATACGAAAAGAACGATAACGATAATTTGTCCATACATCTCCTGAATATCTTTCTGTATTCATCTTCATCCCTAAATAAAGCTTTTCACCAGCCTCCAGATATATATTTATCCGTTCATTTTCAGGACAATTGTACATCCCAAAATTATTGTCATCAAAAACATTAAACTCGATATAGAGTTTATCGTTTGCATTAGGCATTAACTGTTTAGTACCTTCTTGTGCAAATAATTGAGCTGATATAAAAAAAGTTGCTGTTAATAAATTAAAGATGAGCTTTTTCATAAGTATACAAAATTATAACTATCGTAGATTCCTCCGAAAAATAAAACGGCTTAAGATATTGGCGAATTTTCTGCAAATGGTTGCTGAAAATTTGCTATTTTTTCCAATGAATCCAATTAAAAAAGATATATTTTGATATATATCGTCTTTTTAGTGATAATTAAATGAATTTTTATTATAAAGGTTTTATTAATAAATTAGAGCAAAATCGAAAGCGAATCTAATACATTTTTAAAAATCTACCAATTAATTCAACACATCAATTATGGGACAATCTGCAATTAAAAGAACAAACAAAAAATCTCAACGAACCATTGCAGGCATAAAAAGCTAATAATAAGGCAATTACAAAAAAGGATAATAAAAAAAATGTGATATCAATAACCTTGTAATCTTAAAAATAATTTCAACAATTTATAAACCAATTAAAATGAATAAAATTTTGATTTATAAAAATCTAATTAAAAGTAAAAAAACCCATTTGGGGAATAATTCAGAAGAAATAATTAACACAACAATCAATAGAAAAGATAACTAAAAAATATCTACTTCTTCAATATACTGGAATTTTGCTCTTTTCATATCTTCTTCATAGATTGTTCCTAAATCTTCCATTTCCAGATCATCGAATTCATAATGCCAATTCACATCAATCTTTTCTATTCTTTCATTTCGATCGATGGCAGTTAATAAATTCATTAGTTTTTTTGTTGATGAAGTATTTAAATATTCAAGCTTAAGCTCAAGGATAACTTTGTCAATTTCCAATTGATTAACCCAGTCGATTAATGGGGCGTAAAATTTATGAACATCTTCGGGCAATGAACGTCCTTTTAAGGTAAGTTTTCCATTGGCAAGGAACTCTACATGGGGAGTTGAATCTGTGCTTTCAATTACTAAGTTCGTCATAATCTCTGGTTCATTTGTAAAAAATTAAATATAAATTTAATGAAAAAAAGTTTTTAAATAAAAGTTGTTTATCAAAAAAACTATTTTTTTATATAATCCAGTGTTTCGGGTCCCGTATTAAATAATAAATCTAAAATACTTAAATTAGAGATAAAGCCATGCTTGTCGGAAAAAACCTGAAAATATTCCTTCCCCTTAAAATCCGGATCATGAAATTTCTTTTTAGGATGAATAATTTCTCTAAAGTCATCAAAAGTAACTTCCTCAGAAAAATAATATTCATTGGTATATTTAATATGGATATCAATTTCCAGCTGTTTGGTAAGCATTTTTAAGATATCATGATTAAAATCGATAAGAAACTTATATTTAGTATGATAAAAAGGAGCCAGATAATCGGCGTAAAATTCAAAAAATGCTGAGGAACGGTATGCGGATTCAATGGATTTCCAATGCATTTTGCGCCAGTTGGTATCGTAATCAATGACCATATCTTTTATTATCGTTTTTGTTTTAATTTTTTTTACAGGAATTGTTAATCCAAGGATACCATTGGCTCCATAGATATTACACCTATTACGATAAGTTTGTTTTATAAAATTTTCATACGCTTCAATCAGGATCTCTTCATACTTTATTAGTTTAGTAAAATATTGAACAGGCGGCAAATATGCAGTTGATAAAATTACTTTATTACTCATCATTATAAATTTATAAAAAAGGCTGCCTAAAAAGATTTATAATATTTTTTCAGTAGTTGATGTATTTTACCCCAAATGTGAATTAATAAAAATCAAAAAAGTGCCAGCCCGCAGGGCTGGCTATAATCCAGTAAACTTTAGGGAAAATGAATAATTAACTTCAGCTTTAAGGGATAGTCTCCTTTAGGACAATCCTCAAAATATTTTGAATAATTTACTTTTGCTAATGAATAACAGAAAACATCCTGTTCCAACGAATCTTTCCTAAGAAATTTTTATCTTTATCAAGAGATAACCATATAAATACTGCTTTACCCACAATATGATCTTCGGGAACAAATCCCCAATACCTTGAATCAGCAGAATTATGTCGATTATCTCCCATCATAAAATAATAATCCATCTTAAAAGTATATGAATCAGCAAGTTTTCCATTAATAAAAATCCGGTTGCCTTCAACATCTAAATCATTATTTTCATAGGTTTCGATAATTCGTTTATATAGAGGTAAATTATCAGTCGTTAATTCAACCGTTTCTCCTTTCTCAGGTATATATAATGGTCCAAAATTATCTTCAGTCCATGGATAGTCTGCACTAAAGGGAAAAATACTAATATTAGCCATATTTATATTGGTGTTCTCATATCGTTTCACTGAAGTTACCAAGGGAAAATCTTCCAATTGTTCAGCGCTTTCATTTGTAAGAGGCAGTTCGTACATTGAACTGGAAGAAATAAATCGGCGGTCGTCGACGGCAATATTAAGCCTCTCGAAATGTTTAGAATTGATTTCTTTTCCCTTTGTTTTAACAAAATAGTCGTATTGCATATCTTCAAAATGCGGTTGTTTCTCATTATTAATAAAAACCTGTCCATGTTCAATAAGTAATGAATCGCCTGGAATAGCCACGCATCTTTTGATATAGTTTTCTCTTTTATCTACAGGTCGTACCGTAATATTAAATTGATCCCAAAAATAACTACGTGACATCATTTTATAATGGTCAGAAGTTTTGATTGGATTGCCGGTTTGGATATCACGCCGTTTAATTTCATCTGCATATTGACGAATAATCGAATAATAATCCTGATTTTGCATTTCCAAAATAACCGTATCGCCTGTAGGAAAATTAAAAACAACAATATCATTCCGTTTTATATCACCAAAGCCCGCAATACGTTTATAAGGACGTTTAACCCACTCAACATACGATTTTTTATCTTTAGTTAAAGGAAGGGTATGATGGGCAAAAGGAAATGAAATAGGAGTATTAGGTAATTTAGGTCCGTAACTCACTTTACTCACAAACAAATAATCTCCTACCAATAGTGTTTTTTCCATCGAAGAGGTTGGAATAGTGTATGCCTCGATTAAGAACATACGTATTAATGTGGCTGCTATAACCGCAAAAATCAATGCATCGAGCCATTCTATTACTTTATTGTCCGGTTTTGATTCTCCTCTCTTTTTCCAGAATGTCCAGTTTACAATTTTTGTGATATGAAAATCAAAAATTACCAGTACCCCAAATAAGAACCAGAAGTTTTCAATCCATATTACCCATAAAATATATACAAGGGCAGTAAGGCCAAATTTAAAAAACCTGTTTTTTAATAATTCTTTCAGCGTCATTTTTTATAATATTATATTGATTTTAAAATTATCGAATTAAATCATCCATTGTAAAGAAGCCTTTTTTGTCGTGTATTAACTCGGCAGCTAAAACAGCCCCTAAAGCAAATCCAAGTCTGCTTTTCGCATCATGTTCAAGGGTTATTTTATCAAATTCCGACTCATAAATTACTTGATGATTTCCGGGCACATTACCTGTCCTGTATGATTTAACCGGTATAACATCATTTTCTTTGGTACTTTCTTTTTCCCACTTATTTACCCGACGCATATTTTTTATTATACCATTAGCTATAGAAATTGCCGTTCCGCTGGGGGCATCTAATTTTTTGGTATGGTGGGTCTCTTCAACACTAATGTTGTAATCCGGATAATTATTCATTAACCGGGCAAGATATTCATTTACTTTAAAGAAGAGGTTAACACCAAGACTAAAATTTGAAGCATAAAAAAATGTTTTTCCTTCTTTATTACACTTCTCTATTACTTTTCCCATATCATCCATCCATCCGGTTGTCCCGCTTACTACTGGGATAGCGGATTTAAAGCAATGTAATATATTTTGATAAGCACTTTCAGGATGTGTAAATTCAATGGCTACATCAACCTGATTAAATTTATCCGATTCGATCTCTTCCCAATTATTTTGATCTATTTTAAAGATGATCTCATGACCTCTTTGCAAAGCTAATTTTTCAATTTCTTTGCCCATTCTTCCATATCCGATAATCGCTATTTTCATCACCTTAAATATATTGCAAAGTATAAAATTAAATCAGTAATAAATGTAAAGGTATCTTAATAAATGTTAAACAAAAAAATACAGGTAAATATAAAAAAAGGGAAGCAGAAACGCTTCCCTTATTGAAAATAATATAAAAATTTTATTTTTTAACTGTTTTTACCACCTCGGCAAAAGCTTTTGGATGATTCATGGCTAAATCGGCCAGAACCTTTCGGTTAAGGGCAATCCCTTTTTTATTTAGTTTACCCATAAAGTCTGAGTATGACATTCCGTGTTCTCTAACTCCGGCATTAATTCGCTGAATCCAAAGCCCTCTAAAATTTCTCTTTTTCGTTCTTCTGTCACGGTATGCATAAGTAAGCCCCTTTTCCATGGCATTTTTAGCAACCGTCCAAACATTTTTTCTGGAACCAAAGTATCCTTTGGTTAGCTTAAACACTTTTTTTCTTCGTGCTCTTGAAGCTACTGAATTTACTGATCTTGGCATAATTTTTTGTATTATGAATGGTTAGCGACCGCTCGTATCGGTACTTATTTCGGCTAATTCATTCTGATTAAACACTAATAAATAATAAAATTTACTTCATGGCTAATAATAACTTAGCACTTTTTTCATCAACTTTGCTTACTTGTCCAAAATAACCTAAATTTCTTTTTCTTTTGGTTGATTTTTTAGTCAAAATGTGACTTTTGTAAGCATGTTTTCTTTTAATCTTCCCTGAACCGGTTAAGCTGTATCTTTTTTTCGCTCCCGGATTAGTCTTCATCTTTGGCATTTTTCAATTATTTTAATTAACGTTAAGTACTATTTTTTTCCCGCTTTGGGGCTTAAAAACATAATCATTCGTTTACCTTCTAATTTAGGCATTTGCTCTACTTTAGCTAGCTCCTCTAACTCTTGTGCTAATCGTAATAATAAGATTTCGCCTTTTTCTTTAAACAAAATTGACCTTCCTTTAAAAAACACAAATGCCTTGACTTTAGCTCCGTCCTCAAGAAATTTTCTGGCATGATTTAACTTAAACTGATAATCATGCTCATCGGTATTTGGTCCAAATCGAATTTCTTTAACTACAACTTTTTGCGTTTTGGCTTTCAGCTCTTTTTGTTTTTTCTTTTGCTGATAAAGAAATTTCTGATAATCAATGATTTTACAAACCGGGGGATCAGCTTTTGGCGAGATTTCCACTAAATCCAGTTCCATCTCATCAGCCAATTTAATGGCATCTTCTATGGAATAGACTCCTGGATTATCTATATTGTCCCCCACAACACGAACAACCTTAGCACGGATTCTATTATTAATTCGGTGCGTAGGTTCTTCTTTCCTAAATCCTTTTTTAAATCTTGGTCCTGCTATGTCTTGGTCCTCCTTACTTTAGTTAATAATTTTGTTTAATTTATGGTATGAGCTTCTGTTTGAGCTTTTACTTCCTTATTTATAAATTCTGCAAATTCATTTAATTGCATACTTCCCTTATCCCCTTCTCCCTGTCTTCGAACCGAAACGCTCTCATTATCAAATTCTTTCTCACCAACAATTAGAAGATAGGGTATTCTTTTTAATTCATTATCCCGAATTTTTTTACCAATCTTCTCATTTCGGTCATCAATAATGGTGCGAATATCGTAATTATTTAGGAATTTCAAAACTTTTTTTGCATAATCATTAAATTTTTCACTAATTGGCATCACAACAACCTGCTCCGGAGTTAACCATAACGGAAATTTTCCTGCGGTATGTTCAATTAATACTGCAACAAAGCGTTCCATTGAACCAAAAGGTGCACGATGTATCATTACCGGGCGGTGTTTCTGGTTATCGCTGCCAATATATTCAAGGTCAAAACGGTCGGGCAGATTGTAATCCACCTGAATCGTTCCAAGCTGCCATTCACGGCCTAATGCATCTTTAACCATAAAATCGAGTTTTGGCCCATAAAATGCTGCTTCGCCATACTCTACTTTATAATTTTGATCTTTTTCTTTAACAGCCTCTAAAATTGCAGCCTCCGATTTATCCCAGTTTTCATCCGTGCCAATATATTTAGAATGGTCATTTTGATCGCGCAGGGATACCTGGGCGGTATAATTTTTAAAATCTAATGCATTAAAAATAATAAAAATAATATCCATTACTTTTTTGAACTCATCTTTCAATTGATCGGGTCGGCAAAAGATATGAGCATCATCCTGTGTAAAGCCGCGAACACGGGTTAATCCGTGCAACTCACCACTTTGCTCGTAGCGATAAACCGTTCCAAATTCGGCATATCGTACCGGCAAATCCTTATAGGAGTGCTGTTTTGTTTTGTAGATTTCGCAATGATGTGGGCAGTTCATGGGTTTTAACAAAAACTCTTCGCCCTCTGCAGGTGTACTTATAGGCTGAAAAGAATCTTTTCCATACTTTTCGTAATGCCCGGAGGTTACCCACAAATCTTTTAAACCAATGTGTGGAGAAATAACCTGCTCGTATCCATATATCTTTTGAATTTTCTTTAAGAAATTCTCTAATCGTTCGCGCAATTGAGCTCCTTTTGGTAACCAAAGGGGTAATCCCTGTCCTACACGTTGCGAAAAAGCAAATAATTCTAATTCTTTACCGATTTTACGATGGTCACGTTTTTTTGCTTCCTCGAGCATTACCAGGTACTCATCCAGCATTTTTTGTTTGGGAAAAGTGATTCCATAAACACGGGTTAATTGTTTACGGTTTTCATCACCACGCCAATAAGCACCAGCGACATTTAATATTTTAATTGCTTTGATATATCCGGTAGTAGGTAAATGTGGCCCACGGCAAAGATCGGTAAAATTACCATGCTCGTAAAAAGTAATTGTTCCGTCTTCCAGCTCTCCGATTAATTCAACCTTATATTCATCCCCCTTTTTTGTATAATAATCTAAAGCTTCATTTTTGGGCACATCCCGTCGTTTGTATTCATTTTTTTGCTGTGCCAGCTCTTTCATTTTCTTTTCAATCTTCGGAAAATCAGCATCGGTAATTACACGGTCGTCACCTAAATCAATATCATAATAAAATCCATTATCAATGCTTGGTCCAATACCAAACTTCACTCCGGGATACAAACTTTCCAGAGCTTCGGCTAAAAGGTGTGCTGATGAGTGCCAAAAAGCGTGTTTGCCTTCTTCATCATCCCATTTATGAAGCATTATTTTAGCATCTGTTGTTATGGGCCTTTGCAAATCCCAAAGTTCACCATTTACCGTAATGGAATATACTTCCTTTGCCAATCGGGGACTAATATCTTTAGCTATTTCGTAACCTGTAACTCCCTCTTTATATTCGTGTATTGAATTATCTGGTAATGTTATTTTTATCATCATTAAAAGTTTTCTTATTTCAAGATTGCAAAGATATAAATTCTTTGCCTATCTCATAAAGTATTTGTTAAGTTTTCATTTCTTCATCACTAATTATAACCCAAATTGAGCGATTATTCCCTTCGGTCATGAGCTAAAGGTTCTCGCTAACGACGAAGAAATAGTAAAGTTTTCACTTCACTCATTCAGTGAAAACATACAATTTCTATGTCGGGGTTAAACCTAAGTAAAGCGCTATTTCGTTTTACTCATATCGCTCAACTTAGGTATAATATAATTTAACATTTTTAAACTAAAAAAGTTTATATTATTTTTATCGTCATAACTTACTAAACTCGTTACAAATATTTTTGTCCAAATAAACAAATCAAAACAATTACCTTAATCATGAAAAAAGTAAACCTATTATTAGTTATTCTTACACTCCTATTAACCGGACTCCAATTATCAGCACAAGAAGCATCCAGGGAAATTACGCTTGACGAAATATATAAGAAAGGCGTTTTTCGTGAAAATTCTGTTTACGGAATTCGTTCAATGAATGATGGAGTGCACTTTACAACGCTCAAAAGCGGTAAAGAAATTACCAAATACAGCTTTAAATCCGGCGAAGCGGTAGAAGTGATATTTAATAGTATTGAGGATGATTTCAATATCAGAGATTATGAATTTTCTGCTGATGAATCAAAAATCTTACTGGCAGTTAATGCAGAGTATATTTATCGTCGCTCTTTCACGGCCGATTATTATATTTATGATATTCAATCGAAAGAGTTAAAGAAGTTAAGTGAAAACGGACGCCAGATGTTTGCTGTTTTTTCACCCGATGCTACAAAGGTTGGATTTGTCAGAGACAATAACATATTTATCAAAGATCTGAATACCAACAAAGAAAAACAGATTACTTTCGACGGGAAATTTAATCATATTATCAATGGAGGTACTGATTGGGTATACGAAGAAGAGTTTGCATTTACCAGCGCTTTTTTCTGGTCGCCCCACAGTGATAAAATTGCTTTTTATAAATTCGACGAGAGTGAGGTTCCTGTATTTAATATGACAAAATACAATAGTGAGTTATATCCTGAAAACTATGCTTATAAATATCCGAAAGCTGGTGAAAAAAACTCCGTTGTCAGCATTCATGTTTATGATTTAAATTCAGGCAATACCAACACGATGGATGTGGGCGAAGAAACAGACCAGTATATCCCTCGCATAAAATGGACCAATGAAAATAATAAGCTGGTCATTATTCGCGAAAACAGGCTTCAAAATCATATCGAGATTCTTTTGGCTAACGCTGAAAAAGGAACCTCGAAGGTTATTTACGAAGAAAAAAACAAATACTATATCGAACGAATCGATGATTCGTACATGACTATGACCGACGATGGAAAGTATTTTATTATTAACAGCGAAAAAGATGGCTGGAACCACTTATACCTTTATGATATCAACGGTAAATATATCAACCAGATTACCAAAGGGGAATGGGATGTAACTGATTTTATTGGTTTAGATAGCAAAACAAATACAGTATACTATCAATCTGCTGAAGAATCTCCATTACACCGAGCCGTTTACTCCATAAAAACTGAAGGAAGTAAAAAGAAAAAATTGTCTGAGAAAAAAGGAAATAACCGGGCGGTATTTAGTAAAGGATTTAAATACTACATAAACTATTATTCGAACTCAAAAATACCCCGGTATATTACGTTACATAACAAAAGAGGCAAGTTAATCCGTATTTTGGAGGAAAATAAAAAGTTAAAACAAACCGTAAAAGAATACAACTTTACACCGGTTGAGTTCTTAACTATCAATACCCCCTCGAGCAAATGGGATTTAAATGCTTTTATGATAAAACCACCCAATTTCGATCCTGATAAAAAATACCCGATGTTCATGTATTTATATGGAGGCCCCGGCTCTCAGTCGGTACTCGATAGCTGGTCGCGTAGTTCTTCGTGGTACCAAATGTTAGCTCAAAAAGGATATATCGTAGTATGTGTTGATAACAGAGGCACAGGCGGCCGTGGTGAAGAATTTAAGAAAATGACCTATGGCCAGTTAGGCAAATATGAAACCATAGACCAAATTGAAGCTGCTGAATATTTAAGCAACCTGCCGTATATTGACGAAAATCGTACAGGAATATTTGGCTGGAGCTACGGGGGATTTATGTCGAGCTTATGCCTTTTCAAAGGTGCTGATGTATTTGAAATGGCCATAGCCGTTGCACCTGTTTCCAGCTGGAGATATTATGATTCAATTTATACCGAATTATACATGGGTTTACCACAGGATAATCCGGATGGATATGATGACAACTCTCCACTAAACCATGCAGATAAATTAAAAGGGAAATATCTTTTAATTCATGGTACTGCAGATGATAATGTACATTTCCAGAATGCTATCGAATTATCCGAAAAGCTGGTACAGGAAAATAAGCAATTTGAGATGCAATTTTATAAAGATAAAGATCATGGCATTCATGGTGGAAATACCAGCTATCATCTATATACCCGCATGACTAATTTTATTTTAGAAAATTTATAAAATAGAATAAATCATAAAAAAGCATCAGGTTAATTATCTTGATGCTTTTTTTATTGCCGTTTTAAGAAAATCATTATTTTTGTAAGCGTAAAATTTGCCCAGATGGCGAAATTGGTAGACGCGCTAGTTTCAGGGACTAGTATCAGCAATGATGTGCAGGTTCGAGTCCTGTTCTGGGCACCAACAAAACCATTGGAATTTAGTCCATAGAAAATTATCAGGCAATCATTATCCAATGACAGGGTAATAAAGTTCTTTTAAAAATAAACAAAATTTTTGCCCAGGTGCTGAAACCTGCCTGTCGGCAGGCAGGTTGGTAGAAAGGCATGGTTGAGGGACTTTTACTTAAGTTAAATGTATTATGACCGCTAAAGCTGATTAATACTAGTGTTTGAATAAGAACGCAAACCAAATATATAAAACAATTTGCAAACAATTCGTAAACATTTTTGATTATTTAGTTTTTTGATAAATTTGAAAAAAAAATTTTGCCCAGGTGCTGAAATTGGTAGACAGGCATGGTTGAGGGCCATGTGTCCTTTTGGACGTGCGGGTTCGATTCCCGCTCTGGGCACAAGGGTCTGATTTTTTAATCAGGCCTTTTTTGCTTTAGTGTGCAAACCAATACAATGCAAAGCTTCTCCTGATGCTAACCTTGCATTAACATTCGATTGCCGGTGGTCACTAAGCAATACCAGCATCCTTAGCGTTTTAAACATATCAAAGGATTTACAAATCCTCAGGATCTTGCTCCGGGCAAAAAATCCTGTGCTTATTTGAGCAGGATTTTCTTTATAAAACATTTTCGAGAGTGAAAAAATAGTAATATCAAAATATAAAGGTTTAAAAATAATCAATATTGATAGTAAAACTAACTAACACTCCCCTTTTGAAAGTTCAATCTATTTAGTAGCCCATAGCTTAAAAAATATAAAACCAACTTAAACTACTCTTGAACATTTTAATGTTTGGAGTGTATTAACTTTATAATAATAAACCATTTAACTTAAACGGTTATGAAAAATTTACTTTCTTTGTCGCTTCTTTCTATTTCCTTGTTTCTGTTCACCACTTGCACATTAACAAAAGAAGAAAATAAAGAATTAAATGGAACACTCATCGTAGCTAACAAAAGTGGTAATGACATTTCGTTCATTGACCGGGCCACCGGGAAAACGCTAAAAACATTACCCACGGGGCTTCAACCTCACGAGGTGGAGGTTTCAGATGATGGAAAATATGCAGTCGTAAGTAATTACGGAGATCGTGAAAATCCAGGGAATTCATTATCAGTATACAATATAAAAAGAGGGAAACAACTAAAAACCATTGAATTGGGTAAAAATACACGCCCACACGGAATGCAATGGCTGAAGGGAACCCATAATATGCTGGTTACTACCGAAGGGAGCAACAGCCTTTTACTGGTAGATATACTAAAGGGTGAAATAAAAAAACAAATGAATACCGAACAGGAAATATCGCACATGGTTGCTGCAGGCCCCGATGCTAACGTTGCATTTGTATCGAGCATCCAAACCGGAAATGTAACCGTTTTTAATCTGGAAAACGGAGAACTGATCAAACAATTATACAGTGGTAAAGGTGCAGAAGGGATTGCCGTTTCACCCAACGGAAAAGAGTTGTGGGTAACTAATCGTGGCGAAAACACCATTGCTATTTTCGATACACAACGTCTGGAGTTAATCCAAAAATTAGATTGTGGAAATTTTCCTATTCGTGCCAAATTTTCACCCAGCGGAAAACATTTTGTGGTTAGTAATGCTCAATCGGGCGAGATAGCTGTTTTTGATGCCAAAGGCAAAAAGCTTATCAGTAAATTAAAATTACAACCCCCTGTGCCTAAAGATCAAGACCCTGAAAGGTATTTTAGCGAGTTTAAAGAAACTTCAGTCCCCATTGGGTTGGTAGTCCCTGATGACCAGTTCGTTTATGTGGCTAATACCCGTTCAGATGTGATTTCTGTTTTTGATTTGAGTACTCTTGAGATTGTTGCCCATTTTAAAGCAGGCAAAGAACCCGACGGAATTAATTTTTCACCGGTTACTCCTGAAAAATAACTAGTTGATAAATTGATATATGCAACTATGCGTATACACATGTCAGGAATTTCTATTACTGCAAGGTCTTTTCACAAACTAGTAACAAATAATGTAAGAATTTTTCAAATTTGGTTAAGTAATCGCACGCTTATCGGTCGAAAAATTTAAATACTCTTGCTGGTCAACAATCTCTTTTAAATGATGAACCACCTGCCATACTTCATCAAAAGTATTATACAAAGCAATGGGCGCCAACCGGATAATATCGGGCGGTCGAAAGTCAGGAACCACTCCCCTGGCCTTTAATGCTTCATTTATCCGATAGGTTTCTGACGCATGGCTTATAGCTACATGACCACTTCGCTGCTCCGGATTCCTGGGAGTCATAATCTTAAACTGATAGTGGTCGTTTTCTAACAAATCTTCTATCAGGCATATTAAATAAGAAGTAAGATGAACCGATTTTTTGCGGATATTTTCAATGCCTGCCTCCAGGGTAATATTTAGGGCACCTTCGATGGGCGAAGTTCCTAAAATCCCGGGGGATGAGATTTGCCAGCCACCGGCACTTTTCTCGTGATCGAAATCTATGAGCAAATCGAACTGTTTTTCTTTTTTATACCCAAACCAACCAGGCAATTGAGGCTCTTTATCAAAATGTTTTTTGTTGATGTACAAAAATGCGGCACAACCGGGGCCACCGTTTAAATATTTATAGCTGCAGAAAAGAGCAAAATCCACACCCCAATCGCTAAAATGGTGTGGAACAGCGCCTGCTGAATGCGAGCAATCAAATCCAATAACAATATCCCGTTTATGGGCTTCGTTGGTTAGATATTCCATATCAAGCAACTGCCCGCTACGGTACAAAACCGAGGGCAAAAATACAACAGCTACCTCATCGGTCATCATCTCAACAATTTTTTGCTCATCAAGCAAATTTCCATCATCAGATGGTACAAGCACTAAATGTTTATTAGGATCAAATCCTTTGATTTTAAGTTGCCCCTGTAACGCATAAATATCCGATGGAAAATTGAGTTCATCAGCTAAAATTTTGGTTTTCTTCCCTTTAGGTTGATAAAAGGTGCTGATTAAAGCATGAATATTTACCGTTGTGGTTCCGGTTAATATTAGCTCTTCGGGTTTTGCCCCCACAATTTTAGCTGCCATTTCCCCTATTTGTTCGGCAAAATAAAACCAGGGACGTTGGGCGTTTAACCATCCCCCAATGGCTTGATTTTTCCATTCATCTAAAACCCGGTTTAATGATTGCTCAGCATCTTTCGAGAGCAGACCGAGCGAATTTCCATCGAAATAAATTTTATTTTCAGGAATATAAAACCTATGACGTAAATTTTTTAACCTATCATTTTTATCTAAATCAGTGGCAAACTGTCTGTTGGTTTTATTCTTTGCAAATTTCATAAACAATAAAAGTATTAATCTTTAAAACTACTAATAATAAGGATATAAACCATAATCTAAAAGCTCAAAATCAAAAACATTAGTAAACAAATTGATATAATCATCTTTGTCAGTTTTATCTATTCCCATTTCCAACATCTCACCTATCAACTTTTCTTTACTCAATCCGCAATTTAACGATTGGATAAAAAATCGTTCAAATACCTTTTGCTTTAAATCATTTTCAAGAAATACTTTATGGGTTAATCCTTTTTCTATATAAATTTTTTTTCTTCCATTTAGTTTAATTTCCTTAAACGGATAATGATAAGAAATGGAAGGACATAAACCGGTAGAATAATAATTAATCTCGATTGTCAAATTCTCTTTTGTTACTAAATCCCACAAGCAACTATGAAAAGTTAGTGTGTCTTTATGGTAGTTTACACTCCAAAGATTTGGATCTTTATGTTGCCGCTTTATTATATCAACCAAATGATTAATTCGTTCCGGAGTATCCTTAACATTCAAAGTACGAATCAAACCTGTTTTGGTAATTTCATCACACGCATTGGAAATTTCACGAGCATGACGTATCCTGGCCGCCCGATTCTGATATCGATATTTATAAATAAATGAACAGTAGTTAATAGGGAAGTTAATTTTACTCTCGATATTATATTGAATGAGGCGAAGCGCTGTAAGCTCCGATTCAAGCACAACAATCTTTGGTCCGTGTAAAAATGTATATCCCCGTTTAATTAGTTTTTTAAAATTAAAGGGAGTGCACCTGATTTGATGTAGATTTAAAAAATCTATGCCAATGGCTTTTAAGTCTTTAATCAACTGGGTCAATTGCTCAAAATCCTCAGGAATGGATGGAATTTCTACTGTTACATGGTCAATAACACCTACAGCCAGCTTTAAAGCATCTAATTTATAATCTACTGCACTTAAATCGAACCGAATTTCGTTTAACCCGGCATTTTTTAATTTTACCAGCTTCTCTTTGGTAGCTAACTTACCATTGGTATACATCCAGATATAAATTGCAGGTCCAATTTCATTACGAACGGCTTCAATATATGCTAATGATTTTTCGAAGGTTAATAAAGGTTCACCGCCGCTAATACTAACTCCTTTAAAACCAAACTTTTTGATATAAGCAATATAATCTTCAACCGTTGGAAATTCTATTGTATTGGTTGTAGGTACCGATTCATCTTTTTGTTCGGCAGGACAGTAAAAACAGTTTGCATTGCAAACCCCATTAATAAAAAGACACGACCAGGAGCCTTCACCACATAATTTACATCCGGTAGAAATATTCTTACAATCCAATTTTGATTGATTAAACCCCCATTGAACAGAGTCTTCTATCGATTCTAAGCGTGAGCTTCGTTCTTTTGATGCTTCAATGATTTGCTCTGGGGTTATAAAGTTAAGCTCATCATAAAAACCAGCATATTCCTGCTGATTTTTTTCAGTCATTAATTCAACTTCTGTTTTCATTAAAATAAATAGATTAATTAATCGAACTTTTTCCCAAAAATAATCTATTTTTCGACTAATCATTTAAAGAAATTTTTCTTTCTTATTGCTTTTCGATAATGAATTAAACGGATTATTATATTGTTAATAAATTACTCTCTCATTTATTTCATTGTTATCTTCCTTTTTATATATTGACGAATCATTAGACAAAACATTTACGAAATAGTTTTAAACCTTTTCGTTTCATTCGTCATTGTTCGTCATTGATAGGAGTATAACCAAAACAAATGATTAAATAAATGGAGTTTTTAAATTCATTCCCTGAAGTTATCTTTGAAATTGATAAAGATTTAACCCTCAAATTCATCAATGCTTCAAGTGAACAGATTACCGGTTATAAACAGGAAGAATTAATTGGAAAAAGATTACAATTAGAAGATTTTTTTGCTCCGGAGGATATTTCCAGAATTAAAAGCAGTTTTAATGAAGTTTTTAAAGGAAATCATATTACCGGGAATCATTACAAAATGCTCACTAAGCATGGAGAGGTAATCATTTTAAAAATTCATAATTATCCCATTAAAGAAAATGGAAAGGTTGTTGCCTTGCGATGCTTAGCTGTAAATATTACCGAGCAGGAGAATAAAATTAGTGCATTAACAGGCAAAGAATACCATTACAGGCAGATTTTCCTAAACTCACCGATTGCCTACCAATCGCTTAACAATAAAGGAATTATAATGGATATAAATCCGGCATGGGAACAAACCATGGGATATCGCTACGATGAAATAATAGGTAAAAGTTTTAAATCTATCCTTGACGATGAATATCAATCTAAATTTGATAAAATATTTACTGATTTTAAAGAAAAAGGAGAAGTCAGAAATATTGAGTTTAAACTAAAAAAGAAGAATGGAGGTTTAATTTTTGGTAGGTATAATGGTAAAGTAGAATATGCTAACGATGGCACATTTCTGAGAAGCCATTGCGTTTTTACAGATATTACAGCCCAGAAAAAAGCCGAAGAAACTTTAAAGAACTCAGAAAGAAAATTTAGAGAGCTAAATGCCACCAAAGATAAGTTTTTCTCTATTATTGCCCATGATCTAAAGAATCCATTTAATGATTTAATCGGATTTACCCAACTACTTGCCACAAATATTCATAAATACGACAAGAATAAAATTGAACAATTTGTACAAATAATCCACCAAAGCTCAAAGTTGGCCTACGGTTTGCTTGAAAACTTATTGGACTGGTCAAGAACACAAACCAGTACATTAAAGTATAAACCTGCAATGATTGATGTAAAAAAAATCATTGATGACAATCTTGAACTTTTACATTCTACAGCTCATACTAAAAATATCAGCACCATTTCGGAGATTGACCGTAGCACTTTAGTATATGCCGATCAGAACATGGTACATACGATTATTCGTAATTTAATATCAAATGCCATAAAGTACACAAATAACGGTGGTTATGTAAAGCTTAAAAGCAAATCTTTCCCTGAGTATATTAAAATTTTTATTCAAGATAACGGAGTAGGTATTGATCAGGATAATATCCACAAGCTATTTCGGATAGATGAAAGTTATACTACGTCCGGAACACAAAAAGAAAAAGGAACGGGTTTAGGATTAATTTTATGTAAAGAGTTTGTTGAGAAAAATGGAGGAAAAATAACAGTAGAAAGCACCCCCGGAAAAGGCAGCACTTTTTCATTTACCCTTCCTACGAAAAAACCGGTTACAAAAGTTTAAAACAAGTCTACCGAAATATTTTGTATAAAAGCGGTATAGGATACCTCATCTTCCAATCGTGCCATGGATAACAAGATAATGACGGATTTTTCTTCTTCTGTTTTGATACTTTGAATCGTTACCTCTTTTCGTTCGCCCACCATTTTTTCGGCTTTCGGGTCAAGCAATGCTTTAATAAATTCGTCATCATACTTATCTTTAGGAAACAGCTTACTTATCTTTCTTCCCAGGACAATATCCCGTTCAATTTCCCATAGCTCTTCAGAAGCTTTGTTAAAGAACTTTATGACACCATGTTGATCAAAAGTTAAGATCGCATCAGAAGCACCTTCCAGTGTACGTTCAGTTCTTTTCTGCACTTTTTCAATTTCTTTAAACTGCTGTTTTACTTCTTCGCGAGCTTTTTTCAATTGTGATTTCAGGTCAATTCTGGATTGCTTTAATTCTTCTTCCTGTTGTTTCAGAAGCTCAGTCTGTTTTTGGGTTTCAATTTCCATTAACTTCTCATTGGTAATATCATTGGCAATGTATATTACTTTTGAAATATCTTCGTACATATCTTTAACAGCAGACAATGATACATGTACCCATACATCTTTATGATCTTTAGTCTTTTGTCTCAGCGTTCCTTCCCAGCTGTCGCCATGGGCAACTTTTTCCCAGATTTCTTTTATTTTATTCAAATCAGATTTATCGACAAAATCAAAAATACTTTTCTCTTTAAGTTCATAAAGGGGGTATGTCATTAATTCGATAAACTTTTTGTTGCATTCGAGCAAATCGCCGGTAGGTAAAAATTCCACCTTAATATTTGATTTATTTAAAGCATCAATTTGAGCCTGGTAATCAAGCGATTTTTTCTTTTGTTCTGTGGTATCAATAGCCAAAAATAAAATTTTCTCAACGCCTCCATCATCACTTCTCATACAAGTATAAGTAGATATCGTCCATAAATCACGTCCTTGTTTGGTAACATGTTTCATATCCCCCTCAAAATGTTTCCCTCCGTTAGCTAAGTTTGTCCATAACTTATCGAACCAGCTCCTGTCTTTTTCATTGATAAACAAAGAAATATTTTTGCCCTCTACTTCTGAATTTTTTTCATACCCTAATTTTTTAAGAAATTTTGTATTAGCATAAATCAACGTACCATCAGGATCGTATTCAGCTCTCAGCAATGTATGGTTAACAGCATTGGTAAATGTAATAAACTTCTCACTCTGACGTGCTGCTTCTTCTTGTGTAGCTTGCAGCTCTTCCATGTTTTGGCGCATCTGCTCTTCTTGCGCAGCTAATGCCTCGGCTTGTTGTTGAGACTCCTTTAATAATTTTGCCGTACGGGAAGTGATTTTTACATTCGAAATCGTAGATGCAATATTTTCAGCTACCTTCTCAACAAATTCTAGTGAATGTTTTTCTATCGGATTTATAGCTCCTATTTCAATTACTCCATGAACTTCTTCATTTATTTTTAAAGGAACAACGAGCAAACAACCAGGTGTTGCTTTGCCTAAACCCGAGGTTATATTTACGTAACTTTCAGGAACATCAGTCATATAAATCGTTTCCTGCTCTAAAATGGCTGCACCAACAATTCCTTCGCCTAACTCGAGCCTCTTATCAGCATATTTTCGTCGTTCATAAGCATAACAAGCCGTCATTTTTAAATGAGTATCGGCTTCGTCTTCATCTTCAATAATAAAGAATGCTCCCTGGTTCGCATCAATATATTTAATCAGATTACTGATTAAATTGTAGGAAAGTTCTTCAATATTATCGATATCTCTTCGTAAAATATCGCCAAACGTTGCTAATCCTTCCGCAATCCAGTTTCTTTGTTGATCTTCTTTTCTTCTTCGTTCTTCTTCCTCTTTATTTTTCTTTAAATTATCACGTAAATCTAAAATAGATTGTCCTAACACATCATCCTGTCCCTGCACTTTATATTCTGAATCAATATTTCCCATTCTGATTTTCTCGACAAATCGAAAAATTCGTTGGTTTTTATCTAATTCCTGTTTTAATGCTTTATGGAGAGATTGTGAGGTATCAGCATATTTTCGGCTAATCAGGTAGGCATAAAAAGCCAAAACAAATGGAGATAAATCTAAAATTAAATAAACCGGATTATTTTTATGGATCTCCAAAACTTCTGAGAAACTAACTTTTTTAATAAAAAAATCAACGGTTAAGATAAACAGAACAGTTATTAATCCTATAATGAAACCACTAATTGTATACTTAAAAACAATACTTTGTGAATTTTTATCTTTCATAAAAAAGGTATATATTTTTTGAGAAATTAAAAATAATAAATCTTTTCAACAAATTTCTGTTCCCCAATATATAATTTTTTCAAAGATAATACGATAATAATCCCATACAGTTTCTAAATAAATGTTAGTTAGCTTATTTACAGCAGGAAATGACTATAAATTTAATGCGCTGCTTTTAACATAAATGATGCTATATGTTCAAGTGGAAGAATTTTATCAACTGCATCAATTTTTATCGCTTCTTTTGGCATACCAAAAACCACACATGAACGTTCGTCCTGGGCAATGGTTTTTGCTCCGGCTTCTTTCATTTCCAGCAGTCCTCTTGCACCATCATCACCCATGCCAGTCATGATAATCCCAACAGAGTTTGCCCCCGCATAACGGGCTGTTGAGCGGAATAATACATCAACCGACGGACGGTGTCGGTTAACTAAAGGCCCTTCTTTAATTTCAACAAAATATCGTGCACCACTCCTTTTTACCAGGGTATGGAAATTTCCCGGGGCGATAAGCGCCCTGCCCCGAATAATCGTATCATTATTTTCAGCTTCTTTGACGGTTATTTTACAAATTTCATTTAAGCGGTTAGCAAATGATGAAGTAAATTTTTCGGGCATATGCTGCACAATAACAATTCCCGGAGAGTCGGGCGGTAAAACCGTAAGAAAATCGGTTAGTGCTTCTGTTCCTCCGGTTGATGCTCCAACAACAACCACTTTTTCGGTTGTTTTTATCATGCTTTGTTTGAGAGATGGTGGTAATATAGCATCAGCCGTGTGTTTTGGCTCTACATGTATGGATGAGGGAGTAATATTCCGGCGTTTTAATTTAGCATGAGCAGCAGCTTTTATAGCATCACAGATTCTGAGTTTCGATTCCAGGATAAACTCTTTGGTATACATATGAGGTTTGGTGATAATTTCTAAAGCCCCAGACTCTAAAGCTCTCAATCCTGTTTCAGTACCTTTTTCTGTTAAGCTTGAGATGATTACAACAGGCATTGGGTGCTGTGACATAATCTTTTTTAAGAAAGTCAGTCCATCCATCTTAGGCATCTCAATATCGAGGGTTATTACATCCGGAACTTCATTTTTAATTTTTTTGGCAGCAATATATGGATCTGACGCGGTAGCCATTACTTCAAGGTCCGAATCAGAATTTATAATTTCGGTAAGGTTTTGCCGTACTACAGCTGAATCATCAACAATTAAAACTTTAATCCTCGGTTTTGACATTTTTTAAATGAATTAGATGACAGATGATTAAAACTACAAAAAAAATATAAAATCTCAGCTCATTATTTTTTAATAATATTATTGTTTTGTCTTTGGACAAAGCGTTGTTTAACTTCACCGCTATCCGTAAAAAAGATAATTTTCCTACCTAATTTCCCTCCTACACTAGAACTGACAATAGGGATATTCGCCTCGGCAAGCATATCTTTTGCCAATGATATATTTCTTTGTCCGATATTAAACTGTGGGCTTTTGGTTTCAATAACCTCTCCTCCACCAAAAATTTTAGCTTTGATGTTATGTTTCTTACTCCCAAAATTTATCATTTTATCCAATAACTTTTCAATAGCAATATTTCCGTACTTTGGCGAAGCCAATCCGTCTCCATTCCATAAAGGCAACATATAGTGGCACATTCCCCCATATCTTAATACCGGATCATAAAGACATACTGCTACACAGGATCCCAAAATAGTATTTATCTGAAAAGGTTCCTTGCTGGCATACAATGCCGATGGAAATAAAAAATGTGAATTATAATTATTCATCTTCAAAAATTACCTCTAAAACGTTTCTTCTGTATCATCTAAGGTTTTATCCTCATCGAAAAACATTTCATTTCCATCAAAAGCAAAACCACTAATATCTGACTCTATTTCGGGGATTGTTATGGTAAACTTGGCTCCTTTTCCATGTTCACTTTCAATCTCAATATCACCGTTTAACAAATCTAAAAGCGCTTTGTTAATAGATAATCCTAACCCATGCCCACGGTTTACTGAATTAATTCCGGAATCCAGTCGTTTAAACCGGTCGAAAATAATTTTTTGATTCTCGTTTGATATTCCAGAACCAAAATCCTGTACATAAATCTTTAAATTTTTGTTATCAATCCACACTTTGATAATGACTTTGTCATCTTCAAAACTAAATTTTACAGCATTACTTACAAGGTTTGATACAATTAACCGTAATTTTTCAGGATCGGTCTTAAAGAAAAAAGGTTTTTCTTCTGAATTAGGAATTTCAAATTGCAGATCAAGGTTTATTTTTTTCTTTTTGGATTCATATTTAAACGAATCTGTTACACTCTCGAGTAAATGCCTTACATCAACATTTAATATTTCCGGAAAAATTTCTCCAGCTTCAATTTTAGCGGCTACAAAAATATTCCTTAATTGAAAATCAAGATTAAAAGCTTCGGAATAGATTAAAGAAACCATAGAAAATACCTTTTTCCAGTTTTCTTTTTCCACCGATAATATATTTTTCGACAAAGCAAGTATTGAAGCAAAAGGATTAATTATTTCATTGGTAATATTTGAAATAAAATGACTTTTCAGGGCTTCAGACTCTTCCAGCTTTTTATTCACTTTATTAAGTTCGTGGTTCAATTCCTGAACTTCTTTCAGGGCTTTTTTATTCTGATGAAACCGTTTCTTCAGTTCATCAATCAGTTCCTGGTCGGTTAATTCGCTCATGAGTTAGATTTTTATGATCGTTTTTAAATTCGTTTAAAGATGGTTGGTCTGATCTGTTGAAGCGGAACATCCATTCCTAAAATTGATTCGGAATGACCGATAAATAGATAGCCTCCTTTTTTAAGCTTATTACACAACTTATTAATTACCTGCTCTTGTGTATCCCGATTAAAATAAATTAAAACATTACGGCAAAATATTACATCATAAACATCGGAGATATTATAGGCTTCATCCATAAAATTCAATCGTTGATACTTCACTTTATCCCTTAAGTCCTTAATTACACGCACCGTTTTATTGATACGATCTTTACTTCGTAAAAAATATTTCTTCTTTATCTCCAGCGGGATATTAATTATTCTTTCTTCTTTAAAAACACCTAATACAGCTTTTTGAAGTATTTGTGAAGAAATATCAGTACCCATTATGGTATAATCGAACCGGGGATAGTTTTGCTTAAATTCATTTAATGTTATTGCAATTGTATAGGGCTCTTCGCCACTTGAACATCCGGCGCTCCATACTTTAAAATTTTTATTCAGCCGATCTGTAACATTCAATTCCTGAAGAATCGTTTCTGTTAAATAATCAAAATGTATGGGTTCCCGATAAAAATCAGTTTTATTGGTACTAACCACATCCAACATGTGGATAAGCTCTTTTTTTTGACCGTCATCGCTAAAAACAAAATCGGCATATTCTTTAAACGAAGTAATTTTAAGCTCCCGTAATCGTTTCTGAAGTCTGCTTTGAAGCATCACTTTTTTTACCGGAGGCATTTTAATGCCCGACTGCTGAAAGATAAATCTGCTTAACCGATTAAAATCATCGGAAGTCATTTTCGCATTAAAAATCTGGTTTAATGTTTGGTCTACCATTGAATTAAAAATAAAACAACTTAATAAAAAAGGGGGATGGGGCAATCCCCCTAAATTGGTCTAAAATGCACAGCATTTTGATACCCTAACCTAAAAATCAACTATGAAAATACCCCATTTTTAAAAGTTTTCATATTCGTCATCCATATTTCTTTTGTCATACATCTTTAAATCAATCCCTGATGATTTTTTATCCTTGTCTTTATTTTTTAAAGATTTTGTTCCTATGTTATCGGCACTATCCTTTTTTTCTTTTGCTGCATTCTGATTAAAACTAATCTTTTGTTTTTTCATCTCTTTCCCAATTGAAAAATAAGAAATATTATCTTTCAGCTGATCAGCCTGACTGGATAATTCCTCAGAACTTGTTGCCAATTCTTCAGATGCGGCAGCATTTTGCTGGGTTACCTGGTTCAATTGCTGTATGGCATTATTTACCTGGTCAGCCCCTGAATTTTGCTCCATACTGGCTGCTGATATTTCCTGAACCAGCTTGGCCGTTTTTTCAATATTAGGAATTATTTCCATCATAAACTCGCCGGCATCTTCTGTAACTTTAACACTTTTGTTAGATAATCCGACAATTTCATCGGCAGCAACTTTACTTCTTTCGGCCAGTTTACGTACTTCGGCAGCTACCACAGCAAATCCTTTACCGTGTTCACCGGCACGGGCAGCCTCAACAGCAGCATTTAAAGCTAAGATATTGGTTTGAAAAGCAATATCATTGACTACAGTAATCTTATCGGCAATTTGCCGAATCGATTCCAGACTTTCCTGAGCAGCTTCTGCTACTTTTTTGATACCTTCAGATGCCTCTACAGATATTTTTTCTGTTTGCTGTGCATTATCGGTATTTTGCTGAATATTAGAAGCCATTTCTTCCATAGAAGAAGAAACCTCTTCGGCCGATGATGCTTGTTCATTAGCTCCCTGAGATAATTGTTGTGACCCGGAACTAACTTGTCCGCTAGCTGAAGCTATATGATCTGCACTGTACGAAATTGATGTCACCATCTCTTTTAACATATTAACCATTTCTTCTAATGATCGGCCTAATATTCCAATCTCATCTTTATTTTTAATCAGGGTTTTATCAATTTCTGTGGTCAAATCACCTTTTGATATCTTATTAAAAATTTCCTTAAAAGCATTTAGTGGCTTAAATATTGCTGTATTGGTAATAAAAAAGATAAAAAGAAATATAACAACAATTGCAACAATAAAAACGGTAATGATTAATCTGAATAATAATTGGTTATAGTTATTGATAATATCAGAAATATCTTTTTCATAATAAAAAACACCTGCTTTATTGCCTGCAAAATCCAACACTGGAAATGTTGTGATAGCTTTATTCCCTGATATTTCAAAAAATTTATCGTTTGCTCCCTTTTGAAGAAATCCTTCTTTTATTTTATCAAGATCGCTTTCTTTGGCCTGATTGGCAAAGGTAAATTCACCAACTTTAGGATTGTCTTGCAAACTCCAGGCAATAGAGGCTGAATTTTTATCTAGAAAGCAGGATAGATTCTGGCTGTTATCTAATGCTGTTTGTTTATACAAATCTTTAATATCAAAGAAACTTTCTACAGATCCTTTGTATTCCCCATCCACATAAATGGGTGCAATTCCCCGGATTACCAACCCTCCTTTTCCTAATTCAACTCCGTGTACCGGTTGATGTGTATTAGATACCGCTAGTACAGTATTTCTAAACGAACTTAAGTCATCTCCTCCTTCACCTTCTCCTGTACGCCAAATACGCCATACGCTTTGGGCTGGTTTTTTATGAAAATGAATGCGCAAATCATCCCCAATTAAAGAATTCCTTTTAAAATCATCAATCTGTTTAGTTAATGATTTCTTTAAACTATCTCTAATACTTTGTGCATCTTCAGCCAGGTATGCATCTGTCACCTGCTCCATCGATGCATAATTCGAAGCTAATAACAGTGCCTTTTTACTTATCCTGTCTAAACTGTTATGAATTATTGTGTAATATTTTTCACTATCAGCATAGGCTGTTTCTTCAATCTTCTGTTTCGAAATATTGTTAAAAAGAATGATTAAGAATACAAGAATCAAAATCATTACTGCTAATATGGGTACTATTAACTTACCTCTAATATTTAAATCTTTGTAATTAAATTTCATATTTTGTTTGTTAATTGTTTTTCAATTGGATGATATAATCTATTATTTGCTAAACAGGGTTGGTTTGATAACCAACATCATAAAAGCCCAATTAGCCAATTCGTCACTGTCTCCTCCTTTAATTACTTCCATTGATTCTTGGGCAAACATCATTGAATATCCTGCATTTAAAGTAATATCAGGAGTAAATTGATAATCAACATAAAAATCAATCTCGGTCCCCAAGTATTTATCGATAGCTTGTAAACCGGAACCTGAGTAATCAGGATCGATTACATTGCTGGCTAAAGAGAGATAATGTAGTGTGCTGCCAATATTAATTTTATCATTTACGGCATATTTAATATTCAGGTATAGATCTGATAAACCACCATTTTTAGTTTGTGTATAGGTGTTAGTAAAATAATCCATATGTCCGTTAAATTTATGGCCTGCGCCATACAGTTTATTAAACGTATTAACCTCTGTACGGGTAGTATCTAAACCATTAGTTCCGGAATAAAAATCAAAACCTAAATCAACCCCCAGGTTAGAAAATCTTTTTTGAGCTTTAAGCGAGTAAAAATAGGCATTCACATCCTTGCCGGTAACCTCTTTGCCATGCTGATAATAAAAGTTTCCTGATAAACGTAAATCAACCGATGGAATGTTATAATGTATGTTAGGGCCCAGGGTGTTGCGGCCATAAATAGTATTATCTGTATTTTCTTTCTGATTTCCATCAAGGATATCAATAAAAGAAATCGTCAGCTGTTCATTAATCTCTTTTGAAAGCCATACAAAAGTGAGAGCTTTATAAAAATTTACAGGATAATAACTTTCAGCATTCTTTTCCTTTTCATTATTAAAAGCAAACCCGATATGAGATTTAAATGTACTATTTTCATATTTTATCAATGCTAAATCATGCGAAATACTAACATTATTCCAATTTGCAACAGCAAATAACCGCTGGTCGTCATATTTTAGTTTCTGTCTTCCCAGTTTTATACTTAACGGAGAGTTCAGTTTTAATTCAACCCAGGCTTCATTAATAAAAGTAGAGGCTAAATCATCTTTTACTTTAACATCACCCCATGTTCTTACATCCTGGAGAGAAAGCTTAAAATCAAGATTTTCCATTTGGGACTCAAAATTCAACCGTGATCTTTGTGTAATCACATTAGCCGGAATAGTTGACGATATTGGCAACGTTTTATAACCATTCCGAAACTCATAACGAGGGCGCATTTCGGCACTTATAGAAAACTGTGAAAACGCGTCCAGGTTTGATAAACCAATAATAATCCCTATAAGGATAAACTTTACAATTCTTTTCTTCATAAATATACTTTTAGGTTGGTAGAAATATCCATGATAATTCATTTATCTTTTCTCAAAGAGTTTTTACCATGAATATTATAACCAGTTTATTTTAAAAGTTTTCGTATTCGTCATCCATATTTTTTTTGTCATACATCTTTAAATCAACCCCTTGTGATTTCTGGGATTGATCATGATTTTTTCTGTATGGATGTTTTTGTTTTTTTTCTGCTTTTTGCTGACTATCAGGAGTATCTAGTTTAAAATTAGTATTTTTAATTTTTTTCTTCTTTTCACCAGTAACAAAATAGGCTATATTTTCTTTAAGCTGGTGAGCCTGACTGGCCAGTTCTTCGGAGCTTGTTGCCAATTCTTCAGATGCAGCAGCATTTTGCTGGGTTACCTGATTAAGTTGTTGTATGGCATTATTTACCTGGTCGGCCCCTGAATTTTGCTCCATACTGGCTGCAGATATTTCCTGAACCAGCTTGGCTGTTTTTTCTATATTAGGAATTATTTCCATCATCAAACCGCCGGCATCTTCAGTAAGCTTTACACTCTTATCAGACAATCCTACTATTTCGTCGGCAGCAACTTTACTTCTTTCGGCCAGTTTACGCACTTCGGCAGCTACCACAGCAAATCCTTTACCGTGTTCTCCGGCACGGGCAGCCTCAACAGCAGCATTTAAAGCTAATATATTGGTTTGAAAAGCAATATCGTTGACTACGGAAATTTTATCGGCAATTTGCCGAATCGATTCCAGACTTTCCTGAGCAGCTTCTGCAACTCGCTGAATTCCACTAGCTGCTTCTACCGATATTTTTTCTGTTTGCTGTGCATTATCGGTATTTTGCTGAATATTGGAAGCCATTTCTTCCATAGAAGAAGAAACCTCTTCGGCCGATGATGCCTGCTCATTTGCACCCTGTGATAGTTGCTGAGAGCCTGAGCTGGTTTGCTGACTTGCCGAAGCTATGTTATCAGCACTTAAATCAACTGTTTCAACAATATCCCGCAATTGAACAACCATTCGATTAAGAGCTTTGGCTAACATTCCAATCTCATCTTGTTGCTCTAATTCGACCGTAGCGGTTAAATCTCCATCGGCTACTTTATTGGCAAAGTCAACCCCTTTATTTAATCCACGACTAAGATTCCTGGAAACCATAGTAATCACCAGGACAAATACAGCAACTGCAATTGTTACGGCTAAAATTATTGAGATACGTACCTGGTTTAAATATTTAAACAATGTATTTTCGTAAAATGAGGCTGCTACATATGAATCAATCTTAGGTATATATTCAAAATATTGAAACTTCCATTGTCCGTCAGCAGTTTCCGGCCATTTATAACGTGATTTCCCTTTATCTGATTGAGCATTTATAATTTGTTTAAAAAAAGTGTACTCAGAAGCATCCTCCCCTTCTTCTGTTGGATGAATTATAAAAGTGCCATCACTGGAAACCAAAAATGGATACCCTGTTTCAAAATATTCTTTGGTATCAAAAATTTCTTTTAGGCTGTTAAGATCTTTTTCTTTTATTCCAACATATAATATTCCCTGTACCTGTCCGTCAACCCAGATCGGTTCGTAAGCGGTTAAATAATAATCATCTACGACAAAAGCTCTTCCCTGATATGTCTGCCCTGATTCAATCGTTCTTATTACTTCTGATGAATTTGGAATAAATGTTCCTGTAGCTCTTTCTCCGTTTTCATTTAAAACATTGGTAGATATTCGTAAATAACCTCCGTTTATCTTTTGAAAGACAGTTGCTGTGGCACCCGTTGCTTCCTGAATTTTATCAACAATTTCATAATCTTTATACAACTCTTTTTCGCCAAGGATAAAATTTTGTATTGTTTCTCTCTTCGTATTACTTGTTTGCTGATTTACAGCATTCACCTCACGGGTTTCATCTTCGTATGAGGGTTCTCCATAGTTATAAAAAATTTCATGAGCTGCCTTAATGGCATAATTTACTCTGTTTTGACTTTCATCAAGCTGTACATTAATTATACTCACCAAATCATCTAACTGCTCATACATTCTTGTGTCGGCATCTTCAACAATATGCTCTTTTTGTGTATAAAAAGTATATATTCCAAAACCTGTAAAAATTATTATCGTAACGATACTTAATATCAGATTGAGCCGCACCCCTATTTTCATATCTTTTAAGGACTTCATAAGCACTCTAATTGTTTGTTGTTTCTATTAATTTGTTCATTATTCAACTTTATTCTTCTTTTTTTGAAGTTTTTTTATCTATAGCAGATTTGCCTTCGGTTGTTTTTTCCTGTAAAGAAACAATCTCGTCAGACGAGAATACTTTTTCCATATCCAGCAACATGATAAACTTTTCGTCTACTTTAACCATACCGTAAATAAACTCAGATTTATATTTACTCCCAATACTTGGAGGAGGTTGAATTTGGGTGTCGTCAATTTCACGTACAGCCTGCACAGAATCGACCAATGCTCCCACTTGTACAATATCATTGTCTAATTCAACTTCCATGACCACAATACAAGTATTATTAGTGTATTCAGTAGGTGTCATTCCGAATTTTATCCGGGTATCAACCACAGGAAGAACCGTTCCGCGTAAATTGATTACTCCTTTCATATAATCAGGAGCTTTAGGAACTTCAGTAATCTTTGTCAGTTCAAGGATATTAAGCACTTTACCCACATGAGCTGCAAATTCTTCTTCGCCCAGTTTAAAGGACAAATAAGAGTTAATCTTGGTTAATTCTTCTTTTTCCATATTATTCATTTTTATGTTGTCTATCTTCTGTTGTTTCTTTTGAAAATTGTGCAATAATTTTATTGGGATCCATAACTAATGCTACAGTTCCATCACCCAGGATTGTAGCTCCCGATATTATCTCTTGTTGTTTGTATAATTTTCCCAATGATTTTAATACAGCCTGGTATTCGCCGATCACATCATCGACAACTAATCCAATTTTTTGATCAGAATAGCTTACCACAATGACTTGTTCAATAGCTTGTGTTCCTTCCGGGAAATCAAATTCTTCGCGCAGATAATAAAAAGGAATTTGTTCACCATCAAGAATTATCATGTTATTAAAAGTATCCACTACATTTTTGTGTTCGGTAGCATAGATCTTATCCACAGCATTCAGCGGAATGATGTAATGGTTCTCGGCAATTTTAACCAGTAAACCATCAATTATCGATAAGGTTAATGGTAATTTAATAGTAAGCGTTGTACCAACATTTACTTCTGAATCAATTTCCACTTCCCCGCGGATTTCGGCCAGTTTTCTTTTTACCACATCCATTCCAACCCCACGGCCTGAAACATCGGTGATATTTTCTGCTGTAGAAAATCCAGGCAGAAAGGTTAAATCAAGAATCTCTTTTTTCGACAGGGTAGCGTCTTTACTAATTAACCCTTTCTTGATGGCTTTATTTCTTATCTTCTCAGGATCAATTCCCGCTCCGTCATCACTAATTTGAATAATAACATTAGCCCCGGAATAAAAAGCCTTCAAAAGGATTTTTCCCTGAGTTGGTTTTTTCAATTTTTTACGTTCTTCGGCGGGTTCTATTCCATGATCGATGCTATTTCTGAGAATATGTAAAAGGGGATCGGTCAGGTTCTCAATAATTGTTTTGTCCAGCTCAGTATCACCGCCTTCAGCACTAAAAACAATCTCCTTATTTTGAGCTTTTGACAAATCTCTTACCAGTCTTTGAAAACGAGTAAGCATCGTTTCAATGGGTACTAACACAATATCAAATGCATTATCACGTATTTGGCGCGAAAGTTTCTGCACATTTTCGGCAATGGTCATTAGCTCAGAATCGGCTGTTTGTTCTGCATATAAGCTTAACCTGGCTTGTGTAGTTACCAGCTCACTTACTAAATTCATCATCCGGTCGAGTTTGCTGGAAGAGACCCTTATGCTGGAGATAATATTTTCTTTTACTGATGGAACAGGTCCTGATTTTTGGATAGCTTTTTCTATCTCACTTAAATC
>Ga0209936_1000261_pt1 | contig 33813 bp, 28 predicted proteins | sample SalPonR1_A_D1_MG_FD_185694 | JGI IMG/M metagenome (GOLD analysis project Ga0209936, IMG submission 185694) | Salt pond soil microbial communities from South San Francisco under conditions of wetland restoration - Salt Pond MetaG R1_A_D1_MG... ...
TGACCTATTATCATCCGGACTATTTCTTAGACTCCGTAAGTTTTTCAGTTGTAGATATACACGAATTTGAAGATGGTCGGATTGCGGTTTTATCGATGATTAGTACGCCCTATGACTGGAATAAGATTTGGATTTATATGGTGGATAGTGAGGGAAACTGCCTGACTGAGAATTGTATCAGTGAGGGCGATGTGGTCAGTATGAATACCTATGAAATAAAGTATGAAAAGCTGACATTATACCCGAATCCGACGCGCGATCGCCTCTATTGGCGTCAAGATATAGCCCTGCAGGATGTCCGTGTGTACGATATATTCGGGAGACCCGTAATCGAAGTGGGTGGCGAGCCCGTATTCTCACTAAATTTAGGTACATTACCAGCAGGCACCTATATTTTACAGGGTCAAGACCGAGCGGGCAAGAACTATCGTGCGAAATTCATTTTGCAGTAGAAGAAAGACAACTGGCACACTCCGAGAGCTCATTCATAGGTAGAAAAAGCTCCGTTGACATAGTCTTGAGTTCACTTTAGGTATTTACTCTATTATTTACATGATATCCGAATATAAAAGAGGATAAATTTGACATATTGGTTATTCTTTCATATATTTGTAATCAATATGATGACAGTCGCGTTTTAGCGTTCGCGTCTCCATCGTTTTCTTATTGAGACCTTAAGTCGAAAAAGCCTGAATTAGATTTCTAATTTGGGCTTTTCGCATTTCAGTCAGGATTTTTTGTGAGCTTCAGATACCTGAAGCTTCAGACATTTACCCCTAAATTTTGTAGTTGCCTCACTTTAAAATTGCGGTAGCGATGATAGGGGAGCCATGCCGAAGGCGATGGCTGTCCGATGCCCGATCCACGTGTTGGGCGGGTGAGGACGGAACCCCCGGTCGTAGCGCCCTGAGGCGCCCGAAAGGCGTTGCCCTGCGCGAAGCTGAAGGGCCCTCGAGGGACCGCCCATATATATTTAATTAAAGATATTGTTAAGACTAAATGAGACTGGGATAGTGGTGTAAGCCTGTCGTTATTTACCGATTGCCTTGTCCCGCAGTTTTTTGAGGAAAGGCGATGCAAAAATAAAGCGATGTAGCTCTTCATTTTCACTTGTTAGCACTTCACTTTTATGTCCCTGCCACTCGAGGTATCCATCTGCTAAAAGGGCAATATTTTCACCGATTTCCATCACAGAGTTCATATCGTGCGTGTTGATGATGGTCGTGATATTGCGTTCGTGTGTAATGTTAGAGATTAACTGGTCGATAACAATTGACGTCTTAGGGTCCAGGCCGGAATTCGGTTCGTCGCAAAATAAATATTCGGGTTCAAGAACGATTGCCCGGGCAATACCGACCCGCTTTTGCATTCCTCCGCTAGCTTCGGAGGGGAAAAGACCTTCTTTACCGACCAAATCGACCCGTTCGAGGGTTGCAGAGACCTTTAGATTTTTTTCTTTCAGGGTCATAGTAGAAAACATGTCGAGCGGAAAGCGAATATTTTCCTGGATGGTCATACTATCAAATAGTGCGCCCTGCTGAAATAACATGCCCACTTTCATACGAATAGCTCGTAGTTGTTTGGCGTTGAGCGATAGGAAATCAGTATTCCCGTAATAAATCTTTCCTGATGTAGGTGGGTAGAGGCCTACGATGAGTTTTAGTAGGACTGTTTTACCCGCTCCACTTCGGCCGATGATAATATTAGTTTTTCCTTTATAGAATTCGAGGTTGATTCCTTTCAGGACTTCCAGATCGCCAAACGATTTTTTTATGTTTTCTACGCGTATCATATACTATCCGGTTAATATTACGGCGATGACATAATCGGCTAATAAAATTAAGATATTACTGTATACAACGGCATTCGTGCTCGCCCGACCGAGTTCGATACTACCTCCAGTTACATAATAGCCCATATAACAAGATACCGTGGTAAGGATATAACCAAAGACGGTAGCTTTGACAAACATCATGAATACGTTGTACGGGTCAAAAAAAGACCGCAGCCCCTGAATGTATTCCGGTCCGGTAAAATATCCTGTAGGAACAGTAGCTGTATATCCTCCCGCGATACTCACAAAGGCCGCCAGACATACGAGTAAGGGTACGACGAATAAGGCGGCAATAACTTTGGGTAAGATAAGATAAGAAGCCGTATTGACACCCATGATTTCCATAGCGTCAATGTGTTCTTTCTGTCGCATTCCACCCAGCTCAGCGGCAATGTTAGAACCTACTTTCCCGGCTAAGACCAGGCAGGTTATGGTCGGGGCCAGCTCTATGATAGTAATGTCCCGAACGATGTAGCCAACGTAATATCGGGGCACCATGGCCGATCCCAATTGGTAAGAAAATTGCACAGCAGTAACTGCACCAATAAACACAGAAATGAGCATGATGATGGTAAGTGAACCTACTCCAATATCATTCATTTGGCGCATGGTTTCTTTCCAATACATGGTCCAGCTTTCCGGCTTACTGATGGTCTTTTTCATCATGAGGATGTAGCGGCCAAAATGGTGTAGTACGTTCAAAATCAAAAAATTTATTTACTTAGCTGTTAACTATGATACCCTAAATTTATTATAATTTAGAAGAAGTAAAGAAAAAACAAACATGGAGAATATAAAAGTTATTGCGATTACGGGTGCTACGGCGGGTATAGGAAAGGCGATTGCCTACCGATTTGCTCAAGAGGGATGGGCGCTCGCTCTTACTGCGCGTACGATGTCAGACTTGAAGGAGATAGCAAGGGATATTCGGGAGAAGTATCCGAAATCAGAGGTTTTGATTCACTCGGTCGACGTTAGAAAGCGAGAGGAATTAAAGGATTTTATTTCCAGGATTGATGAAAAATGGAGTCGCCTCGATGTTCTTGTGAATAATGCTGGCGTATTTATCCCAGGATCTTTATTGGAGGAAGAGGAAGGAAACCTTGAGCTCATGATGGAAACGAACCTCTATTCAGCCTACTATGGGACTCGTGCCGCTATGGCTTTACTGCAAAAGTCAAAGCCCGCTCATATTTTCAACATGTGCTCGATTGCCAGTATTACAGCCTATCCGAATGGGGGTTCTTATGCCATTTCTAAATGGGCGCAATTGGGTTGGAACAATTGTCTTCGAGCAGAATTGAAAGATAAGGATATCAAAGTGACAGCTATTCTACCTGGCGCTACCTGGAGTCGTTCCTGGGAAGGAGCTGACTTACCAGCTGATCGATTAATGGATCCGGAGCATGTGGCAGAAATGGTTTATGCGGCATGGGATCTACCGCCAAAATCTACGGTAGAGGAAATCATTATCCGCCCACAGGAGGGAGATCTATAGGTAAAGGGGCATTTTAGGTATTTAATGCACCGCAAATAGAAATCGCTTGCCCACTTATGTAAGCAGACTTGTCTGATAGTAAAAAGACACATAAATCAGCTACTTCCTCAGCTGTACCATAGCGTTTCAGCGGGATGTTAGCTAAAAACTGCTCTTTCGTTTTCTCATCCAGTTCTTCAGTCATTTCGGTGGCAATAAAGCCGGGGGCTATGGCATTACAGCGAATATTTCTGGAGCCGACTTCCTTTGCTATGGATTTTGTAAATCCAATTAAGCCCGCTTTTGAGGCAGCGTAGTTTGATTGTCCGGCATTTCCAAACATACCTACTACAGAGCTCATATTGATAATAGATCCTTTACGTTGCTTCATCATTGGACGCATGCAGTGCTTGGTGAGATTGAAGGCTGATTTGAGATTGACATGCATGACTTGATCCCATTGTTCTTCTGACATGCGCAGCAATAAATTATCTTGAGTGATACCGGCATTGTTGATCAGACCATCAATTGCGCCCCAATCGGCAGTCACCTCTTTAATGAGTTCCCCAGCTGCTGAGAAGTCAGCAGCATCACTCTGATAAGCTTTCACTCGATCACCCAATTCGTCCACGAGTTCATCTGCTTTTGTTGAGGATGAACGATAGGTAAACGCCACCTGAGCTCCGGCCGCATGACATCTTTTAACAATGGCAGCTCCGATTCCACGGGACCCGCCGGTAATTAATACTACTTTTCCTTCTAAATCCATAGTTAGTCGTATTTTTTTAGTTGTTCTTTTAAGTGGTCGATGACCTTTACTTCATTTGCATCTTCACCCTTTAGCTGGGCTAAATAATAAGAGACCCAATCGCCAAGGTGAACGAGATATAGAGTTTTTTCGAGGAAACTCCGTCCGCGGGAATAAATTTCCATATAACCTCCTGCCCAATGGTGGAAAACTTCGCTAGAAAGATCCATTCGAAGTTGGTGTCGTGAAGGATCGTCGCGATGCCGCAGAGCCACGACAAGCAGCTGTGCATGATCGCCTTTCCAACCCACAATTTCGTTGTGGTTCAACTCTGGGAAAACGTGATGCCAGGCAAGATGTTTAGCATTTTCGTTCAGCTGTTGTCGCCAGCGCCATAGAGTAGCATTTGTTCGATTCGACCCATAAAGAACAGGGATTCGATCGATCATTAGATTTGCAATTTGTTCTGCATTGGATTTCATATTCTCCTGTTCCAATCCGAGCCGTTCCACGACATCAATGATTCCCTCCTGGAAAAAATTTGGCGTACCTCCCGCTTTGTATAGAGCAAAAAGCTGCGCAACTAGAGAGAATCCTAAGCAGGCACGAGGTGCGGGGTAACCGCCGGGAAGTTGGATAAAGTCGATACCGTCAGCACGTGCCTTTTCAAGGAGTTTACCACCGCTACTGATTACTATAATCGAACAGTTTTGCTCTTGTGCCTTCAGAAAAGCAGAATAAGTTTCTTCCGTGTTCCCGGAATATGAAGAAGCGAGAACTAAAGTGTGTTCATCAGCAAAGGCGGGGATATCGTAGTCTTTATTGATGAGTATAGGTACGTAAGCATGGGGCGCAGCAAGTGTTTTCAAAAAATGAGCGCCCACAGCGGATCCACCCATACCACAAACCAGCACTTCGTGAATTTCCTTTCGCGATTCAATATTCACTTCCTGCCCGATTTGTAGGGCTTCCTTCAGCTGCTGGGGAAAGTCCGTGATTAATTTCTTCATACTATCCTAATTCTCCTCAATATTAACAAATTTACATCCCATAGCGCAGAAATTCTGTAAGTTTACGAGATGTCAAGCCCCTGGTCAGTCGGACAAGAAGGAGAACAGTATGCCGCTCAACGGCTGTATACCACCGGATATCTGATTTTAGAGCGCAATTGGAGAAGCAAACCTTACGAGGTAGATATTATTGCTCGAGTAACTGATGTTTTGGTTTTTATCGAAGTCAAAACGCGTATCGACCCTGGATATGACATTAAACGGTGGGGCATGTCTCAAGCCAAAAAGCGGTCTTTAGTAAATGCTTCCTATATGTACATGGAGGAAGTCTGTTGGGATGGAGAGTTTCGTTTTGACATCATAACGCTGCAAAGATGGGAAGAGGAATGGAAGTTTACTCACTATGCAGATGCGTTCTTTCCAGGATTAAAAGGAATTTGATTAACCCAAACTTTCATCCAAATACGGCTGCTCTACCTCAAAAACAGGGTATTCTTCCATTAGGTACATCCAAAGCCCATTGGTACACAATGCATGCGAATCAATCAAACGCAATTGATAATATAATTCGAATATGTCCTCATTTTGAATTAAATAACTACCTGAGTGCTCTACTAATTGCTCAATAGATTCTAACCACTCACTGTAAACCAGTACGGACCGCATAAGGCAGGACAAACTGCTATTAACAAACTCAATATGGCCATTGGCCCACTGGATATAAACTTTATGATCGTGGTCAAGGAAAATATAATGACGCGTTCTCGGTCCTTCGCAAGTACCTAAGCACAGTAAAAACGAATCCATCGGTAGGTTACGCCATTCGTGGATCTCGGTATCAAAATAGAAATAGGGGACACCTTTTTTCGGCAATCCTGCAGCTCGTAAAAGAAATGACTCCTCATCACTAAGACCTGCGTCAAAGCCTTTAGCATGAGTCATGGCACCTGCATAATGAGAAAAATGAGATTTATAGCTATCTAACGGAAAATTCATGGGGCTAAGAGGATTCGCGTTATTTTGATGACGTTAATGTAGGTATTAATTTCTAACAGAAAAAAAAATGATAGAATAAATTACTATCACAAATACTACCGCTACTGAATCAAATAGGTAAGTAAAACTAGACAATTTAATAATACTACACTAATAGCTACCTTAAAAGCAGGAATCTTGGATGTTTCTGTTTGCATAATAATATAAGCCTTTGTGGACTTCTAAGTAACAAACTATCAGTGAGTTATACAAACATTTGTTTTTGACAAGTAAACCGATTTGATCCTCTAGTATTTATCCATAAATCGAATAGATTATATCATATATATATCCGTAAAAATGGGCAGATTTGAACAAATTGCCCATAATAGTATTACACTGATTAAACTGTAAATTATGGCCTTTTTAGATTGGTTTTCCTCACAAGCGCTACCCGATAATTGGACCGAGCTTTCATCAGCAAAAGATGTGGAGCTTGCCATGAAAAATTCAGATAAGACACCGATCGTTTTTTTTAAGCACAGCACACGATGTGGCACCAGCCATCACATCATGGATCAATTGGTGGAGGCTACCCAAAAAATGCCACAAAGTATTCCATTTTATTATTTGGACCTCATTGCGCATCGCGATTTATCCAGAATGATTGCCGAAGAGCTGGGCGTTGTGCATCAATCGCCACAACTGATCTTTTATTATCAAGGTGAAGTTATTTCCCACGCCTCCCATCACGCTATTGACTGGGTCAAAATGACAGGAAAAATCTCTTCAATTTCACCTATTTAATTTTATTTATTTATTTGGCGTCACCCCATACGCCATCAGCGCATGGGGTCGGGCTATGCGCTGGTTCCGTCCTTCCCAAAGAATAGGGAAGGACCTGCTATACCCAGCACTTATTCACTTATTTTTTGAATGGTGGAAAAATTAAAAGTGTTTACCTCTCTAAATTGATTTTCCTAATCCAAGTGCTGGGCATAGCGCAGCTACTATCCCTGACGCGGGGAAAACCCGATATCTTCGACCTTTGCATTCTGTATCTGTTTTCTTGAGCATTTAGATATAGCTTATACATCAATCACAATTTAAAAAGGAGAAAAACAATACATATTTATTTTTATAAATATATCGCTTTTGTATCTTGCCCTACCTTTCAAATCCTAGATGTTTACCGTTTATTATGACTCAATTCTGCCACCTTCACTGCCACACTCAATATTCACTTCTTGATGGAGCATCTCGCATAGAAGACATGATGCAGAAAGCTGCTAAGGATGGGCAGAAAGGTGTTGCCTTGACGGACCACGGAAATATGTTTGGCGCCTTCAAGTTTGTTAATGAAGCAAAAAAAGCTGGAGTAAAACCGATTTTAGGTTGTGAGTTTTACATGGTGGACGACCGGCGTAAGACGAGTTTTGCCAAGTCGAAAGGCGAGCGCGACAATCGCTATCATCAATTACTACTCGCCAAAAACAGAAAGGGCTACCAAAACTTGACCAAGCTTTGTTCTCTGGGTTTTATTGATGGGTTATATGGGAAGTTTCCGCGCATCGATAAGGAACTCATTGTTCAATATCACGAAGGGCTCATTGCTACTAGCTGTTGCATTGGGGCAGAAATTCCCCAGACAATACTTCGAGGCGAAAGTGAAAAGGCTGAAGAACTGGTCAAGTGGTGGTTAGACCTATTCGGCGAAGATTTCTATATTGAATTACAGCGCCACCGTGGGATGGACAACGTAACCATTCGCAATGAGCACAATCAAATTGTGCCTTCGGGGAAATCTCAGGAAGATGTTAATCAGGAATTAATCGCACTTGCAAAGAAGTACAATATCAAAACCATTTGCACAAATGACTCACATTATGTGGAGGAGGAGGATGCAGATCCGCATGATGTCTTACTTTGTGTAAATACAGGAAACCTTAAAGGTGATCCCAAAGGAGATGGCAAGGGCGAACGCTTTGCTTTTCCGAGTTCAGATTTTTACTTTAAGTCGCAAGATCAAATGGGTCAGTTGTTTAGTGATGTGCCAGAAGCTGCAGATCATACCATGGAAATATGGGATAAGGTTGACACTTTGGATTTGGCAAGGGATGTTGTACTGCCTAAATATCCCCTTCCAAGCAACTTTCATTCTGAAATGGAATATTTGCGCCACCTCACCTATTTAGGAGCGGAAGAGCGCTATGGGGAGATAACCGAAAAAGTTAGAGAGCGATTAGAGTTTGAATTACTCGTTATTGAAGATTCAGGTTATCCCGGGTACTTTCTTATTGTCCAGGACTTTACGACTTCAGCACGAAAAATGGGAGTTTGGGTTGGTCCGGGTCGCGGTTCTGCAGCTGGATCAGCTGTAGCATATTGTTTGGGAATTACGAATGTAGATCCCATTAAATACGACTTGCTTTTTGAGCGGTTCCTTAACCCGGAGCGAATTTCTATGCCGGATATTGATATCGATTTTGACGATGTTGGCCGTCAAAAGGTTATTGACTATGTGGTTGATAAATATGGACACAATCAGGTGGCTCAGATCGTCACCTACGGAACCATGGCCGCCAAATCCTCGATTCGAGATGTAGGACGGGTACTGGACCTGCCGCTCGATCAAGTAAACAGCATCGCAAAGTCCATTCCGACTAATTTCTCACTGAAGGAATTGCTCGAAGGGGACCAGATGGGTAAGGGCTTAAAAGACAAACTTCGAACAGACGACTTCAAAAAGGTTGAGAACCTGCGCGAAATGGCTAAGCGCAATGATATTGTTGGTGATACTATTAAAATGGCACAGCGCCTGGAGGGCTCTGTTCGAAATACAGGCCTTCATGCATGTGCCGTTGTTATTACGCCAGATGAAGTGAGCAATTATGTCCCGGTTGCACGATCGAAGGATTCAGACTTACTTGTATCTCAATTTGATAACTCTGTTGCGGAAGATGCAGGCCTCCTCAAAATGGATTTTTTGGGTTTGAGAACATTATCCATCATAAAAGATGCCATTGCACTGGTTGAGGAAAACCACGACATAAAAATTGATCCCGATACCATTCCGCTCGATGATGAAAAAACCTATGAACTCTTTCAACGTGGAGATACCATTGGAATCTTCCAGTATGAGAGTGAAGGGATGCAAAATGTACTACGCGGACTTAAGCCTACGCGCTTCGAGGATCTCATCGCAGTAAATGCTCTCTATCGACCAGGGCCCATGGAATATATTCCGGATTTTATTGCGCGAAAGCACGGTGAGCAGGAGATTTCCTATGATCTCGATGACATGGAGGAGTTTCTAAAGGAAACCTACGGTATTACTGTCTACCAGGAGCAAGTCATGCTCCTCTCCCAAAAACTGGCCGGGTTTTCTCGAGGCCAGGCCGATATGCTCAGAAAGGGTATGGGAAAAAAGAAAAAAGCCATCATTGATGAGCTCTACCCTAAGTTTATAGAAGGAGGAAAGGAAAAGGGGCACGCCAAAGAAAAATTAGATAAAATTTGGAAGGATTGGGAAGCTTTTGCCTCATATGCTTTTAATAAGTCTCACTCGACTTGTTATGCTTTCGTTGCTTTTCAGACGGCCTATTTGAAAGCCAACTACCCGCACGAATTTTTAGCCTCAGCCTTGACCCATAATAAAAGTGATATTTCGAAAGTCAACCTATTTCTTAGAGAGTGCAAGCGAATGGGTATTGAAGTAGAACCCCCAAATATTAATCGCTCAGGGATGGACTTTTCAGTGGCTTCAGATCAAAATATCGTGATCGGCTTGTCAGCTTTGAAGGGAGTGGGTGAAGGACCGGTAGAATTGATTTTGAAGGAACGACAAGCTGAAGGTCCATTTTTAGATTTACCTGATATGATGCGTCGTATCGATCTCAGCGGGGTCAATAAACGCGTAATGGAAAGCTTGTCAAAGGCTGGCGCTTTCGATTGTTTGGGGGTAAAGCGAGCTCAACTGTTTGCAGCGAGTGGTCCCTACGATTCTTATATTGAAGCGCTTCTTAAGTACGGTCAAAGTTATCAGTCACAAAAACAACAACTTTCAAACTCTCTTTTTGGTGACATTTCAAGCGATTTGGTTCACGAACCCACTTTGCCCGCACATATCAAGTGGCCCCTTATCAAGATGTTGGAAATGGAAAAGGAGGTAGTTGGTATCTACGCTAGCGGGCACCCCTTAGACGATTATACATTTGAATACAATGCGTTTGCGAAATGTCCCCTGCAGGACTTACATGAGCAGGAGAAAGAAGGCAGAAAATTAGCTCTCGGTGGCATTGTAACGGAAGCTTTCCACGGTATTTCTAAGCGAGGAGAGGGCTATGGTCGCTTTACCTTACAAGACTTCACAGGCTCGCAGAACTTTGTGATATTTGGAGAAGAGTATATGCGAAGTAAAGAGCTCCTTCAGCAAGGTCAGGTTTTATATGTAGAGGGGTCATTTCGCAAGCGTTACAGAACCGGAGACCTACAATTCAATATTCAAGAGGTTCGCCAGCTTTCTTCAGTAGGAAAGGATAGAATTAAGAGCTTAACGTTGGATTTTACACTCGATGATTTGGCCGATGAGACCATGCAATCTATTGATCAAATGATAGAAAACCATCCGGGGGAACACATATTGAAATTTAGAGTAGAACATGGCGATGAAACGCTGAAACTGGTAAGTAAAGCTGCTCATGTGGGCGTTGATGGGGTGCTGCTAGATAAAATAAGAGCAAAGGGCTGGCGCTTCTCCGTTCAGTAGGCCCTGATTGAATAGCCTAGGCTATTTTACAACAGTTTTTGAGAAAATAGAGTTATATCTTTATGAAAGCTATCTGGACTTACTTGTCTTTTCTTCTGTTATTTGCATTTGGCAGCAGTTATAGTGCAATGGGCCAACATTCGCGACCACAGGTTCCCGTTATGAACTTTGATCAGCTTCAGGAGCGATTACCTCAAGATCCTGAGCAGTTAGTAATTGTCAATTTTTGGGCTACCTGGTGCAAACCTTGTGTGAAGGAAATGCCCTATTTCAACAACTTAAGCAGACAGTATGCAGACAACACCAATCTGCGAATCATTCTGGTTAGCTTAGATATGGAGACTCAAATGCAATCTCGAGTTCTTCCATTTATTGAAAATCAAAATCTGCATCCAGAAGTATGGTTGTTAGATGATCCGGATGCTAACAGCTGGATTGATTTAGTGGATCCGTCCTGGTCAGGTGCGATCCCAGCGACCCTATTCTATAAAGGCACTAAGAAAAAATTTTTCCAACAGTCTTTCCATTCTGTGAAAGAGCTGGAACGCATTATTCAAACTTTTAAATCAGACTAAACATGAAGACTCTATTTTCAGCATTACTTTTTCTCAGTTTTTTCGCTTCGCTTTCTGCTCAATATGATATTGGAGATCGGGTTGATGATTTTAGCCTTAAGACGACCAGTGGAGATATGGTATCCATGAGTGATTATCCAGATGCTGAAGGATATATTATCATTTTCACTTGTAATCACTGTCCCTATGCAATTGCTTATGAAGACCGGATTATTAAACTCCACAAGGACATGGCTCCCAAGGGATATCCTGTTATTGCGATCAGTCCGAATGATCCAAAAGTACAGGCCGAGGATAGTTTTGAACAGATGAAGATACGTGCAAAGGATAAAGGTTTTCCCTTTCCTTATGCAATTGACGAGGGACAAAAAGTATATCCAAAGTTTGGGGCCGAACGAACGCCGCATGTATTTCTTGTAGATAAGGATCGCGTGCTTCAGTACATAGGGGCTATTGATAATAATTATAAATCAGCTGATGCGGCCGACGAGCATTACCTTAGGGATGCGATTGCAGCCTTAGAGAAAGGAGAAAAGCCCTCCCCGGCAGTGACGAAAGCTATTGGGTGCACGATTAAAACCTCTAAGTAGGTCTGTAAGTATATTTAAACGGTTTCCCTTACTTTTACAAAAACGATAGTGTTATGCTGCGAATTTATTTTGCATTTATCCTGACCGGTCTCTTATTCTCTTGCGCATCTGACCCCTCTGATGATTGGGTCGAACATAATTTAATTGGTGAGGGTGTACCACTTAAAGTGAAAGGTCCGGAAGATCTGGAAGTGAAGGTAAGTACGCTGGGTACAATGGAAGATATCACGCTGAAAGGGAAAGATGATTTTAGCCTTCAGGTATTCGGGATGAATGTCCAAACTACAGATATAGAGAAGTTGGTCAAGGAGCAGCAAGATATGGTTCTGGAGGAGGCTTACTTTGAAGAAGTAGTGGAAGAGTGGGACGAGGGCTTCATATACAGCTACCAAATCGACTCTTCAGAATTGGACTATGATTTCAGGCATCTCCGTCTGAAAGGAGATAAAGTTTATGTCTTTCAGTGTGGGATGTTAGGACGGAACACAAAAGAAAAAGTAGATCGCTTGGTAAAAGCGGTGCGGGAGGAATAGCATAGCCTGAGAGCGGTTATGCATTTTCTTTTACCACCCCGTTCTCCATTTGGCGAACACCCCTCCAGAGGATGGGAGTTAGTGGTACGGTTTATTATGGGTTAGTGAGCAGGAATTTTTGCTAGTGGTTATAATGAGAACCACCCCGTTCGCCATGCGGCGAACACCCCTCCAGATGATGGGAATTGGCGGTACGGTTTATTGTGGATTTGGTGTGCATAAAGGGTCACCAGTCAGTCTTTTGGCAGTCACCTCTAGGGGAGTTAGTTTATGAATACGTGTGACGGTTGACCTGATGAAAGATCGACACCACTTTATTTTACTTAGTTTGTAGTTATTTATTAATCATAATTTTTATTTCATGGAAAGTAAAAAGTATAAAAAGAAGCCTTCTTCAATAGGCGAGAGTAATTCCCCTCTCTCGGAGGGGTGTCATCAGCCTGCAGCTGATGACGGGGTGGTAAAAAGAGCGAGCAAAAATTACTTCAACCTGCCTTTCAATCCGAAGCTTAAGCAAAGGGCTAGAGAACTCCGAAAAGCTGGTAATCTTCCGGAAGCTGTTTTTGGGAATCGTGTGAAAAATAAGCAGTTCAAAGGGTTTGACTTTGATCGCCAAAAGATAATTGGTAATTATATCGTTGATTTTTACTGTGGAAATTGTCAGGTGGTGATTGAAATTGATGGCAGAAGTCATAACCATAAAATTGAATACGATTCAGCTCGAGATGTCTACTTGGAGTCGCTTGGGTTAATCGTTATTCACCTTTCTGCCCGACGCGTGCTGCAGGAGATGAATGAGGTTATGGACTTTCTTTATGACCACACTGCACTAGCCAAGACCCCTCCAGAAGATGGGAGCTAGTGTTATGGTTTATTGTGGACTTGGTTAGGAGTAAGTTTTGCTAGTGGTTATAAGAAGGACCACCCCTTCGCCATCCGGCGCACAACCTTCCAGAGGATGTGAATTGAATTCGAGCCAAAAAAAAAGCCCTGCAAAATTGCAGGGCTTTAAATTGCTAAAACTTCTATGATTAAGAAGTGGCCTCTTTAAATCTTCGATTGACCTCATCCCAGTTAATGACATTGAAAAATGCCTCTAAATAATCTGGACGTCGGTTCTGATAATTTAAGTAGTATGCGTGCTCCCATACATCTACACCGAGAATGGGTGTTCCGTTAGCGTCAACCACATCCATTAGGGGATTATCCTGATTTGGCGTGTTAGTTACAGCTAATTTATTGTTGTCGTCCACAATGAGCCACGCCCATCCTGAACCGAACTGAGATCCCCCAGCATTTTTAAACTCTTCTTTAAATTTGTCAAAAGATCCAAATTGACTGTCGATCGCACTAGCTAAGTCACCGGAAGGTGTTCCACCTCCATTTGGTCCCATAACTTCCCAAAAGAGGCTATGATTATAATATCCACCACCATTATTTCTTACGGCAGTAGATGCATTGGAAACATTAGCTAAAATATCTTCAATAGATTTTCCTTCATGGTCTGTACCTTCAATAGCTGCGTTTAACTTTTTGGTATATCCTGCATGATGTTTGTCATGATGAATTTCCATTGTTTTCGCATCAATATGCGGCTCTAGCGCATTTTTATCATAAGGTAAATTTGGTAGTTCAAAAGCCATATTTTTATAGTTTTGTTTGTTAATTATTAATGTAACGGTCTAATCCCGGTAAATGTTTGTTCATAAGGGCTTAAAATTGTAGGAAAAATACACGAAAGGCCGCATTGATTTCCGTTTATTTGTAAAGTCAGTTTTTAATTAAAGGAAAGGGAAAATTATTTTGCATAAGCAAAGCGAAATTCTCAAAAAAAATACAGCTTTTATGGGCACAGATAAACGCAAAGAAAAAGATAGCTTGGGATACGTCGAAGTTCCTATCGATCGATATTGGGGCGCACAAACACAGCGCTCTTTTCAAAACTTCAAAATAGGAGGGCATAAAATGCCAACAGAAGTCATTCGTGCATTTGCTTATCTAAAAAAGGCGGCTGCGATGACAAATAGTGAGTTAGGAGTTTTGGAAGCAGATAAAGCAGAACTTATTGCCCAGGTGTGTGATGAGATTATTGCAGGCCAATGGGATGATGAGTTTCCATTAGTGGTGTGGCAAACAGGATCTGGAACGCAATCCAATATGAACGCAAATGAAGTTATTGCGAATCGTGGCCATGTCTTGAAGGGTGGAGAGCTTACGGATGAACATAAGGCGCTACATCCGAATGATGATGTCAATAAATCACAGTCTTCTAATGATACCTTTCCGACGGCGATGCATATTGCAGCGTATACAAAAATACACGAACATACTTTACCTCAAGTAAAACATTTGCGGGATATCCTGTCAGAGAAAGCCAAAGCATTTGAAGATGTTGTAAAGATTGGCCGAACTCACTTTATGGACGCGACTCCCGTTACAGTAGGTCAGGAGTTGTCGGCTTTTGTTTCACAATTGGATCACGGCATACAGGCTGTGCGTAATACTTTGGACCACCTTAGTGAAATTGCTTTGGGCGGAACAGCGGTGGGTACCGGTTTAAATACACCCGAAGGTTATCCCGAGAAGGTAGCGCAAAAAATATCAACCTTAACTAACCTTCCGTTCCGAACGGCTCCCAATAAATTTGAAGCACTTTCTGCGCACGATGCCATTGTAGAAACGCATGGAGCCCTTAAGACCTTAGCAGTATCACTAATGAAAATAGGGAATGACATTCGTATGCTAGCGTCAGGTCCGCGTTGTGGGATTGGAGAGTATACGATTCCTGCGAACGAACCGGGATCTTCTATTATGCCTGGGAAAGTTAACCCGACACAAGCAGAGGCCTTGACCATGGCGATGGCTCAAGTTATAGGCAATGATGTTGCTATCAGTGTGGGCGGCATGAATGGACAGTTTCAGCTCAATGTATTTAAGCCACAAATGATTTTTAATTTTTTGATGTCGGCAGATTTAATTGGTGACGCCTGTCGAAGTTTTGCCGACAATTGCGCGAGTGGACTGGAACCCAATACAACTGCAATTACCGAAAATTTGAATAATTCTCTGATGCTGGTCACGGCTTTAAACACTAAGATCGGATATGATAAGGCAGCAGAAATTGCGAAAAAAGCTTATGGCGAAGGCAGCACCTTGAAAGAAGCTGCAGTTGACCTGGGCTATTTGACGGCCGACGAATTTGACGAATGGGTGCGACCTGAGGATATGGTGGGGCGTTCTTAGGCCTATTGCGGCTGTAATGATTTTTATAGTCTTTGATTAAAGAGTGTCAAGTTGGCTCTCATTGAATCCATGATTTTTGCCCACAGATTTCATAAGAATTTGAAAATATAGAGGGTATGAAGCTCTAGGCTTTGTAAATCCGCCTTTTGCGCAAGGGATAGGAGGGGCCGGGAGCGGAGCGAGCGGGTGCCGAGGAACGCCTGTGGCGTCCTTAAGCACGGAACCCCCGCATAGCCCGACCCTCGTCCCGAGAAGCGCAGAGCGCTCTCGAGGACGAGGGATGCGCCCAGAAATTAAGAATAAAAAAGGGAGGAGATGAGGAGCTGTGAAAAGTGGTATCTTTGGTGTATGAGTGCATCGATTTACAGATATTTTTTGGTGTGTCTGACGGCAGTTTTACTGACGCAATGTGGGCCGGAAGTGCTGGATGTGGAGCTGCGGCGTGTGCTGGAGCATGATGGGTCGTGGCATGATATTTCTTTAATGGCCGATGGTGTTGGTTACGCCATTGGAGGGGATACTTGGCAGCGAGGTGATTTGGCCATGACAAATGATTTCGGGGAAAGCTGGACGGTTCAATCCATTACTGATAAAGGAATGTATGGCCTTGATATTTCGGGGACTGAGAAATTGGCAGTAGGTATAGATGGTCAAATTCTGTCTAGTGGTAACGGTGGCGATTGGAGAAAATGGAGGACTCCTTTTTGGAATATTTTATTGGATTTAGATGTGCATCCCACTGCAAAGTATGCCGTCGCTGTTGGAGGGCAACGATTTAAGAAAGGGGTTATTAAAACGTTTCGAACAAATGACTTTTCTGTTATTCATTTTGATACATTGGATAAAGGACTGGCGACAGTAATTCATCTCGGAGATGATCTTTGGATCGCAGCCGGGTTCGGGGTCGTGCTACGCACTGAAAATGGTGGAGCTGATTGGGATATAAATTATCCGAAAGAGGCATATTTTACATGTTTATATGTAGGAGACGGAGACTTCGTTTGGATGGGCTCCCAGTACGGAGGTCTTTGGCGAAGCGATGATGAGGGAAAGACCTGGTCGGAAATGCGAAAAGCCCAGACCGCTTTTTCTTCCATTAGCTTTCGGGATATTACACAAGACGATCAGGGAGTGCTATGGCTGGCTGGCGATCGAGGAACACTAGCGTATTCCACAAATGACGGTGAAGACCTGAATTATCTCAAGATTCCAGAGGCTTACGATATCAGGGCGCTAAGCATTGTAGAGCGACACATTATACTGGCTACGAGGTCAGGGGAAATTTTATCGGTAACATACCCAGAAGAACTGTAGGCTAGTCTTTATTGAGGCTCTAACTTGATTTTTGTTCCCGTTCCGGACTCAATTTTTATTTCCAGCCCCTGTTCGGCTGCTGTTGCTATAAAGTCATTAATGTTTCCCGTAATTAAACTCAAATTGAGCAGCTGATCTTCAGTCAATTCGGTGCGGTCTACGATTTGATATTGCTGAAAGAGGGGTCTAGGCCGAATCTCGTTAAGGACTTTAGAAAGAGGGTGATTTTGAATTATAACTTCAAATGGACTGGAGTTCATAGATTTTGTCGTAACCTCTTTTTGTGTGCTTAATGATTGTTGGATAGCCGGATTAGTAGTGATGATCATTCGATTCATCGGAATGGATTCTTGGCTAACTTTTATATTCAATTCATCTAATAACAGTGACGCTAATCGTTGGCGAACTTCTTGAGTTAATTTTCGGTTTCCGAAATGGTAGTACATGTTGTAGCGTTGATCTTTGAGCTCGTCCGCTGATAATATTTGATTTTCGGGGAGATTTAATATTTGTTCATACAGCTGTGTTACAGTCATATTACCATACGCAAAAGAGTGCAATCCAGAAGCTGTGGAAACGGTAATCTGCCCTTTCTCAATTTCGGGCTGTTTTTCAAGTAAGAAAAGTGAATTGAGGTTTGGGTTGGATTCTGAAAACTCCATTAATTCTTGTAAAATGGAAGTGTTATCGCTGTATGTAAATGCAGTAGGTTTTTCAACCTCGTTTTGCGCCGATAGACTTATGAATAAAAATAAAGAAATAAAGAGGGTAGAAAAGGAGTAGCGATTCATGAGTTAAAATTTGGTTAATGGCATTAAAAACCTCTAGTGTTAAAACTAATATCTTTAGTTTTTAGTTCCATTTTTGCTGATTTAATGAGGTTCCTTATTATTATTCCTCGTCAACTTTAGTACGACAATATCAGTACTTGAAAAGCTCTCAGTGAACGACAAATGGCAAACTGCTTAACTGGCGGCGCTTTTTTTTAAAAATAAGAGTTATGTTGTTTTTGTGGTACTGTAAAAATCTTGATCAAAGTCAAGTTATTTATAAAAATCTTCGTCTTTCCAGACTAAGGGATTCAAGAAAATATATCTTTCGATTCTATTGAATTCAGTTTTTGAACGAATAATCCGATCGTAAAATAGTGGTTGCCAGCCATTCGGAAGGTTTTTTCGGTTAGCTTGCTTTGTTACAGCTGATTTATAGGATCCAACAATAGCTGACACACTGTTTTTACCCATGTTTTGAAAGCGGTTGTTTCCAGGATGTAACAGATTGTTGGCATTTTTATTTTGTAGAGACAAGGCTAGCCTTGTCTCTACATTAATATTTTCATTTTTCATACTATTCAATTCACTTCCTTTATTTCCCCCGTTTAAAATTAAAATGCCATGAATATGATTAGGCATAACTATAAAAGCGCCAAGGCTTACGTGGCTAAAATGATTTGGAATTTCTCTCCAACACCGTCGAGCAATTTTCCCCACAGCTGACAAGCACATATTTTGATTTGCTATTTCTCCAAAGTACAGCTCTTTATTTATGGTACAAATGGTAATAAAATAAGCTGCATCTTCTGAATAATCCCACCATTGTGCTCGATGTGAGCTAACGCTATATTTCCCTCGGAACTTTTCCATTGATTAATAGAAAATAATGAATTGTAATATTTTATTTAAACAATATGATTAATTGGGTTTCTATATTTCACTTGTCTTTACGGCTTATATTTATGTGTTAGATTTTGATTTAAACGTTCCTATTATAAGCATTTTTATAATTAATTATACCACTAAAGTGGTTATGGCTATACTTCTCAATTCAAAGCTGGGTATCTCAAAACATCACACTTTTCCGTGTCAAGTTAAACGTTTCTAGCCTTGAAAGTCGAGGTTTCCATAATCAACCTTGGTCAAAAAGTAGGAGCAATGTTTGGGGGTAATATTGGGAAGATAGTACCTTTGTATACTTATTTTTTCCAAAAGGCAGACAAAGAATAATGTAACCAAGGCTTCCCTCTACCCCTGAGCTATGAGTAGTAAATAGCCAAAAGCTAAAAGCCAGCCGCCTACGCGTTCCGCTTCGTAGGCCGAGGAAAAACAAAAGCTATATATTACCTATATTTGCATATCAAACACAGTTGCATGAGTGAAGTAAGATATACGGAGTCGGAAATCAAGTCCCTGGATTGGAAGGAGCACATAAGGCTGCGTCCCGGGATGTACATTGGAAAGCTAGGGGATGGCAGTGCTGCAGATGATGGGATTTATATTTTGCTAAAAGAGGTGCTGGACAATTCGATTGATGAGCACGTGATGGGATTCGGGAAGTTGATTGATATCGAGAAGGGAGATGATTTCCTTACGGTGCGTGATTATGGCCGAGGCATTCCCCTGGGGAAAGTCGTTGATTGTGTATCGAAAATCAATACCGGTGGAAAGTACGATTCCAAGGCCTTCAAAAAATCTGTAGGTCTGAACGGGGTAGGAACCAAAGCAGTGAATGCGCTGTCTCAGCGATTTGAAGTCCGCGCATTTCGAGAAGGAAAAGTTAAATCTGCCGTATTTGAGCGCGGAGAATTGATTGAAGATCCGAAACCCAAGTCGACCAGTGAGAAAAATGGGACAGAGATCAGATTTTATCCCGATTCGAAGATTTTCAAAAACTTTAGTTTTCGAGATGAGTTTATTTCAGCTCAATTATGGAATTATGCCTTTCTCAATTCGGGATTACGCATTAAGTATAATGGAGAGACTTATGTATCGCGCCGCGGCCTGCACGATTTATTGGAAAAGCGAACGTCTCAGGAAAAATTGAGATATCCGATTATTCATTTACAGGCGGATGATGTAGAACTAGCTATGACGCACACCTCTTCATATGGTGAGCAATATTACTCCTTTGTAAACGGCCAGCATACAACTCAGGGAGGTACCCATTTATCCGCTTTCAAGGAATCTATTGTTCGCACAATTCGTGATTTTTATGGAAAAAATTACGATTACAGAGATATCCGGTCTTCCATTGCAGCTGCAATTAGCGTAAGGGTGGAAGATCCCATTTTTGAATCTCAAACTAAAACCAAGTTGGGATCCAATGATATGGGCCCTGAAGGTCCTACCGTTAGCAGCTTCATGAACGAATTTTTACGAACGAAGCTCGACAACTATTTGCATCGCCATTCCGATGTAGCCGATGCCTTACAAAAACGTATCCTGCAATCTGAAAAAGAGCGAAAGGAAATGGCCGGTGTAAAAAAATTGGCTAATGCACGAGCGAAAAAAGCTTCAGTCCACAATAAAAAATTGCGCGATTGTCGGGTTCATTTTGACCATAAAAGACGCTCTGAAGAAGATCGGAAAAAGACAACGCTTTTTATCACGGAGGGAGATTCCGCTAGTGGATCCATAACAAAAGCGCGCGATGTGCAATTTCAGGCCGTATTTTCCTTGCGAGGAAAACCCTTGAATGCTTACGGATTAACCAAGAAAGTGGTGTATCAAAATGAAGAGTTTAATTTACTACAGCACGCCTTAAATATTGAAGACGGGCTAGAAGATCTGAGGTATAACCGCGTGGTTATCGCCACAGATGCCGATGTAGACGGAATGCATATCCGACTCCTTTTACTGACCTTTTTTCTCCAGTTTTTCCCAGACCTCGTGCGCGAAGGACATTTGTATATTTTAGAGACCCCTTTGTTCCGTGTTCGGGATAAGAAAACCACGCTATACTGCTATTCGGAGGCCGAGCGAAGGAATGCGGTAGCACAGCTTAGAGGAAAGGCGGAAATTACCCGCTTTAAAGGCTTAGGTGAGATATCGCCAGGTGAGTTTGAAGACTTCATTAGCGAAAATATTCGTCTCGAGCCTGTCATCCTCAATGAAGATACCAGTATCGAAGATGTACTCAAATACTATATGGGTAAGAATACGCAAGCAAGGCAAGAGTTTATCATCGACAATCTGAAAGTAGAAGATGGCTTACTCGAGGAAGAGGAAGTGGCTGCTTAGGCTGTCGAAATGGCGCAAATTCCAGACTCAATTGTTTTAAAATCTAAAAATTCGGTCAAAACGGCGGTGTTTCTGGAGTGGTATAATCCTTGGAGTTTATCATTCAAATAAGGAAATACATGTTTGATAATTATAGATTTGCTCCCGAAGAAGATTTTGATGATTTTGCACCTGTCGTCACGGTTTCAGGAGATGATGAAGGCAGCGATAGTAATTTGCCCGAAGAGTTGCCTCTTTTAGCACTTAAAAATACAGTATTGTTCCCCGGTGTGGTTATACCCATATCCGTGGGGCGGCAGTCCTCCTTGAAAGCCATTCAGGATGCCAAAAAATCCCATAAGCGCGTCTTAGTTACGGCTCAGGTTGACGATGAAATTCAAGAACCGGAATACGACGACCTCTACCATACAGGTACTGTAGCGCGAGTCGTAAAAATGCTCAATATGCCAGATGGAAGCACCACGGTTATATTGCAGGGGCGGTTTCGAGCTTCCGTATATGATGTGAACACAGAACCGCCTTTTTTATCGGGGCGCTACACACCACTTGAATTCGAGGAAGTTCAAAATGAGATGCACTTCAAAGGCCTGGTCGATGCCATCAAGGAAAAGGCTCGTAAAATTATTAAAATGTCACCTCAAATACCCAATGATGCGGAGGGCATGTTTAATGAAATTGACAATCCCAATTTTCTACTGTTTTTCATTGCCTCGAATCTAAATATCGATGTCAAGAAAAAACAGGAACTTCTAGAGATCGACAACCCCAATTCCATTGGGGAGAAGGTGTTGGAATTCGTGCAGTCCGAGTATAAGATGCTAGAAGTTCGCAGTCAAATTGAGACCAAAGTAAAGGGAGATATTGAAAAACAACAGCGCGATTATTTCTTAAATCAACAGTTGAAAACCATTCAGGAGGAGTTGGGAGATAGCCCACAGGGGTCGGATTTAGAAATTCTGGCAAAAAAAGGTAAGGACAAGAAATGGCCGGAAGCTGTAGAAAAAGCATTCAAAAAAGAATTGACCCGCGCTAAGCGTATGAATCCTCAAGTAGCCGAGTATAGTGTAACGCTTAATTATTTGGAAATGCTACTCGAATTACCTTGGGAAGAATACACGCAGGATAATTTTGATCTAAAAAATGCCCGTGAGCAGTTAGACAAAGACCATTTTGGCCTCGAAAAAGTAAAAGAACGTATTCTGGAGCATTTGGCGGTGCTCAAGCTCAAGGGTGACATGAAAGCTCCCATTTTGTGTTTGGTCGGGCCTCCCGGTGTTGGTAAAACCTCATTAGGACGATCAATTGCGAAAGCACTGGATCGAAAATTTATTCGCATGTCCTTGGGTGGCCTGCACGACGAAAGTGAGGTGCGTGGTCATCGACGGACTTATATTGGAGCCATGCCAGGCCGAATCGTACAATCCATTAAAAAGGCGCAGTCTTCGAATCCCGTCTTTATTCTCGATGAGATTGATAAGGTAGGGAAAGACTTTCGAGGTGACCCCTCTTCTGCTTTGTTGGAAGTGTTGGATCCCGAACAAAACACTACCTTTTATGACAATTACCTCGAACTGGATTACGATTTATCCAAGGTGCTTTTTATAGCTACAGCCAACAGTTTAAATACCATACAACCCGCTCTTCGCGATCGAATGGAGATCATTCAATTGTCGGGTTATTCGGCAGAGGAAAAAGTCGAGATAGGAAAACGACACCTAATTCCGGAACTTCGCACAGAGCATGGCTTGAAAAGCTCCGATATTCGCATAGGCAAGCGCGCGCTCATGGAAATGGTACAGTATTATACCCGGGAAAGCGGCGTGCGTTCACTCGCCCGTCAGATAAGCGCCGTTATGCGCTATGTGGCCAAACAAGTGGCTATGGAAGGGGAATACGAAGTTTCTATTACTAAGGAAAAAGTTCGCGATATATTAGGGCCCACTAAATTTGACCCTGAGAGCTATACTGACGCCAAACTCCCCGGGGTGGCGATTGGTTTAGCCTGGACGTCGGTAGGCGGAGATATTTTATTTATCGAAACGAGCTTGAGCAGCGGAAAAGGCAAACTCATTTTGACGGGCAATTTGGGTGATGTCATGAAGGAGTCGGCCACCACCGCATTGAGTTTTCTAAAGGCTCATGCAGAGGATTACGACATTGATCCGAGTTTATTTCAGAAAAAAGACATTCATATCCACGTTCCCGAGGGAGCTATTCCAAAAGATGGCCCTTCCGCCGGTGTCACGATGCTTTCGGCGCTGGCCTCTATTTTCACAGGGCGTCGTGTGCGTTCTCATTTGGCAATGACAGGTGAGATTACGCTTAGAGGTAGTGTTTTGCCTGTGGGAGGCATAAAAGAAAAGGTCTTAGCGGCCAAGCGTGCAGGAATCAAGCATATTTTGATGTGCAAGGAGAACAAAAAACACGTGGATGAGATCGAAAAGGATTACATCAAAGGGCTAGATTTCACCTTTGTCGAACGCATGGATGAAGTCCTTAATTTTGCCTTAGTGAATAAATAAAGTATTGGCAACTTTCAGCAGGCCATTTTAATGTTTTTGGGGGTGCCCCCCGAGGTTCCGCCTGATGGCGGATCTCGAGGGTCGGGTCCCTCCGGGGTACCGTACTCGCTGCGAATTTCGCAGCTTCGCACCGCCTTGGGGCGCCCTACATACCCCTCACCCTTGCGCGCTTCGCGCGCTTAAATGAGTAGGAGGGAGTCAAATGAAAACAAATACTTAAGTACCTGTCGTATTAAGGCTTATAAATACAAGTCATTTCTAATCTCTAATAAAAGCACAAAGCCTATCGCCTAAAATTAACGTACATTTGTAGTGCAAATACTGATATAATGAGTGATACAAGTAAAAACCTGGCGGTACTTATTGACGGAGATAACATCCCTTCAGCTTACGTGAAGGAGATGATGGAGGAGATAGCGAAATATGGCAATCCCACCATTAAGCGGATTTATGGGGATTGGACTAAGCCGCACTTAGCTAAATGGAAGAATATGTTGCTGGAAAATGCCATTACGCCCATTCAGCAGTATGGTTATACCACCGGAAAAAACGCAACCGATTCCGCGATGATTATCGATGCCATGGATATTTTGTATTCAGGAAAAGTCCATGGTTTTTGTCTGGTTTCGAGCGATAGTGACTTTACGCGGTTGGCGACACGTTTACGTGAAGCAGCCATGCATGTTATTGGTATCGGTGAGCGAAAAACACCGAGCCCCTTTATCGTAGCTTGCGATAAGTTTATTTACATTGAAATTTTAAAGAATCAGTCCAAACCGGGCACGAAGAAAGATCGAAAAGAAAAAGGTGAGGCAAAAGATGATATTGATCGGGTCACGCCACAAGTCATTGGACTCATTCGGAATACTATCAAGGACTGTGCGGATGAGGATGGCTGGGCTTTTTTGGGAGATGTAGGAAGCCTACTTCAGAAAAAACAGCCTAACTTCGATTCGAGAAATTACGGGTTTGAAAAACTAACGCCAATGATCGATTCAATTGGCAAGTTTGAGATCGACTCTCGCGAACATCACAAAGGGCGCCATAAGTTGATCTACGTGCGGAATAAGTAGCTTTTCGCTTTTCGCTATTCGCCATTAGCAAAAGGGTTTTGTACGTCAATAAGTAAAGTGATGCACTGAGTTTAGTAATTGATCTGAGCGACCCTTTATCCTTCTTTGACCGACAAAGCACGAAGTGCAAAGGCGGTTCTCCTTTCTCTTTTTCCATTTTTCCTTTAACCCTGAATTACTTTATCCTTTCTCCTTTTCACTTTAACCTTGTATTACTTTCTCCTTTAACCTTGTATTACTTTACCCTTTAACCTTGTATTACTTTCTCCTTTAACCTTGTATTCCTTTACCCTTTAACCCTGAATTACTTTATCCTTTATCCTTTTTCCCTTATCCTTAATTCCTCCGCGTCAGCGATGTGAAAGGGGCCGCGCTCCAGCGCGGGCGTCCCAAAATTATTGGGGACCGATCCGCCGGCTGGCGGAGAAGCCTGGAACGTAGCGCACTCGAGATCCGCCGATAGGCGGAGCCTCGGTGGACGCCCAAATAATCTAAATCGATAAAACCATTTTTTTATGGAAAAAGATCAGTGCAACTCAGAGGGAAAACTTAGTAATTCCGCTTATTTTTCTCCTTCTTATCGCTCAATTCACCATTCTTAAGCGCTTTGATAAACTGCCCCCAGGCGATAGGGCTGAAGATGGGCATAGGTTTGAATTGTCCGTAGCTATAGTAGGTTTGTGCTTGACGTCGGAAGTAATAACTTGTACTTTCTTTTCCATCTTCAAGCAAGGTTTCACTGAGGCGGGCCATTTTATCTGCACTTAAATTTTCCATAGCAATCTGCTCTAAAGTATTATCCAATTGCATGTTCAAAAACTCAATTTTGAAATGTTCCCGGCTGGGCCATGGATACACAACGGCTTCTGGCAACAGCACAGTGTCGGGACTCATGAACTGGAATATAGAATACCGGTTACCTTCCAGGTTTTTGGGAATGCGAAATTCCTCAGTGCGATAGCCCAACGAAGAAAAAACTACCGTTTCACCTTTTTGGGCTACGAGAGAGAAAAAGCCATCGTAATCGGTGTAGGTGCCTCGGAAGGGCTGCTCTTTAATATAGATATTGACATAGGGAATTGGAAAAATTTGTTCCTCTGTATCATCAACTAGAACCTGGCCAGAAAACTGCACTAGATCCACACTGTCTTGCTGACTCCAGATAGAGGCTGGCATGCTGATAAGGGCAATTGCCAAAAATATAATTCCATTGCGTATGCTCGTCATAAAATAGTTCAATCTTAAATTAATGGATTAAGATCCATGTACAAATCCTCAACCAAAAAATGGCCTAGTTTATTTTATAATCCGAATATATGGAAAAACCAACAACTGCTGCGGTCTATTTACATGGTTTCTAAAGGGATTCCGTCATTTGGCTGTCCTTATTGGTGTTCAAAGCCGAACATCCGCTGAACTTTTGTACATTAGATTAGCCTTTCGGCTTTGTTTTTGATAGATAAAACCTGTAATGAAAGTAACCGAGTATATTGAGCGTGCGGATGGATCTCCCTTGATTTCATTTGAGGTGCTTCCCCCACCCAAAGGAGGCAGTGTATCTGATATTTTTGAAACACTAGATCCTCTAATGGACTTCGAACCTCCCTTTGTAGATGTCACTTATCATCGGGAAGAGTATTTATATCGCCGCCGGTCGAGCGGATATTATGAGAAAACAGCTATTCGAAAACGACCGGGAACCGTGGGTATTTGTGCTGCAATCATGCAGCGCTATGAGGTGGACCCCATTCCCCATTTAATTTGCGGCGGGTTTACAAAGGAGGACACGGAAAACGCGCTGATTGATCTCAATTTTTTACAAATAGAAAATGTGCTTGCCATCCGAGGGGATGCCAGCAAATTTGACGGTAAATTTATTCCACAGAATGGTGGTCACAAGTACGCCATTGACCTGATTCGACAAGTCGAAAGTATGAATCGCGGTATCTATCTCGATGAAAATATTGAAAATGGAGCACACACTAATATGTGTATCGGCGTAGCAGGATATCCAGAAAAGCATTTTGAGGCGCCTTGTATGGATTTGGACCTCGATTTTCTCGAACAGAAAATAGAAGCTGGAGGGGATTATATTGTGACTCAAATGTTTTTTGATAATCAGAAGTTTTTTGAATTTGAGAAAAAGTGTCGCGATCGGGGCATAACCGTACCCATTATTCCCGGCCTCAAGCCACTCACGAAATTTTATCAACTCCAGTCCCTACCACGCATTTTTCACCTCAACATTCCCGAAGAGTTTGCCAGAGAGGTCTACCGAGTGAGGGACGATAAAGAAAAAGTAAGGCAAGTAGGCATTGAGTGGAGTATTCAGCAGGCTAAAGAACTCATTTCCCATGGCGTGCCCTGCTTACACTATTACACCATGGGTGATGCAAAAACTATACATAAGATTGTCAAGGGTGCATTATGAAAAATCACATTACTTTTCTATTTTTTTTCTTTTGGGTTCAGATATCGGTGGCCCAACTGCAAAGTCCTGCCGAATTTTTTTCGAATTTTGGTTCTGAATTCATTCCCCACCACGAGGTGGTTGATTATATGGAGTATGTCGCTCAAAATTCAGACCGAGTCAAATGGCAAACGTATGGGGAGTCGATCCAGGGGCGGCCGCTGGGGCTGGCGATCGTCTCGACGCCCGATAATCTCAACCGCTTAAACGAATGGAAAGACCGACATCAACGCGCCCTGCTTGATCTGCAAGCGACGGCCGACACGAGTCTGCCCGTCATCGTCTGGCTCAGTCACGGTGTCCATGGAAATGAGCCGGGCGCAACAACCAGCGCACTTCAGAACCTGTACCAATTGGCGCGAGCCGATCAGTTTGACCTCGCCGCGCGTCTGGAACAGATGATCGTGATCGTAGACCCCTGCCTTAATCCCGATGGCTATGCTCGATATGTGCAATTTTACCGCTCGACGCGCGGCCGCCAGCCCCAGCCTGCGGCGCATAGCGCCGAACATGACGAGCCCTGGCCTTACGGGCGTGTCAATCACTATCATTTCGACCTCAATCGCGATTGGCTCTGGCAAACCCAGCCCGAGTCCCGGGCTCGTCTGGCCGCCTACTTAGAATGGCGCCCACACGTACATGTCGATTTTCACGAAATGTATCCCGGTAGCCATTATTTTTTTCCGCCAGCTGCCAAACCCTACCTCAGTGAGTTTCAGGACTGGCAGTCCGAACTCCAGGTCGACTTTGGACAGCACAATGCCGATTATTTTGATGCGCAGCAATGGTTGTATTACTCCCATAAAGATTTTGACCTCTTTTATCCCTCGTATGGCGACACCTACCCCATGTTGCGCGGAGCTATAGGGATGACTTACGAACAAGAAGGGCATCAAGTGGCGGGCTTGACCTATCTAAAAGATAATGGAGATACCCTAAAGCTTATGGATCGCTTGCGACATCACCATACCGCAGCCATGGCTACAGTAGAAAAAGCATTTGACTTAAGGTCCCAACTACTCAGCAAGCAACGAATGTTTTATCGGGCCAAAGCCAAAAGTACAGCCTATTACATCTATTCGCCCTCGGATTCCGTTTTGGCGCTGCAAGGAGAACTCGAGCAACTGCTTCAGCAGAATCAAATTCCTTTTGAGCGCGTAACGGCAATCGATACCGACCAAAAGAGATCTCAGAAGCCCTGGACTGATCTGGCCACCGGTAAAACTGTAGATCGATTGATAAGAAAAGGCGATATCTTAATTCCAGTCAGCAAAAGTTACCCCCTCAATCAAATTCTGTTGGATGGACAACATAGCGATGGTACTCAAGAGGCCTTGGAAGCGGATCCGGTGGGTGATTTGACCTGTTGGTCGGCAGCATATTTTATAGGAGACCTATACAAAGTGAGTCAAATTAATTTTGAGCCCCTCACTACCGTCAAAGGAACAGTTAGTGCAAAGGGCAAACAATTCCCTGCCGAGCCGGCTGCCTTTGGGTACGCCATGGCGCTGCATAGCATGGCCGATTATCAACGTGTGATTACCCTTTTAGATTCAGATGTGAAGATTCGTTGGAGTCAGCAAGCTTGGTCTCCCGCGGACCGGGATAGTCTTAGATTTGCTAAGGGCAGCATTCTTGTGCTTGCTGCCGATAATTCCGCCAAACAACTGGAAAAAGCTGCGTCGGAGCTAGGACCGGGAGCTATTCCTTTATATTCTTCTCGAACAGCCTACGGACCCAATTTGGGTTACCCGGTCTACCCATTGATGAAGCGTCCGACAATTGCTTTATTGCGTTCTGACGAATTCGATAGCTATTCTTTTGGTCATGCCTGGCACTTTTTAGATGAAAAGTGGACCTCCATGTATCATGCGGTCTCTCCGGAGGCATTCTTCAGCAAAAGTGATACCTACTCCACAGTTGTAATTCCAGAGGGCTGGAACAGTGTTTCGGAGGACCATTTACAAAAATTGCATGCCTTTGCTGAGCAGGGAGGGACCCTTATCGTACTCGGAAGTTCAGTATCTGCATTAGCAGACGCTGAATTTTGGAATATCGAGAATAAACCGTATCCTAAAGAGTTGCTTGAAAAAGATAAACCGGGCGGTATTGTTGCCCCCATGGAGTGGGGAGAAGGAATGCAATTGCAACAAGTGATGCCCATGACATATTATGCTCTGGTACGCGGAAACAAACGTCTGGTCTGGAATTCAGATTATGCAATTTTAGGCCATAAAAACAGCGTCCCTGAGGCCTGTGGATATCTTTCACCCGCTTTTCGGGAATACATGGAAGGTACGATGGGGGCAGCGCGGGAATCCGTGGGTTCAGGTCAGCTTATCTTTTTTGTCGATAATCCGTTATTTCGCGGATTTTGGAGTCGCGGTCACCAACTTATGATGAACGCGATATTATTTAAATCTTAAAATGAATAGAGTAGTATGAGTATACGAGCTAATGACCCCAAGAGAACTTCATTTATAACCACGGATGCAGAAAGTGATTTTCCCATTCAAAATCTGCCATTCGGCGTCGCCGAAATTGAAGGTGAGCATAGAGTGGTTAGTGCGATAGGGGATCGCGTGATCGATCTGGTGGCCTTGTCTGAGATGGGAGCGCTAAAGCACGATCAGCTCACTACAGATCATTTGCGCCAGCCATCTATCAATGCTTTCATGGCCTTGGGCAAAGCAGTAACTCGGGACATTCGCAACCAATTGTCAGATGCACTGCTCGAAGGGAGCGACTATGCTGATCAAGCTGATCATTTTCTTCACAATATGGCAGATACCAAGCTCAAAATGCCTGTTGATGTAGGTGATTACACCGACTTTTACTCTTCTATCGAGCATGCGACCAATGTGGGTACCATGTTTCGCGACCCCGACAATGCCCTTTTACCCAATTGGCGGCATCTACCGGTAGGTTATCACGGTAGGGCTTCTTCTATTGTTGTCTCTGGCACGCCTATCCACCGGCCCGTCGGGCAGACCAAACCAGACCCAGAAAAGCCGCCTGTATTTGGCCCGTGTAAGCTATTAGATTTTGAGTTGGAAATGGCCTTTGTTGTTGGCCGGAAGACCGAATTGGGGCAGCGAATTTCTACGAAAAAGGCAGAAGATTATATTTTTGGACTTACGCTATTCAATGATTGGTCAGCCCGCGACATTCAGAAGTGGGAATATGTCCCCCTAGGCCCATTTTTGGCCAAAAGTTTTGCCAGCACCATCACCCCCTGGATTGTCACTTTGGATGCCTTAAAGCCCTTTCGTACCGATAGTCCCAGGCAAGAGCCGAGAGTATTGCCGTACTTGCGATCTGAGGGCAGAAAGAACTTTGATTTACAATTGAGCGCCCACCTCGAAGCCGAAAATGGCGCTACTGCAGACCTGTGCCACACCAATTTTAAGTATATGTATTGGAACATGTCCCAGCAGCTTGCCCATCACTCGGTGAACGGCTGTAATTTTAATGTAGGAGACATGTGCGCCTCGGGAACCATTAGTGGTAAGGACCGATCAGCCTTTGGCTCTATGTTGGAGATCAGCTGGAAAGGCACAAAACCCGTTAACCTTTCGGATGGTAGCGAGCGCAAATTTTTAGCTGATGGAGATACCCTGCAGCTACGAGGTTTTGGTCAAGGAGATGGCTACAGAATTGGCTTTGGACCTTGCGATGGAAAAGTCTTGCCAGCCATAGAATTTGACTCATAATATTTTTCAAGGCGGATTCCCTGAGGTACCCGCTCCCCAGCGAACTGTGGAGCGAAAAGCCAGCACCCGCGGCACTGATTTCTTCACTTTACTTACGCAAGGGTTGAGGTTCAGGATTTGAGTCTTTATGCGCATTCTTACACCTAATACATACCCCCCCTAAATGCCTAAGCATTTAGGGGGGGTATTGCTATACATTTAGTTGTTGATTACTAATTAATGCGATAGCCTAAGGAAAGAGAAATAAGGCGATTATTCATAGAAAAGTCATCACTGTCTTCGTCAATAAGATTTGATAGTCCCAATCCGTAAGACAATTCCACAAAGACTGAATTTAATTCAACTCCAGCACCGACTAGTGCTCCATAGTCCAAGCGTTTAGGCCCATCATCACTTCCAAAGTCGATGTCTTCGGTTTCTGTTTCAGTTATGCCTCCTATGGTAGTTTTTGATTCACTCTCTCCAGTGATTCCAACTCCCAGATATCCACCTCCATAAACATATGCAGTAACACCACCCAATTCGAAATTGGCTTTTATTGTTAAAGGTATATCTAAGTACAAAAATTTTACGGAGCCTTCTGTACTAATAGTTTCGCCAAAGACAGTTCTACTAAACTCTGATTTGTAACCACGATTTTGATAGATAAGTCCTGTTTGAAAAGACAAGACATTTCCCAAAGGAAAGTCTGCCATCAGACCCAAGTGAAATGTGGTACGGGTATCCGTATCTAAATCTTCTTCTTCTGATAGTCCACTATCATCCGAAATATTTACGTTGGCTAAATTTAAGCCTCCCTTCACAGCGAAACTTTGTGCTGAAAGTGACGTTCCAATGAAAAGGAGTAAAGCGCCGAGGCATAATTGTCTAAATTGAATCATAATTTTTGTTTTTTTGATCGCGCCTACTCTTTTTGCTTTTCGGCATTCGCATTTTTAATTACCTCCAAAAGATAATAATTTTTTAAATATCCTTTTTCGATAGAATGCATTATCAAAAAGATAGGATGATTTTTTTGATTGTGGGAATACAAATAGCGCCCGTTCGATTGTGGGGGCTCTACAAACCGGAAAGAGTTAGAACAAACGTCCAGAGGAGTTCTTTCGATAGGATCCAAGCGAATACGAATAATACTTTCTGTTATTTTATTAAAGTCGATACCCCAGAGACAATGAAGCCCATCTATTCCTCACACTTTCAGGAGAAAACCTGCCGGCATAGACATTGGCCAAGCCCAGATTGTAACTAAGTTCCAAAAATACGGAACCGAAATACACGCCTCCACCGGCTAGTGCTCCATAATCCAGTCGTTGGAAAAGTCCCTCTTCTCCAAATACTGGCGTTTGACTTTTTACTTCCATTCCGTTCGAAAAAACCGATGTTCGGTCTTCTTTTCCGTGCAGACCGATGCCGAGATATCCTCCGGCAAAAAAGTAGGCCTCACAAGAGCCTTGGTAATAGGTGGATTTGAGCCGAAGTGGAATATCCAGATAATAAAAGCGCGAAGAAACCGACTCCCTTTGGCTGGAAAGATCTCCGGAATAAGGGTAGTTGTAGTTGTGTGCTCTAGCGCTGTAACCCAGCCCGCCTTCTACGGAATAGGTCTTAGTAAGGGGGAATTCCATAGCCGTCGCCAGATGAAAACTTATTTCCGCGTCTGTTTTTATCAGACTTGAATATTGATCGCCTCTAAAATCGGAGAGATTCGTTCTATTTATTCCCGCCTTAATTGAAAAGTTCTGGGCAAAAAGAGAGGCTACCCATAAACAGAGTAGAATTGTACATAGCCCGTTTTTACTATTTCTCATTTCTCAACTCTTTTATTTTCGGCCTTTTTTTTAGGAACTGATAACCCAGGGAGAGGGACAGCAGCCGATTCTTATTATCAAAACTGCCGACATTAATGTCGGTGCTTAAGTCAGGTATTCCCAAGGTGTAGGAGACTTCTAAAAATATAGTTCCAAAATGCATACCGACGCCAACTATCCCACCGTAATCCATGCGTTTATACCCTTCGTTATCCGCAAATTTCAACTTGCGTTCAAACTTTTCAGAGCTTCTGTCGATAAAAGTGTTTTTAGATACTCTTTTCCCGTGCAACCCTAAACCGAGGTACCCCCCACCAAAAACGTAGGTCGCACAGCCTACTTTAGGTATGTTGATTTTTAGCGTTAGGGGTATGTCTAAGTAATACAGCTGAACTGCAACCTCAGAAACATAGGAAAAATTGAGAAAATAGTTAGAGGCCTGTGAATAATGGCTGTGGCCTTTGCCATTGTATTTCAAGCCGGATTGAATAGAAAATCGGTGATTCAAGGGATACTCCGCGGCAGCTTCCAGTTGAAAACTCGTTAGGTAGTTTGTTGGGAAGCTGCCACCCCATTGATTATCGACCATGTCCCCCGTGACATTGGCTGCATTGAGCCCCGCTTTTATAGCAAAGTGTTGGCCGTGGAGGGAAGAACTGAGTAGCAGTAGGGAAATGGAAAATATCAAATAACGCAAATCTTTACTTTTCGTTAGGCATATATAAGGAAGAGGCTTTTTGGGTCTACTACGCTGCTTTCGAATCGCAAAAGACTGAAAGGAAGATGAATTTATCTTCTAATGAGTGAGATGAAAGTAGGCTAAATTCATTCTTCGCTTTGATTTCCTCAATGACAAGAAGCCTGTTTGAATATTCTGGATATTAAGTTTTTGGAAGCTATTCTCCTCCTACATTAGGTAAAACCAATTGTATGAAAAGCCATATTTGCAAGAAAGAAAGACACTGTACACTTCTTCTTTAAACCATTATTAGGAATTGAATTATCAAATCTTCAAATAAAAATTATGAGTATTATTCGAGTTATTTTAGCATCACTTCTCTTTATTTTTACATTAGGTTTGTCCGCTCAAACAGAAGCTGTAGATGAGTCAGAATATTCTGTCTCACTATCACTTGAATCTGGA
>Ga0209936_1000264_pt1 | contig 33600 bp, 30 predicted proteins | sample SalPonR1_A_D1_MG_FD_185694 | JGI IMG/M metagenome (GOLD analysis project Ga0209936, IMG submission 185694) | Salt pond soil microbial communities from South San Francisco under conditions of wetland restoration - Salt Pond MetaG R1_A_D1_MG... ...
ATGCAACCTTTGGGGTTAATGTTATTTTGATTCAAGAATAGTTTATATATTTTTTAGATGAATTACATGATAAATAAATATTTTGATCTTAATATTGCTGCTTTTGGATTAAAGGTTATTACCTATGCAAACAAAAAATGAGTATTTTATTCTTGCTTTTAGTCACAAGAAAACACGAAAAACCACAATTTTTTCTTTTTTTCTGTTGTTATGTGAAAAAAAATAAATATTTTTGCAGGTCTTAAAATGAATATAATAGAAGAAGAATAATAAAATAAATTGTAAAAAGTATGAGCTATTTAACAGCAGAGAAAAAGCAGGAACTATTTAAGGAATTTGGGAAGTCTGAAACAAATACCGGTTCAACCGAAGGACAGATTGCTCTTTTTACGCATCGCATTACACATTTAACCAGTCATCTAAAGACCAATAAAAAAGACTACAGTACACAACGCGCACTGGTACGGTTGGTAGGAAAGAGACGACGGTTATTGGATTACCTTAAAGGTAAAGATATTGAACGATATCGAGAGCTGATTAAAGAACTTAAACTCCGTAAATAAAAAAAGGATGAAGGCAATTTTAAATTGCCTTTTTTCTTAGTACCTTACACCACGAATTAATTTTTAATAGAATATATATGTATAATTTAATTTCAAAAACAATCGATCTGGGTGGCGATAGAACCATTACCCTTGAAACAGGTAAGCTGGCCAAGCAGGCTGATGGATCGGTTGTAGTAAAAATGGGGCGCACCATGCTTCTGGCAACCGTTGTATCGGCCAAAGAAGCAAAAGAAGATGTTGATTTTATGCCCCTTTCTGTAGAATACAGAGAAAAATTTGCTTCATTTGGACGCTTCCCCGGCGGATTTCTAAAAAGAGAAGCCAGACCTTCCGATTACGAAATTCTGGTTTCACGATTAATTGACCGTGCTTTGCGGCCACTGTTTCCGGAAGATTATCATGCCGATACCTTTGTTACGGTAAACCTAATCTCGGCCGACAAAGATGTTATGCCTGATGCCTTAGCAGGACTGGCAGCTTCTGCAGCATTAAGTATTTCGGATGTTCCCTTTCACGGGCCAATCTCAGAAGTACGTGTAGCAAGAGTTGACGGACATTATATGATTAACCCGACTTTTGATGAGCTGGAAAGAGCTGATATCGACATTATGGTAGCTGCTACCCTCGACAATGTGATGATGGTTGAAGGTGAAATGGACGAAGTTTCTGAAGCAGAAATGTTAGAAGCAATTAAGTTTGCTCACGAAGCCATTAAGATGCAGTGCCTGGCACAAATTGAACTGGCTAAAGAGATAAACAAAGAAAAACGGGTATACGAGCACGAAACTAATGACCAGTCACTTCGTGAACGAATAAAAAAAGAACTTTATGACGAGGTGTACAAAGCAGCAAAAAATCATAAAGAGAAACATGACCGATCAGAAGCTTTTGAACAAATAAAAACTGCATTTACCGAAAAGTTGCAAACAGAAAATAAAGAAGAGGAGGTAAATGAGACACATATCTCAAGATATTTTCATGAGGTACAGAAAGATGCTGTTCGGAATCTGATTCTGGACGAAGGAATTCGGTTAGATGGACGAAAGACCGATGAAATAAGACCCATCTGGTGCGAGATAGATTACCTGCCCGCAGCACATGGATCAGCAGTATTTACGCGTGGCGAAACTCAGTCGCTTACTACGGTAACTTTGGGCACAAAGCTCGATGAGAAAATTATTGACCAGGTATTGGTACAGGGTACCGAAAAATTTGTTTTACATTATAACTTTCCTCCATTTTCGACAGGTGATGCCAGGCCCGTACGTGGCTTAAGCCGACGCGAAGTGGGACACGGGAATCTTGCACTCAGAGCACTTAAAGGAATGGTTCCCGAAGGTGAGGAAAATCCATATGCTATACGTGTAGTATCCGACATCTTAGAGTCTAATGGCTCTTCCTCAATGGCTACCGTATGTGCCGGAACATTATCCCTAATGGATGCCGGAGTGAAAATTAAAAAACCGGTCTCAGGAATTGCTATGGGCTTAATCACTGACACAGATTCCGGAAAATATGCTGTACTTTCCGATATCCTCGGAGATGAAGACCATTTAGGTGATATGGATTTCAAAGTAACAGGTACCGCGGATGGAATAACCGCCTGCCAGATGGATATTAAAATTGAAGGTTTATCCTACGAAATCCTGACCAAAGCTTTGGAACAGGCAAAAGAAGGACGAATGCACATTCTTAATAAAATGCTTGAAACCATTGCTGAACCCAGAGCCGAGTTGAAACCTCATACCCCACGAATAGTACAAATTACTATTCCTAAAGATATGATTGGTGCAGTGATTGGTCCGGGTGGAAAAATAATTCAGGATATCCAGGAAAAAACCAACTCTACGATAACTATAACGGAGGAAGGTGGTTCAGGTGTGGTAGATATTTTCTCTGAAAACCAGGAAGATATTGAAGCGGCTCTTAATAAGATTAAAGGTATTATTGAAGTCCCTGAAGCCGGTAAAGAATATACCGGAGTTGTTAAATCCGTGATGCCTTATGGTGCATTTGTTGAAATACTCCCCGGAAAAGAAGGTTTGTTGCATATTTCAGAAATTGAGTGGCGCAGACTGGAAAAAGTAGAAGAAGTACTTAAAGAAGGTGATGAAGTGAAGGTTAAACTACTGGATATTGATCCCCGAAGTGGTAAATTAAAACTTTCGCGAAAAGCTCTTTTACCTAAACCCGAACGAAATAAAGAATAGATTAGTCTGATTTATTTTATGTTTATTGGGGCAGAGAATCAACTCTGCCCTTTTTTAATGCATGACTTTGTGGATATAAATGGTGTTGAAGGTATTGTTTATTATTTTGAAAACGTTTATTTCTTTTTTAAATTTACAAGGTTAATGTTGCTTATTATCTGCTGAATTTAAATTAAGTTTGTTGAATGCAAAATCTAATATGAAAAATATGAAACGAATAAATCTTCTTTTTTTGCTGATTGCTTCAATCGGTTTTACCCAATGTAATCAGTCACCCGTTAATTATCCCGAAACCAAAAAAGTTAATCAGGTTGATGAATATTTTGGAACTGAAGTTGAAGACCCTTACCGTTGGCTCGAAGACGACCATTCGGAAGAAACAGAAGAATGGGTGAAAGCACAAAATAAAGTAACATTCAATTACCTGGAACAAATACCATTCAGAGATAAAATTAAAAACAGGCTTACAGAGTTGTGGGATTATGAAACCATGAGTGCTCCTTTTAAAAAAGGGGGTAAATATTTCTTTTTTAAAAATGATGGTTTGCAAAACCAATCGGTTTTATATATGCAAAAATCACTACAAGATGAGCCAAAAGTGCTAATAGACCCCAATAAATTTTCTGAAGACGGAACGGTTGCTTTAGGAGGTATCTCAGTATCAAATGATGCTAAATATATTGCATACCAACTTTCCGAAGGCGGATCAGACTGGAATGAAATTAATGTAAGAGATATTGAAACCGGCCAGGACCTGGAAGACCATATTTCATGGGTTAAATTTTCGAATATTGCATGGTATAAAGATGGTTTCTTTTATAGCCGATATGATGCTCCTGAAGAAGGAGAAGAATTTTCGGGTGTAAATAAGTTTCATAAAGTATACTATCATCAATTAGGAACTCCCACAACATCAGATAAAATAATTTTTGATAATAAAGATTTTCCTTTACGGAATTTTAGCGCTGATGTATCGAATGATGAAAAATATCTTTTTGTTTATGAAACTGAATCAACCAGTGGTAATAATCTGTATGTAAAAAATCTGCAGAAAGAAGATGAATTTGTTAAACTAACTACCGGATTTAATTATGATTATCAAGTACTCGATCATGTGGATGATAATTTGATTGTAGTGACAAACTTTAATGCCCCCAAATATAAACTTGTTAAAATTAATGTAAACACCCTGGAGGTAGGGAACTGGATTGATATTATACCAGAGAAAAAAGATGTTTTAAATGGTTGTTATTTAGCCGATGGCAAAATTATTGCTTCGTATATTCAGGATGCACATGCAAAACTAGAAGTATATAGTTTAAAAGGCGAATATTTACATGATATAAAACTTCCTGCTTTAGGTTCCGTTTATGGCATTAACAGCTCTATTAACGACGATGAAGTGTTTTATAGTTTCCGTTCGTTTACTTTTCCTCCTACTATTTATAAGTTTGATATGGACCAAAAAGCAGCGGAAACATGGTTTGACCCGGACATTGATTTTGATCCTTCTCAATACGAAACAAAACAGGTGTTTTATACCAGTAAAGATGGAATTAAAGTTCCCATGTTTATTGTACATAAAAAAGGGTTGAACCTTAACGGAAAAAATCCAACGTTGTTATATGCATATGGTGGGTTTAATGCTCGTATTTTACCATCTTTTAGTGTAGCTAATTTAATCTGGCTTGAAAATAACGGTGTATTTGCCTTAGCCAATATTCGTGGCGGTGGAGAATATGGCGAAAACTGGCATAAAGCAGGTATGGGTTTAAATAAACAAAATGTGTTTGATGATTTTATTGCTGCATCAGAATATTTAATCGAGAATAATTATACCTCATCCAAAAAACTGGCTATTAGAGGAGGATCCAATGGAGGATTGCTTATCGGTGCCGTGATTAATCAGCGCCCCGATTTATATGCCGTAGCATTTCCCGAAGTAGGTGTAATGGATATGTTACGTTATCATAAATTTACCATTGGATGGGCATGGGCCGAAGAATATGGTTCTAGCGAAGATTCAATTCATTTTGAAAATCTTTACAATTATTCGCCAATACATAATATTCGTAAGGATAGGGATTATCCATCTGTTATGGTTATTACCGCCGATCATGATGACAGAGTGGTGCCGGCGCATTCGTTTAAATACATTGCTACTTTGCAGGAAAAATACAACGGGAAAAATCCGGTACTTATCCGAATTCAAACAAAAGCAGGACATGGTGCAGGAAAACCAACTCGTGTTAGAATTGAAGAAACAACCGATAAATGGGCGTTTGCATTTTATAATATGGATGTTAAACCGATTTATTAAAAATTGTTTATAAAAAAGAGGATGAAATTTATTTATAAGCTGCTTCAAAAATTATCTTTGAAGCAGTTTTTAAATTTTAAATAATTGTAGTGGATCAAAATTATCTTGTTATTGAAGGAAATATTGGTGCCGGCAAAACAACGCTTGCCAAAATGATTGCCGAAGATTATAATGCTAAATTGATTTTAGAACAATTTGCAGACAACCCATTCTTACCCAAATTTTATAACGATCCCGATCGATACTCCTTCCCCCTGGAGTTGTCTTTCTTAGCTGAGAGATATCAGCAATTAAACCGCGACCTGACTTCAAGAGACCTTTTTAAACCATTTAATGTAGCCGATTATTATTTTATGAAATCACTGATTTTTGCTAAAGCTACTTTAAAACCAGATGAATATAACTTATATCGACAAATATTTAACATTATTTATCAATCGATCCCTAAACCCGATCTTTATGTTTATCTTCATGTTGATATAAAAAAACTTTTAGTTAATATTTCCAAAAGAGGACGAGATTATGAAAAAGGAATTTCTGAAGAATACTTATTAAATTTACAAAAAGGATATTTTGACTTCTTCAGGCAGCAAAACGATATGAGTTTTTTGATAATTGATACCAGTAATATTGATTTTGTTGATAATCAGGGTGATTATGAAAAGATAAAAGATTTGATTTTCCAAAAGAAATATGACAAAGGAATTCATAGAATCGTTATTTAAAGCCAGATATAATATATATTTTGCTGCTTTTTATTTTTTTTTTATGTAAAACATTATTAAGTTTGTATTTCAAAGAGTAAACAAAGTAGTAATTTTTTTAAAAACAAATAATAATCAGACTATGAAAAGAATCAACTATTTAGCATCTTTCTTATTCGCTGCATTTATACTAAGCAGTTGTGGCGGATTAGACAAAATGAAAGAAGAAGCTTCAGATCTTCAGTACAATGTTACACCCACAGTACTTGAAATGCATGCAAATAAAGTAAAGTACGAAATCACAGGAGATGTTCCTGCAGAGTGGTTCAACAAAAAAGCAATTGTTGAATTTATCCCTGTTTACAATTATGATAGTGGTGAAGAAGTTTTGGAATCTGAAACATACCAGGGAGAAAGCGTAGAAGCTAACAATAAGGTTATTCCTTATGAAACAGGCGGACCTTTAGAATTTTCTGGTGAGTTTGAGTATAACGAAGCAATGCGTAAAGGCCAGCTTGAAATGAGAGCTGTTGCTACCATCAAGGATGACAACATTGATCTACCTGCTCTCAAATTGGCTGATGGAATTATTTCTACTCCAGTATTGGTTAAGGTAAACCCAAAACCAATTCTTGCTTCTGACAAATTTGAGCGTGTAGTTACTGAAAAGCAAATGGCGGATATTCACTATGTCATTCAACGTTCAAATATCAGAGGATCCGAATTATCTTCAGAAGATATCAAAGAGCTTGAAAAATTTGTGAAAGAAGCAAACGAAAAAGAAAATAAAGAATTTAAAGGAATTGAAATTTCTGCTTATGCTTCTCCAGACGGACCGGAAAAGCTAAACGAAAGATTATCGGTTGAACGAAAAAAATCTGCGGATAACTATCTGGCAAAAGTTATTGATAAAGCAAAAGTTAAAGATAAAGACGCTGAGTCTCTTTATAATATGAAATCAACAGCAGAAGACTGGGAAGGATTTAAAAAATTAGTTGAAAATTCTACTATCGAAGATAAAGAATTAATCCTTCGTGTTCTTTCTATGTATTCTGATCCTGCTGTGAGAGAAAAAGAGATCAAGAATATGTCAGCTACTTTTGAAGTATTAGCTGAAGATATTTTACCCAAATTGAGAAGATCAGAAATTGCGGTAAATATTGAAAAGATTGGTTTCTCTGATGAGGAGATTCTTGATTTTGTAGCAAATAATCCTGACACGTTAAATCTTGAAGAGTTATTATATGCAGCTAAATTAACTGAAGAACTTGAGGGAAAAGCCGACATTTATAAAATGGTTACCGAAAAGCATGAAGGTTGTTACAGAGCGCACAATAACCTGGGTTTTGTTTACATCAAACAAGGTAATTTAGCTGATGCAAAAGCTTCTTTAGAAAAAGCCAATGAGCTTAAAGAAGGTGATGCTATCGTTAATAATAACTTAGGTGTTATTGCTCTTAAAGAAGGTGATAAGGAATCAGCTGAACAATACTTCTTAAGTGCAACCGATGCTGGTACTGCAGTTGATTATAATCTTGGAATTATCAAAATTATGGATGGTGAATACGAAGCTGCCATCAACTATTTCCAGGATCACAAATCTTTTAATACTGCTTTGGCAATGTTGTTAGCCGGAAAGAATGATTCTGCAGCTAAAACCATTGACGCAGTTGAAGATGACGATGCAATGAACGATTATTTGAAAGCTGTTATTGGTGCAAGAATTGGTGACGAAGGAATGGTGTTGAACAGCTTAAAAACAGCTATCGAAAAAGATCCTGAATTAATTGAGTTAGCAAAAACTGACTTAGAATTCAGAAAGTATTTTGAAAACGAAGTTTTTAAAGGAATGATTCAATAAGTTTTCTTGATATATTAAAATAGAAAGAGCTGTATATCGATACAGCTCTTTTTTTTATAATTTTTGCTTCCTGAAAAATTCCCATAAAACAATTCCTGCACTAACCGAAATATTAAAAGAGTGTTTGGTGCCAAATTGTGGGATTTCAATACAATAATCACTTTGGTCAACCACTTTTTGCTGAACCCCTTTTACTTCGTTCCCAAAGATAACCGCATATTTTTTTTCAGCTTCAATTGTAAAGTTTTGTAGCTCAATAGCATTTTCGGTTTGTTCTATCGATACCATCGTATAACCCAATTTTTTGATTCTTTTGATGGCTTCGGTTGTTTCTTCAATATATTCCCAGTCCACCGACTCAGTAGCACCTAATGCGGTTTTATGAATATCCTTATGAGGAGGTTTAGCCGTAATTCCACAAAGGATGATTTTTTCGATTAAAAATGCATCCGAAGTTCTAAAAACACTCCCAATATTATTTAGACTTCTTATATTATCTAATATAACAATAATAGGCGTTTTTTGTGCCTTCTTAAATTCTTCGATATTTAAACGTTGTAATTCACTGTTTTTTAATTTTCTCATTTGTAATCAGGAAATAATTTGTTTAGAAAAAATTGGTTAAATGTATAAAAAATCGATAATTTCGTAAGCATTAAATGATAAAAGAAATAACAAAACTATGAATATTCACGAGTATCAAGCGAAAAGTATATTAAAACATTTTGGTGTTGCAGTCCCCGAAGGAATTGTTGTTGACCAACCCGATAAAGCCGTTGATGCTGCAAAAACCATTAAAGAAAGAACGGGAATGGAGACCTGGGCGGTAAAAGCACAAATTCATGCCGGAGGGCGCGGAAAAGGTGGAGGAGTAAAAATTGCTAAAACGTTAGATGAGGTAAAAAAGTTTGCCGGAGATATTATTGGGATGAATCTGGTAACCCATCAAACCGGACCTCAAGGGAAAAAAGTGAACAAGATTCTTGTTGAACAGGGGATTTATTATCCTGGAGAGAGTGAGATTAAGGAATATTATATGAGTGTTTTATTAAATCGTGCTACAGGACGCAATATTATTATGTACTCCACCGAAGGGGGTATGGATATTGAAACAGTGGCCGATAAAACTCCAGAATTAATTTTCAAAGAAGAAGTTAACCCAAAAGTAGGCATTCAGGCTTATCAGGCGCGTAAAATTGCGTTTAATTTGGGTTTAAGCGGCAAGGCGTTTAAAGAAATGGTAAAGTTTGTTATTTCACTTTATACCGCTTTTGAAAAAAGCGATTCTTCATTATTTGAAATAAATCCGGTATTTAAAACCTCCGATGATCGTATTTTTGCTGCCGATGCCAAGGTAAATCTTGACGATAATGCTTTATTTCGCCATCCTCACTATCAGGAGATGCGTGATACAACAGAAGAAGACCCTGCCGAACTGGAAGCCGGGAAATATAATCTGAATTTTATTAAATTAGACGGAAATGTAGGATGTATGGTTAACGGAGCTGGTTTAGCCATGGCTACGATGGATATTATTAAACTTGCCGGAGGCGACCCGGCAAATTTTCTTGATGTGGGTGGCTCTGCAAATGCCGAAACGGTAGAAGCCGGATTTAGAATTATTTTAAAAGACCCCAACGTAAAAGCCATTTTGATTAATATTTTTGGAGGAATTGTACGATGCGATCGGGTAGCCCAGGGAGTCGTTGATGCTTATAAAGCCATCGGAACAATTAAGGTACCTGTAATTGTTCGTTTACAAGGAACAAATGCCAAAGAAGGAAAAAAATTAATTGATGATTCAGGTTTAAAAGTCTATTCGGCAATAACCTTACAGGAAGCTGCCGATAAAGTTAAAGAACTGGTTTAAATCAGATAAAAAGAGAAGGATGTCTTTAACGACATCCTTTTTTTTTACATTACCATTTTATAGGTTTTCGCTTAATCGGCATGGTCATACATCTGGCTCCGCCACCACCACGAGGTAGTTCCGACCCTTCTAAAGCAATGACATATTTCTTATAATTCTTTATATCAATTTTCCCTTTAATAATATCGTGAGCTTTAAGTATTTCAAATCCATTGTTACTCATTTCTTCCATTGTATAAGCATTTCTTTCATAGCCTATCACTTTGCCGGGTCCCACAGCAAAGAAATTGGCCCCGCTATGCCATTGTTCCCGTTCCTGAATCCATGGATCTTTTTTTCCACCACAATATACAGGTTTTAAGTCCATGCCAAGATCTTTCAAAGATTTTAGCATATTCTCCTCTTCTTTGATAGAAGTAACTTTTCCATTCTCGATTTTAATATGAATAGTCTGAAAACGGTTTGTTTGCAATATCAGTGGTTCGTAAACCATACAAGTATCCATATCGAGAAAAGTAAATACCATATCGAGATGTATAAATGATTCCGGCTTATAGGGCAACTCCTGAACAATAATATGTCTGTTCTTTTCTTTTTGAGCTAAAAGGCGTTCAAGTATAAAGTCAATTCCCTGAGCAGTAGTTCTTGTACCTGTACCAATACATAAAATATCATCCCGGGCTACTAATACATCGCCCCCTTCGATGGAAGTCTGACTGGAGAAATGTTTACTTTCTGTTGGATTAACGGTTTTGGTTAAAAAGAGCTCGTGGTAATCAAAAATAGCTTCCATAATTAGCGATTCTCTTTCACGAACCTGATTAGCCATACGCCCGATTAAAACATCATCAAGAACTGACATAGCTGCATCACGGGTAAAAAAGAAATTATGCAGCGGTCGTAACGAGTATCTTTCCTTGCTTAAATATCTTGTTAAAGTATCTTTTTCTTCGATAACCCCTTCAATTAATTGAGTGGATAGATCTTCGGGATTTTGTGCCTGCAAATGTTTTATGATAGAGCATTTATCCTCATTGGCACAGATTTTTTGCAGGAGATTCTCTTTTACCTTTTCATTTTTTAAAATATCGGCTAAAAGGTCTTTTATCTGAAATGTTTTGGTCAGTTTGTTTAATACTTCACTAAGTTGTGCATATTCTTTTTGTGCTACGGAAAGATTTAGAATATCACTGTATAAAGCTCTTTCGGCATTTTTGGGTGTCATGTTTTCTACTTCTTTCCCTGGTGTATGAAGCAGAACCCCTTCTAATTCGCCAATTTCTGAACGAACATTAATATTAATTTTACCAGCCATCTTTGAAATATTTTGATATTTAGATAATTTCTGAAAAGAGCTTGTAAAATTATAAATACTTATTCAATTTTATGGTATAAGCGACTGAATTATTTATTAATAATTAAAGCCTAAAGTATAATGGCTATTAGAAATGGGACCAGTATGGTTAATACAATACCACTAAATACCGAAATAATAGCATAATCAGACCCGATATATTGAGTAATTATGGGTAATGTTGTATCCATTGCTGTGGCACCTCCTGAGGATATTGGAGCTAGTTTGCCAAAATAACGGGCAAAGAATGGCGTAAGAAGCAACGTGATAATTTCGCGGGTTATATTTGATAACAGAGCAATTACACCCAACGTATCGCTGGCAACTTCTGAAATTAATACACTCGATAAACTGTAGTATCCAAAGCCGGAACCTATGGCTAATGATTCAGCTATATTTAACTGATTTTGTAACAGCGCAAAAATTGAAACGCCAATATAAGTACCCGTAATTACGGATAAGGGAACGAGTAAAATCTTAAAATTTATTTTTTTGATTACCTGTAATGATTTTTTGTTATTTCCGATTCCTATACCTACAAGAAACATTAAAAGATACAGCGCATAAAGGCTGTAATCGTTTACAAGGAAATGTTCGGGAAGCAGTTGGTATATTCCGGCTAAAAGACCTAAAATGAAAAAGAATAAAATAATGATACTACCTTTCATCTTCTCCTCCTTTGTTTTTAAAGAACAGTTGATAAGTAATCCATGCAGTTAATATACTGCCTGCTACAGCGAAAAGTGTAATGGCAATGGATAAGTAACCTATCTTGTCAAAGCTGGATAATATTTCTTCATTGCTTCCTACGGCTAATCCTAATAAAAATAACAACAAATAGATGGCCCAGTTGGTAAATTTTGAAATCCATTGCAGAAAAGATGTTTTGTGATGAAGAATCCATCCAACGATGATTCCTGATGTCATTAGTAAAAGTACGGTAATCATATGGTTCTGTTTGATTTAAATGATAGGATATGAAAAGTAACCGCCGATGCAATGATAATAAGTAAAATTTTAACCCAGGAATGAGGCACAGCAAAAAATGCTGTTAGTAAAATGGTTGTCCACAACAAAGATATAGCATAAATTTTTGTTTTTCTAGGAATTGTTTTGTGTTGAATATAATTTTGCAAATGTTTTCCCAGGTATTTATGATTCATTAGCCAATGATATAATCTTCTTGAACTACGTAAAAATAATGCCGCTGATAATAATAAGAAAGGAGTAGTGGGTAAAAGCGGTAAAAAAATTCCTAATACCCCAAGTCCTAACGATATACTCCCTAAAATAATTAAAAAAAATTTAAAAACTTTATTTCCTGTTTGTTTTATTTCTTTAGCCAATATTTGTATATGTTTATTTATATGTTAAGGTAGCAAAAATAAAAAATCAAAATATGAAACTACAATCAGAAGCGTTTAAAATATTTTATTCGGTATGTTTTTTGTTAAAAAAAGGACGGTTTGATTATTTAATCGTTCGATTTTAGAGTAGACCTTACAACAAATTTTTAATCTAATCGTAATATAGAAAGAAATGGTAGAGAGGTATGATGAAAAAAGTTAAATTAATTATTACCATTATGGTTTTATTTGTGAACCTTGATGTTGTTGGTCAGGATAAAGAAGGTTCAGATACTGTATTTGTAACCAAAACAGTAATCGAAGGAGACGATACGATTCCAAATGTTGCAATTGACGAGGTAATCATTATACCTAAACCAGAATTCAGGAATCGTTATCAGGCTTGGAGGTACCGCAAACTGGTAAGAGATTTAAAAAAAGTGTACCCTTATGCAAAGCTTGCAAAGAGAAAGTTAGACCAAATGGAGAAGGAATATTTGGAGTTGGAAACTGAAAAAGAACGGAAAAAATATATTAAAACGATTGAAAAACAATTGATGAATGAATTTGGGGATGAGTTAAAAAAATTAACCATAACGCAAGGTCGGTTGCTTTTAAAATTAATTGATCGCGAAACCGGAAGCACATCTTATGTTCTGCTTCAGGAATTGCGGGGTAATTTTTCTGCTTTTTTTTGGCAGGCCATTGCCCGGCTTTTTGGGTCTAATCTAAAATCAGAATATGATCCTGATGGTGAGGATCGTATGATTGAACGTGTTGTATTACTTATTGAACATAATCAGATTTAAAATTAAAAGAGAAGCGTTTTTGCTTCTCCAATAATTCATAACATTAATTCTAAATCATTTCTAAAACTTTCTTAACGATATTATTGGCTCCATCTCCAATTTGTCCTATGTTAGCGTCCAGCATGTAGCAAGGTGTGGTTATAATTTTATTTTCTTCGTCAAGAATTACTTCACCATGGGTGGTATCTTGATGTTTAGCGCCCATTTCATTTATGGCCTTTGCGGTATCTTTATCCTGGCCAATCGTAACTTTAATATTACCTAAAACTTTAGTAATTAAAACGGGAGAAATGCATAAAGCCCCGATGGGCTTCTTCCTTTCGTGCATTGACCGGATAGCCTTCTCTACATCAAGATTTACCTTGCAATTGGGGCCATCGAATGCAAATGAGCAAAGATTTTTTGCTACGCCAAAACCCCCGGGAAAAATGATTGCATCAAAATCTTCCGCTTTGAACTTTGCTAAATCATTAATTTTCCCACGGGCAATTCTTGCTGATTCGGTAAGTACATTTCTTTTTTCATTCATTTCATCACCGGTAAGGTGATTAATAACATGGTGTTGGTCAATGTTAGGAGCAAAAATTTCGTACGAGGCGCCATTTTTTATAATTGAGTATAGTGTAAGCGTTGTCTCATGTATTTCCGATCCATCGAAAACACCATTTCCTGCTAATACAACTGCTATTTTTTTCATAACATTAATTTTTTTTTAAATTTAAAATTTGATTGTTTCACCTCAAATGACCAATTGTAAATATAAAGTTATTTTTATAGGATTTCAAGTTTAATAAATGATGAAACGAACCTTTATTGCTTTAAAAATACCTGTTTCGAAACAAACTGCTGAAAAAATTCAGGAGATAAAATCTGAATTACAGGAGGAGAAAATTAAATGGGTAGAGATTTATAATATCCATATTACGCTTTTTTTTGCAGGTAATACCGATGAGGAAATGATTCAAAAAATATCATCTCATCTTGAAGATTTATTGAAATCGAAAAAATCATTCACTCTAAAAGGAAAAGGTATAGGAGTGTTTAGAAGTTTGAAAAGTCCTCGTGTATTGTGGCTTGGTATTGAAAAGTCGGAATATTTACAACGCCTAAAAGTAGAAATTGACCTGATGATGAAAGCGTTTGGATTTAAAATAGAGGATAGGACTTTTAACCCGCATCTTACATTGGGAAGAATCAAATGGTTGAATGACAAAAGTAATCTAAAGAAAATAATAGAAGATTATAAAGATGTTGAATTTCAGGACTTTATTATTGATGAGATAATTTTTTATGAAAGTATACTAACACCTGCAGGTCCTGTTTACCAAGTGATAAAACAAATTGAGCTGCATTAAATATTTCCCCCTTTTAAGATAGTAAGAATGGTATAGATTATAATTTTAAAATCCACATATAGCGACATGTTTTCAATGTAAAGAATGTCATATTCTAGTCGTTTAACCATTTGTTCTACATTTTCAGCATATCCATATTTTACCTGTCCCCATGAGGTAATTCCGGGTTTTACTTTCTGGAGATGAAGGTAGTGAGGAGCAATCTGAACGATTTTATCGATATAGTATTTTCTTTCAGGCCTTGGTCCAACAATAGACATATCACCCTTTAAAACATTCCAGAAATTTGGAAGTTCATCCAGTTTTGTTTTTCGTAAAAATCGTCCAAAAGCAGTTATCCGGTTGTCATTTTTTGATGATAATTCCGGGCCGTTTTTTTCAGCATGAGCATACATTGACCTAAATTTGTAGAGTGTAAAAGGTTTCCCAAATCTTCCTATACGTTCGTGACTATAGATTATGGGGCCTTTAGAGGTAGTTTTTATGCCAATGGCAATAAATAGAAATAGTGGAGCGAATAAAGTTAAAGCGATTATAGAAAAGATAATATCTATAGCCTGTTTAGCATGCTCCTGCCAGGTGGGCATTAAACTATGTGAAATCTGAATGATGGGAGTCCCGAAAATGTGCGACATTTTTACTTTGCCAATTAATATATCATACATGCTTGGGATGGCTTTAATGACAACTTTTTTATGATCTATGTAGTTAATTATTCTTTCAATATTCTTATGTTCCTTTGTTTCTAAGGCTATTATCACTTCTTCAATATTGTGTTTTTCAATAATGCGTTTAACATTTCTGAAATTTCCAAGATTAGGTAAAAATTTCTCAAGTAGATAATTCTCTCTTTCTTCAAGCGCAATAAAACCAATAAATTTGTTCCCTGCCGATTGTTTTTGTTTTTCTATTTTTTGATAAATATTTATTGCTTTTTTATTACTACCAATAATAATTGTGTTAAATCCAATTTTTCGGGTATGAATTTTATGATTGGTAATTGAGGTGATAATCAATCTTGGAATATAGGTAAGCGAAAAATGAATAGCTGTAAGGGCTAAGAATAATTTATAATAGTGTTTATAGTGAGCAATCTGATCATCGAGTAGAAAAAGAAAAAAAATAAGAATTGAACCTGTAATGGTAGTGGCAATGGTATACCACAATTCTTTCAACCTCGATTTTCGGTATATATCTTTATAATACCCACTAAGGTGATATAAAAAAATCCAGAATAACGGAATAATAATAATACCAATATAATATCGATCCGTAAACTCAAGGGGTACATCGAAACCAAAAATTTCTGATTCGATAACTTTTTTACGGTAAATGTAGAATGAGGTCCAACTTAGGATAGCCGAAAAAAAATCGAAAAGGAGATATTTAAATGTTTGTAACTGTTTGTTCATTTAGATTTCTTAAAGAGGCCAGGATAAGTAATTAAAATAACGCAAATAAAATCATTTTGTTGTAATAAGTAAAATGAACCCGGAATATAATTTAAGATGAAATGTAAAAAATTGTCTGGTTAACTTCCGGTTATTCATTAATGCTTAATTTGAACTGTCCGTTAATTATAAATTTTTTGCATAATTTGGAGGGTTGCCTGAATGTCCTGAAGTATTTCCGGAGATTCAGAAATGTTAATTGTTTTTATATTTTTCGATTGGCTAAGAAAGTTTTTAAATTCCGATTGTAATGCATCAAATTGTGGAAGTTTAAGCTCGCTATTATTTATGTGTCCATTTTTATAGGAATGTTTGTAAGCATTGTGCTTAATAAAGTTAATTTCCATGAAATCGCTGGTTTCAAAAATTTCCATTTTTTTATCGTTTCTCTGAGAAACGTTGTTGAATTTTATTTTAGCCATGGCTCCATTGTCAAACTCTAAAAAAATGAGGATAAAGCTTATAAGATTTTGTTCTATTCTTACAGTGGTGGTGTTTACCTTTTTTATTCTGGACTGAATACAGGCAGAAACAGCTCTGACAGCTTCAGAAACTTCATGAAAATAGTCTTGTTTTCTTAAAATCCGGTTAAAGTGATAATCCAGTTCTACAATTTTTGTTTCATGAATTTCTTCTGATATTATTTTAAATTCGGGCGTAAATAGGATTGTTTCCTTAATTATTAAAAGAGCACCCGCTTCAAATGCCAATTTGTAAAGTTGTTTTATCTCTTCCATTGACAACTCATAAATATTTTCAATGAAAACATGACATGATTTTTTTAATGCCTGGATAGCAAAATCTAAATTTGGTTTTAGAGAATTGGCAAAATATATTGCATCAGCATCATGTAAAAGCTCATTTACCGATGAGTAAACATCCATATCATATTTTTTAGCAAAAATATGCACCTCTTCTATATGGGGTGAGAAAATTGCGAATAGATTTTTCTTTAGGGACTGATGAATAATTTCAATTTTTTTTTCTTCTTTGATTGAATCAATTCCAATTAAACCGACTTTCATCTGATTAGCTTATTGTTTAATACAAACTTAAGGGTTTTAAGTAAAGAGAAGGTAAATCAATGAATCTATTTATCAACGAATGATTGTTAATAACATCTTTTAATATGGAATTATAATTTTGTGCAAGGTTAACACATTGTTTATTAGTATTTTGTGTGACGAGCGTGTTGTCTGGTAGTTTTTTTGATTCCTTTTGATAATTGTGATTTGTTCTGTTATATTTGTTATCTTATTTTCAACATCAGAAAAAAATTAAATGACTGATACATATCGCCATAAAGGATTACGAAAAAAGCTTGAAGAAACAGTAAAAGAAAAAGGCATAAAGGATCAACGAGTATTAGATGCTATAGGGAAGGTTCCCCGGCATTTATTTATGGATAGCGGATTTGTTGAATTTGCTTATCGCGATCAGGCTTTTCCTATAGGCTCGGGGCAAACTATCTCTCAACCATATACAGTTGCTTTTCAAACGGAACTATTGCAGGTACAAAAGCACGATAAGGTTTTGGAAATTGGCACAGGTTCCGGTTATCAGTGTGCTATTTTACTTGAGCTTGGTGCTAAAGTGTATACCATTGAGCGTCAACGCGAATTGTACCTGAAATCAAGAGCTTTATTGAACAAAATTGGATATAAACCGTATTTCTTTTATGGCGATGGTTATTTAGGTCAGCCCCGATTTGAACCCTTTGATAAGATATTAGTTACTGCCGGAGCTCCTGAGGTTCCTGAAGAATTAAAAAAACAGTTGAAAGTTGGGGGAAGGATGGTAGTGCCGGTTGGAGGATCCGGAGGACAGGTTATGGTTTCCGTAGATCGTTTGGGTGAAGATGAATTTAAGGAAACAAAACACGGGTATTTTGCTTTTGTACCTATGGTGAAAGGGAAAAAATAAAAACTAATAATATGCTGAAAATCAAAACATTTGTATTTAATCCTTTTCAGGAGAATACTTTTTTACTTTATGATGAAACCAACGAGTGTGTTATTATTGATGCAGGAAATCATAATTTAAATGAAAAGAACGAGTTATTTACTTTTATCGAAGAGCAAAAATTAACTCCCAAATATCTTATAAATACGCATTGTCACATCGATCATATCATGGGGAATGCAGACGTGATGGAAAAATACAATATTCCGTCAATAGCCCACCAGGAAGATCTTCCTTTAATTGAACGGGTAAACGATATGGCTTTGGCTTTTGGTTTTCAGGTAAAAGAACCACCCAAACCTAATAAATTTGTGGTTGACAGCGAGAATATAACCTTTGGAAACTCAACGCTTGAGATTCGTCATGTTCCGGGACATTCACCCGGAAGTATAGCAATTATTGCTAAAGATGAGCATTTTGCTGTTGTGGGGGATGTATTATTTAAAGGTAGTATTGGAAGAACCGATTTGCCGGGAGGTGATTATAACACCTTAATCCATAGTATCAAACAAAAACTTTTTATCCTTGATGATGAATTTGTTGTTTATCCCGGGCATGGTGATTCAACAACTATTTATCATGAGAAATCAACCAATCCTTTTTTTACTAAATAGGGAAAGAAAATCATGAACAATAAAATTTTAAACTTGTTTTAAAACATATAGTCAAAAATCAACAACATGATTTTTTTAATGTTAATTCATGTTACTTATGCTTAAATTAGCCCGTGAATTTTAAAAAATGTTATTTACAAATATTAAACAATTATAGAAAATGGCTCTAGATAATTTTGTTCAACGTCATAATGGTCCCCGGGATCATGAGATTGAAACCATGGTAAAAAAAGTTGGTGTATCAAGCCTGGACGAATTAATTGAGAAAGCAGTTCCTTCGTCAATTATGCTTGATAAACCCATGAAGCTTGGTAAAGGTATTAGCGAATATGAATATCTGAAGAAGCTGAAAAAAATTGCTGAAAAAAATAAATTGTATAAATCATTTATCGGGTTAGGATATTATGATACCATTACCCCGTCGGTTATTCATCGAAATATATTGGAAAATCCGGGATGGTATACTTCCTATACTCCGTACCAGGCAGAAATTTCGCAGGGACGATTAGAGGCTTTACTTAATTTTCAGACAGTAGTAATGGATTTAACAGGCATGGAATTAGCCAACGCCTCATTGCTTGACGAAGCTACCGCTGCTGCCGAAGCAATGATTATGTTGCATAATGCACGTCCGCGAAAACAAGCTAAAGCGGGGGTAAATACATTTTTTGTCGATGAAAATATCTTCCCACAAACGCTGGATGTATTGGAAACACGTGCCCAGCCTTTGGGTATTGAAATTCAAAAAGGGAAATTTAACGAAACGAAACTTGATGATAAAGTTTTTGGTGCAATGGTTCAATATCCGGCAGCCGATGGTAAAATAGAAGATTATAAAGATTTTGTTGCCAATGCTCATGAGAATGAAACTGCCGTTGCCGTTATTGCAGATATTATGAGTCTTGCAATTTTAACTCCTCCCGGAGAATGGGGCGCTGATGTTGTGGTTGGTTCAACGCAACGATTTGGAATTCCTATGGGATATGGCGGACCTCATGCAGGTTATTTCGCTACAGTCGAAAAATATAAGCGAAATATTCCAGGCCGTATTATCGGGGTTTCTAAGGATGCTCAAAATAAACCGGCCTTACGTATGGCGCTGCAAACACGCGAACAACACATAAAACGCGAAAGAGCAACATCAAATATATGTACAGCACAAGCCTTACTGGCAACCATGGCAGGAATGTATGCCGTTTATCATGGTGCCGAAGGGCTTAAAAGAATTGCTCTGCATATACATCATATGGCGGTTACCCTTAACGAAAAACTAAAGGAGTTAGGATTTGAACAGGAGAATAAAAACTTTTTCGATACATTAACAATAAACCTCGGCAATGTTAAGGCAGAACAAATAAGAAAATTAGCGCTGGCTAAGGAAATTAATTTAAATTATATTGATGAAGATACCATTGGTATTAGCACTGACGAAACAACATTATTACAGGATATTAATAATATCGTTGATATTTTTGCTGAAGCTAGCGGTAAAAAGGTTGATGCTGCATGTCATATCATTGAAAAAAACGTATTTGACAATAAATTTAAACGTACCACCGATTTCTTAACCCTCGACTGTTTCAAACAGTACCGCAGCGAGACAGAGATGATGCGTTATATCAAGAAGCTTGAGCGGCGCGATTTTTCATTGACACATTCGATGATTTCCCTTGGTTCATGTACCATGAAGTTAAATGCTGCAACAGAGTTGTTTGCTTTAAGCTGGCCCGAATTTGGCGGATTACACCCGTTTGTTCCTTCCGACCAGGCTGAAGGTTATCATCAATTATTTACCGAACTGGAAGAAGACCTGAAAGAGATTACTGGTTTTGAAGCCATATCATTCCAGCCAAACTCTGGTGCATCGGGTGAATATACAGGATTAATGGTTATTCGTCAATATCATATTGAACACGGTGAAGGACACCGAAATGTTACCCTTATTCCTTCATCGGCACATGGAACCAACCCTGCAAGCGCTGTTATGGCAGGGATGAAGGTTGTTGTGGTTGAGTGCGATAAGAACGGAAATATTGATATTGAAGACTTAAAAAAGAAAGCCGAAGAACATAAAGATAATCTTGCTGCATGGATGGTTACTTATCCATCTACTCATGGTGTTTTTGAAAGCAAGATTAAAGAAATGAATAAGATAATTCACGATAATGGCGGCTTGGTTTATATGGATGGTGCAAATATGAATGCCCAGTTAGGATTAACCAATCCGGCTATTCAGGGTGCTGATGTTTGTCACCTGAATTTACATAAAACATTTGCTATTCCTCATGGTGGTGGTGGCCCAGGAGTTGGCCCAATTGGGGTTAACGAAAAGTTGAAACCTTATCTTCCTTCGCATCCGGTAGTTAAAACCGGTGGAGAGAAAGGCATTCATGCTATTGCAGCTTCTCCATGGGGAAGTGCCAGTATTTTAACCATTTCTCATGCCTTTATTAAAATGATGGGAGGCGACGGATTAACCATGGCCGGTAAAATTGCCATCTTAAATGCGAATTATATTGCTGCATCATTAAAAGGTTATTATGAGATTTTATATTCGGGTGAAAACGGATTTGTAGCTCACGAAATGATTGTTGAGTGCCGAAATTTTAAACCGATGGCGAATATTACAGAAGCCGATATTGCCAAACGTTTAATGGATTATGGGTTCCATGCGCCAACACTATCTTTCCCTGTTCATGGTACACTTATGGTTGAACCTACCGAGAGTGAATCAATGCAGGAGTTAGACCGGTTTATTGAAGCAATGATTGCTATCCACAACGAAATTATGGAAGTAAAAGACGGTAAAACCGATGCGGAGAATAATGTTCTCAAAAATTCTCCACATACTCAGGAAGTAGCTGTTGCTGATCAATGGGAGAGACCCTATGGAAGAGAAAAAGCAGCTTTTCCACTGGAATGGGTACGCGAAAATAAATTGTGGCCCAGTGTTAGCCGTATTGATGATGGATTTGGCGACAGGAACCTGATGTGCTCATGTGCACCGATTGAAGAATATAAAGAAGGTGAATTTACTTTCGAACAATTAAAGTAGAAAAATAATTGTTCATTAAAATAATTTATCCCGGAACTTGGTATCAGGTTCCGGGATTTTTTTGCGTAAATCCGATCAATTCAATAGGCGTACCATTGTGTTCAATCATTGCCACCCGAACGCCTTCCGATGGTGCATTGGTTTGGTTAAGAATTCGGAAGTCAGTACGCGAAAGAGCCTCTTCCAAATTATCTACTTCAAACGCAATGTGAGGAACGGTTTTTATGAGTTCGTCGAATGGGCTGTCATCATCAAACCGCATCCATTCTATCCCGAACGGACCGGAGTCAGATCCCCCAACATAAAATTTTGGAAGGGGTATATATCGCTTTTGTTTATTTTCAGGATTTAAACCTCCAGCCAGGAATATAGGCTATTTTGTTTGTTTTATACAATTGTATAGTGAAATTACAGATAGCTAGCTAGCTTATATCCAACTATTTATCTTTTATTCTACTATTTATTCACATTTCTAACCACCCGGAAGCCAATAACAGCATAGCTCATGACAGGGTTGAATCCAAACCGGTTGGATGTCCTGCAATTATTAATTGTTCGTGTCCACTGACCTCCTCGTATTACACGTAAATTTCCAGATTTTGGTCCGGTTGGGTTATCATAATTTGATCTGGAATAATAATTTTCATCATACCAGTCCCAGCACCATTCAAATACATTCCCTGACATATCATAGATGCCTGCTCTGTTGGGGTTTTTTGTTCCTACAGGATGAGGGTGGCAATTATTTTTTTGGAGTTTTTCTTCTGAAAATTCTCCTTCCAAATAATTTTCGCCAGAGTTTTTCCATATCCATGCAAAGTCTTCTGCTTCAGAAATTTTATCTGTTCCGCTCCATTTTTGATCATCCCTTCCACAACTCCTTGCTGCATATTCCCATTCCGCCTCAGTTGGAAGGCGGTAACCATTTGCCTCCTTATTATAGATTACTTCTCTTCCTTTCAATTCATAACAGGGTGCTAACCCTTCTAATTTGCTTATCTTATTACAAAACAGGATGGCATCATACCAGGAGATATTATCAACAGGCAGATTAGCTCCCCGAAAGCAGGACGGATTATATAACATTACATTTTCATATTGTTGTTGGGTAACTTCATGTTTGCTTATATAAAAATCATTAAGCATGATCTCATGGGCAGGCTTCTCGTCTTTTTCACCAATACCCCAAACATCACCCATCCTGAATTTCCCCCCTTTTACATATACCATTTTATCTTCGAAATATTTTTTCTGTCCTGCTAACACCTTTTTTAGAATCCTTATATAATTTCCACCCAAAATTTTATTGATATCATTTTCTGTATATCTCCTTTTTAATAGATGATAAGTAATTAAAGGAAAACCAGAAGCATCTTCAAGACCCACAGGGCTTCGTAAACCAGCTCCGTTGAAATCGGAGCCAACTCCCACATGATTTACGCCCATTACTTTTACCGCATGATCAATATGATCAATCAACCGTTCTATATCGCACCTACCTTCATTTTTACCAGCCAAATCACCTGAATTAAATGTAATCATCACGGCACCGCCTTTTTGAGCGATCTGCTTTAATATATGATCGGGAATATTTCGCTCAACGTTATATATGGCTCTAACGGGTGAATGAGAAGCAATCACTGGCATGGCAGAATACTTAACCACTAACTCCTGCATCTGATCATCCAGATGGGAAATATCGATTAGCATACCCAGTTCATTCATCCGCTGAATCGTTTTTTTGCCTAAGAGATTTATACTTCGTTCCCACGGACTTCCTTTATTTGTATAACTCAATCGCTCATATTGATTATCCATCAGAGACATTGCTCGTATACCGATCTTATACAGACTGTCAATAGTTGATGGCTTGCCATCTAAAGCACCATAGAAATATTCGACACCGGGAATGATCAAAAGATTCTTATTTGAAATACCAATTTTTACACTTGGAGTATCCGATATTAAGCGATAATCTACCAAATGGCTTTTTACTCTTTTATGAAAAGTTTTTTTATCAGCTTTTACCCGTTCAAAAAGAGTTTGATCTTTTAAAGGGTAATAAGAAAAAAAAAGTCCTACTCCATCAATTTCCCCTTTTTCTATCATCTTTATATCTAATTGACGGGCATTTGGATAATAATTTTCCTTATCTTCATCACTAAATACAAGTTGGTGGGCATGGGCGTCTACTACCAATGCCTGGTGATGAATTCTCATAGCTTTATCCCACAATACAGAATCAATTTTTTTAGCGTCCTTTTGAGCTGTAAGCTCGTTAATAAAACCTGTAAATAAAAAACAAAGTGTTATTAAATAGGTGTATTTCATTGTATGTAATTTATTTATTACGTTTAATGCCTATAAGATATTTTACTAACTATACGCCACCCGTTCTTAAATTTGTAAAGGCTTAGATAATCTGTAAATATTTGCTTGCCATCTTTGAATAACTTAATTTTAGCTATACAGGCATCACCTGTAATATCTACGAATTTAAACTCACAGGTTACGGGTTCCTGGACATCCCCGGGATTTTCCTCCTTATACTGGCGTACTCTTTCTTTCCACGTATAAATGTGGTTTTCCCATACCGTATAACCGTCTTTTCCTATACCAATTAACTCAAAAGAGGGATGAAAACCTTTTTCAATGTCTTCCAGTGAGCCTTTATTCTGAATACCATTTACATATGCATCCAGAATAACCCGCTTAACCAGCTGTTCATCATTAGCGCCGTTTACTTTTCCTAATATGAGAAAAAGTATAAATAATAGACTTACTTTTTTCATGATTTTTTAAAATTAAATATTAGTAATTCAGATTTTTTTTGATTTTGCAGGCAAGAAAAGAAGAAAAATTGGAATAATCTTTCGGATTTATAAATCCGGAGATGAAATTTTAATCCATCTAAAAGATCTATTAATAAATATTGATAGATGATTGTTTACAAATAACAATAATCTATAGGTTTATTCATCAATCAATAATTCCTGATTACCATTTTTCTGTACTGAGTTGGAGTAGATCCAATAAATTTATTAAATGCAGCGTAAAATGATGAAGGGGTGTTAAAGCCCGAATCGTATGCAATGCTTTCTATTTTTTCATCCCGGTATGCCGGATTGGCTAATAAACTTTTTGCTTCTTCAATTCTGTATTCATTGATAAAATCAGTAAAGTTTTTCTCCATTTTTTGATTGATAATTTGGCTCAACTGATAATAAGGAATAGATAATAACTCAGCAAGTTTCTTTAGGGTAAGTGTGGGGTCTGTATATAATTTCTCATTACTGATCTTTTCAAAAAGTAAAGTCTTGTACTTTTCTGCTTCGTCCTCAGTTAAACCTGAGCTGGTATATTTTTTCAGAATTTTTCGTTGTTTGTCATATTGCTGATAACGATTCCAGTAGAAAAGCATTAAATAGAAAATGAATGAATAAGCAACTGCCCCAAAAATATAGGGAACAAAACGAAAAAATAAATTGAAAATATAGATTAGCGTATTGATATAAATGATATACAAAAGATTACGGTACCAGAAATAATTATGCGCACGAAGTTTGATATGGGAAGCTTTTAATTGATTTGATAAATTTATCAGTTCTCGGTGGGATAAAAGAGTATATATTAAAAGAAAAACAAATGAAATCAAATTTTTATAATTAAAGGAGTGAATAAATAAGGCAGTTAATGGGATTAAATGGATAGCATGCTTTAATTTTAAAGAGAAATCATCTGAAAAGCTGGCCTTAAAATAAAAGTAAAAGAATGGGATAGCTAATAAAAAAGCAGTATGCCCGATATAAAAAATGATTGTATCGGGGCCTGTAAAGAAAAAATGAATGGAGCGTAAAAAACGGATGGATACCAAAATTAGAAATATCCCAAGAAAAATATTGGCTTTTCTTTTTCCTATTTTAGCAAACAAAAGGTAGAAACCAAAAATAAAACCGTTTATAGTTCCCAGCCCTGCAAGAAGAATTAAGAAAGAATGTGTATCCATTTTCTTTAAAAATCTATATCAATAATACAAATCTAAACAATAAAACCGATCTTCATTAATGCAATTAAAAGGTGAAGGATTCTAACGTAATTCATTCCGGAACTTAGTATCAGGTACCGGGATTTTTTTGCGTAAATTCGATCAATTCAATAGGCGCTCCATTGTGTTCAATCATTGCCACCCGAACGCCTTCTGATGGAGCATTGGTTTGGTTAAGAATTCGTAAGTCAGTACGCGAAAGAGCCTCTTCCAAATTATCTACTTCAAACGCAATGTGAGGAACGGTTTTTATGAGTTCGTCGAATGGGCTGTCATCATCAAACCGCATCCATTCTATCCCGAAAGGACTGGTATCGAATCCACCAACTGAAAATTTCAGATGTGGAATATATCGTTCATCTTGAATTTTTTCTTTGGTTGGAATCCCGATATGGTGGTAACGCCAACCCCATTCTTCAATAGCCAACGGTTGTTCATGATCTTTTCTTTTTTTCTCCATAAAGATTGTATATATTAATTTCACTGCTTATTTGCTATAATAGTAATTATGCTATTAATTATAAAACCTTTATTTATAGTGTTAAACAGATATTATTAAGTCAATTCTGTGTTTCAATTTCCGGTTCCGGAACCTGTAACTCATTATAAAATTCTATACGGTCAATGAGTTCACCTAAAGCGAGTGATATTAAAATAAAATACATGGCAAAATCATTGCTCAAAAAAAGTATACAGCTTACAGCCAGTGCAATTCTAAAAAAACTCATAAGGTGTACGATACGATGGTATTTGATCTTTCGGTAAATATAAAGTAACAACCTGAAAAATACAATCATATAAAAAGCTTCGGGTTGGTTAGCCAATAGGGCAAAAACAGTAATCGCCATAAACAGGGTTTGTGCCGAATGAATTTTGGCGGGCCATTTCCAGGTGGCAAGCCGATAGAGCATATCGATGGAAAACAACAGAAGAAACCCAAAAGCTGAAACCAGTATTCCCGGAATACCAAACCCATAGAAATCAATACCCAGCGATACAATAAACAGACTAAAAAACAGGATTTCCCGGCTTAACCACGAATCTTTCAGATTGGTTAATGAGCGCCATGCCCGTAATTTTTTACCAAGATGGAATATACTTAAGAGGCCTGCAATAATGCCCATTCCAAAGAAAATATGTTTTTCAGTGGATGTAAAGGTTTGTGTTATTCCGGAACTGTAAACACCTGTTAATCCTGCTGCTATCAATGTGAAAATGATGAGAGGCCATTCGGTGATCGCTGATATCTTCGCATTTTCTTTTTTTTCCTGTTTTGGTTTAACCTGGTGACTAAAAAGACTCAGGTCCATTTCCGGTCCGGATTTTTTATTTAGCGGGGTGACTCTTAGTTTAGAACCGATATCAACAGAGACAGGGCTTGATTTTATAGATTCCTGCCTTGAAAATTCGTCTTTTATAAAATCTAGCGCGCCTGTAGGGCATAAATCGGCACAGGCAGGTTTTTGCCCTTCTTCAATGCGGTGATTACAAAAAGTACATTTCTCAATTATTCCTTCTTTGGGATTAAATTTTGGTGCATCATAAGGACACGCCCAGGTGCAATACTTGCATCCCATACATTTCTCGGGATGATGAATGACAGCGCCCGTTTTTTCGTCCCGGGAATAGGCATGGGCCGGGCAATTTTGCAAACAGGGTGCATCGTCGCAATGATTACATGCCAGCGATAAATAGAATAACGGAAGTTGAGGGTAATGGATACTGTTTGAAGAATGAATATTTCTCCAGGTTTCGGGTGACTGAAAACCATTTTCATTCATGCAGGCAACAACACATGCATGGCATCCTACGCATTTGTTGTAATCAAATATGAAAATATTCTTTTCCATTATCGGTTTACTTTTTCATAATCAACCCGGTTATCATGAAAGGCAGTGCCGTGTCCCATATCCGTTTCACGTCCTTTGGACAGCATATTGGGGCAAGCGCCTTCCTGGTGCCAGTATCCGTTGACAATTACAATATTTCCCGGACGCAGGCTGGCATCTGTTTTTACTTTAATTGTTAATTCTCCGCGGTCGTTATATACCCGGATCCTATCGTTTTCCTGAATTCCTTTGCTTTGTGCATCTCCTAAATTTATGGTAGCATAAGGTTCCGGATCAATGGTTTTAATGCTTTTTAAGTTGCCGAATTGTGAATGAATCCGGTTTTTGGTATTGGGAGACATCAGGTTAAAGGGATAGTGCCCCTGATGATGATGCCCCTCAGCAGTTCTTTCGTAGGTGGGCAAAGGGCTTACTCCCCATTTTTTATGGGCGGTTTCGGAATAAAGTTCAATTTTTCCCGAGGGTGTTTTAAACCGAAAATCATAAAATGCAATTTCCTGCAAGCCGGGAGCCAAAACCGGTTCCTGTTTTAACTTTTCCAGGGTCAGTTCAGGAAATGGTTCCAGCTGCTTCGTCAACCATTTTTCTATCGATTCGTCTGATGGGAAAGGAATATTTTTTTCAATTTCCTCATCGCTAAAGCCCATTTTTTGGGCTAAAAGATAATAAACCTCGGTTTCGGGTTTTACCTCACCCATTGGCTCTATTACCTTTTGCCTCATTTGCACATAGGGGTTCCAGTATGATGAGATAATATCAGACTGTTCAAACATAGTTTTGGCCGGTAATACAATATCTGCTTCTGTAGCTGTGTCGGTCATAAATTGTTCTACAACTACCTTATATTCAAGCTGCCGGAAAGCTTCTTTTACGATATTGCTGTCAGGATTTTGAGAAACCGGGTTACCACGTTCTACCCACCCCATTTTTAGTTGAGGATTATTCATGCGAAACATATCTTCTCCTAATCGGGCAGTAGCAATTTTGCGGCGAAAAATTCCATCGGGCTTATCGGGAGGATAATAGTTTTCCGGTTCTTTAACCTCACTAAAAATATCTCCCTGTAAATCGGCATAATGCCAGCAGGCACCCGTTTTTCCGATGTTTCCGGTAAGGATTGATAATGCCATCAGGCAGCGTGTGGTTTGTCCTCCGTTGGTATATCGTTGCATTCCATAACCCGGGATTAAAGTCATCGGTTTGATAGTTCCAATGCTTTGTGCCAGTTTTTCAATAAACGGAAGCGATACTCCACATTCATGGCTTGCCTCTTCGAGATTAATTTTTAATACCGATTCTTTAAAATCGTCAAATCCTAAAACATATCTCTCAATAAATTCATGATCGATCTGATTTTTTTCGATAAGTATTTTGGCAATAGCTAAAGCCAGAATACCATCGGTGCCTGGAATGGGTTGCACCAGTATATCAGCTCTTTCGCTGGATGCGGTTCGCCGGGGATCCACAAAAATAAGCTTAGCACCTTTTTGCTGCGCTTTCTCTATGGGTATCATTTGCTGAATATTCGATTCGGCAGGATTTTTTCCCCACACCACAATCAGCTTTGCATTTTCCAAATCCCACGGCACATTGTGTTTGTTTTCGCCCAGGGTAAGTCTTGTGGCCTCGAGTCCTGCCGGCCAGCATAAATTGCCGTAAACGGTGGTTGCCCCGCCAAACATTTTCCAGAAATTGGTGCTTACTCCATTTAATAATCCGGACATACCACTGGCAGAGTAAAATAGAATGGAGTGTGGCCCAAAATCTTTTTTGTAGTGATTTAATTTTTCGGCTATTTCCTCAATCGCTTCATCCCAGGTGATAGGTAAAAATTTATCATCATACCTTTTTAACGGTTGCAAAATTCGTTCAGTCGAGTTTGTCCTTTCCACATAGCTGAGTCCTTTCAGGCAAATGCCTTCGGGTGTGGCTCTATTTAACGGCTGTGGGTCAATCTTTACCACCCTGCCATTATCGGTCCACACTTTAAAGGAACAAGTGCTGTAACAATTCCGGGGACAGGCTGTATGGTGAACTTTCATGAATTAGCATTAAATTTTTTGTCTATCCATAGCATCTTCTATAGCTAATGTAAAAATATTTTTCATTTTTAACCCCATCGCTTCAACTTGCTGAGGAACGATACTTGCTGCGCTCATCCCGGGAACGGTATTTGCCTCTATAAAAAAGAGCTTGTTTTGGGCAAAAATATAGTCGATACGAACAATCCCACTCAGCTGAAAGATATCGTAAATCTGCGATGAAAGTTTTTGTACTTCATTGGTTAATTCGTCCGGTATTCTGGCGGGTGTAATTTCATCAGCCATACCGTTGTATTTGGCATCGTAATCGAAAAATTCATTTTTACTGACAATCTCAGTGGGAGGGAAGATGATAGTTTCTGTAATGGTTTTTATCAAACCGCAGGTTAATTCTGTTCCTTCTAAAAATTCTTCAATAATTATCTCGTGATCTTCTTTAAATGCTTCGTTAATTGCTTCAAAGATTTCTTCCTTTTCTTTTACCTTGGTTATGCCAAAGCTGGAACCTCCGCAATTGGGCTTAACAAAACAGGGTAGTCCGGTAACCTCAAGAATTCGGTTGGCATCAATAGGATCGCCTTTTTTGAGCGATACCCATTTTGCCTGGGGTATCGTAAAGGGTTTAATATAGTTTTTACTGAAAATTTTGTTGAACGTAAGCGCTGATGCCAGCGTATTTGATGTGGTATAAGGAATCCTGAGTGTGTCGAAATAACCCTGCATCTTACCATCTTCGCCAGGGGTGCCATGTATGGTTATTAATGCACAGTCGAATCGGGTTTTCTGGTTGTTTAAGGTAAAGCTAAAATCATCTTTGTTTACAATCAGGTCGCATACCAGCTCACTTTTAACAATCCATTCAGTACCTTTGGCTACAACAGTATATACATTATATTTTTCTTTATCAAGCCATTGGGCTATCTGATTGGCGCTGTTCATAGAAACGATGTACTCAGAAGAATCGCCGCCACATACGATGGCAATATTTTTTTTCATAGGTATTTGGTTGGATATTTTTATCAAAAATAAGACTTATCGTTCAAAGATTTAAATGCCTTTGAAAATAGTTTGAAAAAAATATGGTTCTATCGGGAAATAATGAATGAATATAGGTTTTATTTAGTATTTAATATTGGCCTTCCCACTCGTTGTAAAATTCGTTAAGATACTGCTCCATAAATTGATGCCGGTGATTGGCCATGATTTTTCCTGTTTTAGTGTTCATCCGGTCTTTCAGGAGCAAAAGTTTCTCGTAAAAATGATTAATCGTAGGAGCTTTACTCTGTTTATATTCTTCTTTGGTCATATTCAGGTTCGGTTTGATGGTTGGATTATAAATCTCCCGTTGCTTATATCCGCCGTAATTAAAGGTTCTTGCAATACCAATAGCTCCCATAGCATCTAATCGATCGGCATCCTGGATAACATCCAGCTCAGGCGATGTAAAGGTTTGTTTATGTTTTCCTCCTTTAAAGGAGATATTTAAAATGATATTTTCGATATGCCCAATGATATCTTTATCAACATCTAATGTGTGTAAAAATTCTCTTGCTTTACGAGGACCAATTTCTTCATCTCCATCATAGAATTTGTGGTCTGCTATATCATGAAGTAGTGATCCCAGTTCAACGATAAAAAGGTTTGCTTTTTCGGTTTGTGCAATATGTTTTGATAAATTCCAAACACGATAAATATGCCACCAGTCATGTCCTCCTTCAGCATCTGATAAAACATTCTTTACGTACTCAATGGTTTTTTGAATAACGATTTTTTGATTCATATAACAGTTTTATAAAGGATGTAATCCGAATTAGATAATTAAAAAATCAACAGTCTGGAGATTTTTTAATAATATATTTTTTAGTCCATTTTTTCTGCCCTTATTTTTTTGTTCAATCCATAAAAAAATAAGCATGCTAAAATAAAAAATAAAATAAAGCCTGTTACAGAGAAAATAATACGCCAGGTTTCACCTCTGTTAAAACTATTAATCATGATAAATAAAGACCATGTTAAAAGTCCCATAACAGGAATAACTAATGCAATAGCTCTTTTTTTTAGACTTTTTGTCATAGGTGGCAATTTTTAAAAGTTTTTGCTTAAGTATTTTTATTCATCCATTCTTTATATCTTCGTTCGTTTTCATACCAATGCGCAATGCTTAAGAAAGCAGTAGCAATAAAGGCTCCTAAAGCAACACTAAAACCGGATTCAACCATCTTTTCTGTTTTTCCTGTCAGAAGCCTGAAGAACAGACTCCCTAAAAACATAAAGGAGGAATAAATAACGCCCGATGTTAAACAAAAGATTAATTTGCTTTTATTTCTCCAAAATCTCCATCGATGAATATTTTTTTTATTCAGAATGATCATTATTGAATCAATGTTTTTTGTTTAAAGATATTTTTAAAAATCAAATTTAAACTTTTTTTAATAAAAAAAGGAACCCTGTAAAGAGTTCCCTAACATTTGAGGTACATTATATTAAGCGGTAAAATTATTTAAACCATCCGAATTTAAAGCTAACAAATCCACCGGGGGCAGAAAAATTATCATTATCATAATTTTCAAACTGATCTACATCCACGGCAAACCGATAATTAGCTCCTATACCTATTCTAAAAAATTTGGTAATATTAAATTCAGCCTCAATACCAGGTGTTAGAATAAATACATTATTGTCTTCAATCCAGTTATCGGTAACTTCGTCATATATTTCAAGATTTCCGCGGCCTGTTTGTAGCGATGCCGAAAAGTGAATGGCTTTTTTAGGCATGAAAATATATCCAAGCAGGAGTCCGCGATGTTCAAAATCCATTATATCTCCAATGTACTCATCGTTATTGGATAAAATATTATTTTCCAGGTTTAGGTTATAAAAACCCACTATGAGATGGTCATTAAAGATTGCTGCTGCATTAAATCCTTGCATGTATGCATTCTCTCCGTCGAGTGTGGTAATATTGGTTATTGGGCCTAAATAACCACGAATCTTTTCGGGTTTTGTAAAAAGCGTTTCAATATCGTTATTTTCCTGTGCCAGGCTGATGCCTGCTGAAAATATAAATAGTATTAATGCAAATATTCGCTTCATAATTTTTCTGAGTTTGAATTATTATTGGTTAAAAACTCTTACAAATAGTTTGCCAAAACGCAATTTACTTCTCCATTGAATTTTATTCAATCATAACTTCATCCACAAAAATGAATGCCGGCGAACCTGCTCCCAGGTGCCACGGTGGAAGGTTTCCGTAATTATGGGCTACAATTTTAATGTATCGGGCGTTTATATCAACATTCGTTTCCAGGTCTTTAATGATAATATCCATATTTTCATCCGGGATATTGTGCTCAAGGGTAGCTGCCAGCTTGAAATCTTTTTTATTATCAGAAATCCAGAACTCGACCTTTCTGGGCATCAGAATCCATGAGCGTGTATCCTGCAGAAATCCTGCAGCCAAACGATTAATGTGTTTTACCTTTCCTAAATCTATGATGGCTTTAAAATCGGTATCCTGGTATCCTTGCCAGCCTCCAAGGCGCCAGTTAACCGGTCCGCGTATTCCATCGATTAATCCCTCAGGACCTCCTGCATCGTAGGATGTGTTATACGTAGACAGTATTTCAATATCTTTATCAAAATCTAATTTAATAAACGTAGCTTTTACAGGAAAACTATAGCCCAGGGTCTTGTGCCAGGCAATAGCATTTATTTCGAGGGTTTCATCTATAAAAAAAGGCTCGTTATATAAGGTGGCGTTTTTATCGGGCTCGCTGCCATTCAGCGTATAGTATATTTTACAATCTTTCATCATGGTTTGGATACTTACTCTAACCGGTTCTTTAAAACGCTGTTCTCGTGATGTGATAACCGGTACAGGCAATACAGGCGCATCAGTAATATGGGTAACCGGTATATGTTTGTCATCACTAGCCCAATTTTTATTTGGTTGCGGCCCCATCACGAAATGTAAATGCCCTCCTTTTATGATTATATCATGCGTAATGTAGCTAAAAGGGTAAGCCTTTCCATTCAATTCAGCCGATTGGATATAGAGATTTTTTTTTGATACATTCTGTGCAGTAATTTTAAATTGATTGCCATTTTCAAGATGTATTGTAGCTTCAGGTAACCATGGCGTTCCAATAATATATTCATTGGTTCCGGGCGTTACCGGATAAAAACC
>Ga0209936_1000265_pt1 | contig 33380 bp, 26 predicted proteins | sample SalPonR1_A_D1_MG_FD_185694 | JGI IMG/M metagenome (GOLD analysis project Ga0209936, IMG submission 185694) | Salt pond soil microbial communities from South San Francisco under conditions of wetland restoration - Salt Pond MetaG R1_A_D1_MG... ...
GCCCGGTCGCTGCTTTGCCTGCGGCAATCGCTTTTCGGGCTGTCTCCTTCAACTTGGGAAAGGTTTACAGATCGCTAAATCGCTACGTCGTTACATCTCAAAAATCGTTCAATCAAAAGTAATGTGTCGAACTGATTTAGCGATGTTTAAGATTTCCGATTTAGCGACGTAACGATTTCACGTAAATAAATTATGGACTCACCCCAGCCCGGACGCTGAACGTTTTTAGGATGTATTCTCCGCGGGAAGAGAGGAAAACAGATCGCTAAATCGCTACGTCGCTACATCTCAAAAATCGTTAAATCAAATGTAATGTGTCGAACTGATTTAGCGATTTAGAAGATTTTCGATTTAGCGACGTAACGATCTTTTAATTCATACTAAGAAAAAATTAATTTTCATCGTCCTTGAGCCCATCTGCAGTTCTGTCTTCGTAGGGAGGAGCAGGCGTCATCTCGGTTGGATTTCCTTCCAGGTTGTTCAGCACTTCACGAACAACACGCTCCAGTTGAGGATCCCGTCCCTGCATCATGATATTTGGATTGTCCCAGACAGGAATATCGGGTCTTACACCTTCGCCTTCCCAGAACCAATGCCCGTCGTTATCATATAATCTTGCACCTGGCACAGTAATTCCTCCTCCGTCTATCAAAGAATGGCCTGTCGCAGGTCCAACAAGAATTCCGAGCGTGCGTTCTCCGACGATAGGACCCGCTTCCAGCTCCTGAAACGCCCATGGCAGACCATCGCCACCTGATCCTGCCCAGCCATTGATCAGCATTCCCATTGGCCCGGTATTGGTTTTCACCGGCTGAGTATGATCACGTCCGTGTCGCCAGTGCAGGTTATAAACCACCGGCCGTGTGAGCAGCTCAAGAAAACGATCAGCCAGCTGCCCACCGCCATTAAATCGTTCATCGATAATAAATCCCTGCTTGTCGAGCTGACCATAATACATGCGAACAAGTTCCTGCTGGCCCTGTCCGGAAGTGTTTGACATGTAAACATATCCAAGCTTTCCATCCGAAAGTTCATCAACCATCTTTCGGTTGTTTTCTATCCATTCCAGGTAGCGAAGCTCAAATTCCTCACCCTGCGAGAGCGTAGTCACCAAAACTTCTTCTGCATCTTCCATTTCACCCGAACTGCTTATCATCAGTGAAACTGTTTCACTATTCAGACCTTCAAATGCTGCATAAGGATCTTCATTTGGATCGATCATCATCCCGTTAACAGAATGGAGGTACTCGCCCTCACTGACATCAACTCCGGGACGGTCGAACGGTGAACGGACCTGAGTGTCCCAGGAGGCCGGTTTTACGATTCGAGCGATGCGGTAGACTCCATCATCCAGAGCAAAATCAATTCCTAAATACCCGGTCGACAAGTAATCAACAGATTCCGTGTCCCCACCGCCCGTATAAGTATGACCTGCACTTAGCTCACTCTGCATATTCGATTGAATAAACGTGATATCCTGCCGGGTTCGGGCATCTTCGATCAGCGCGCCATAGCGTTCCCGCATCTCATCCCAGTCAACTTCGTGCATATTGGGGTCGTAGAAAAAGTCGCGGTACCGGCGCCATGTATCCTGGAATATCTGATTCCACTCATCCCGCACCACAAGCTGCATTACAAGTCCGTCTGTAGAAATCGGTTTTTCGATGGATTGTCCGGCTTGCGGCTGGATGATACCGTATTGGTTGCCGGCAGATACCAATATCGATTTTCCATCGGCCGATTGAACGGCACTTCCCACACCTTCCATGATGGTAATCTCTTCCTGTTCTTCGAAGTCATACGCCTGAAGAGCAGGAGGGCCTCCCGCACTTCCTGAATTGGGATATCGCATGTAGGCAACTTTGCCATCAAATGTCATTAGCCCACCAATGTTGCCTGCAGAAACAGGAAGCATGGTAATGCGCGATTCAAAGCTATCGAGCTGAATCTCGGTATCGGTATCAGAATCGGATTCGGACTCTTCGTTTTCTTCACTTGATGAATCTTCACTCTCTGAATCCGATTCTTCATCTGGCGATTTCATCTCAACGCTATCATTTTTAACGGGAAGGAGAGATGGAATGTCATCTGTGAGACTCACCGCTACAAGCTGAGTTGAGTTTGGATATACCCAGGTATTATCCATATCGGAGTAAACTGAATCGAACTCTCTGTTGGTTGCATAGATCAGATACTGGCCGTCTTTACTAAATACCGGATTTGAATCGCTGTAGTAGCCGCTTGTTGCCTGATGGAGTTCTTCATTATCACTGTCGTAAAGCATCACCGCATACTGAGCATTTTCAAGACCGCGCGTGAAGGTCAGCCAGCGTGAATCGGGTGACCATGCCATTGGATATCCATCACGTCCGCCGTGGCCGACGTTCCAGTTTGTGTGTCCGGCTTCAGTAATGTCTCCGTTTTCGATATCAACTGTGTAAATCGTATTTGTTTCATCAATAAAAGCTATGTGCTCGCTATTTGGAGACCAATACAGTTTGTAACCATATCCTTTTTCCCGGTCCGTGAGCTGTGTAACATCAGCATCGCCACTCATACTCCTGAGGTAGATATTGTATTCACCGTTTTGGTCGCTCCAGTAGGCAACATATTGCCCATCAGGAGACCATGCCGGGTGACGGTCAAATGCTCCACTTGATCGCGTCATGTTTTCAGAATACCCATCATTTACGGGCACATTGAACAGCTCGCCACGAGCTTCAAACACCACGCGTTTGCTGCCGGGGGATGAGGTCATGTTAGAGATATTTCCGCTCACATCTTCGCGACGGGGAATTTCAAGAGCAAGGTCGCTAACCACATCAACGTTAACCTCGGAGATCTCTTGTGTATCCAGATCCATCAAATACAGTCCTCCGCCCATTTCAAATACGAGATCTTCGGGTCCGGCAGAAAGGAATGAAATATCAAACTCATCGTAGGATGTAATCTGAGACGTCTGATCCGTATTTGTATCGTACTCCCAGATATTCAGGCGGAAATCGGGACCCTGGTCTGATAGGAAATAAATCTTATCGCCGGCCCATGCTGGTTTCCCATCGTTATACTCATTGTCCGTAATCTTGACAACCTCTTCATCATCCACATCATACAGCAAAATGTCTGACGCAAGACCGCCTTTGTATCGTTTAAATGGATAGTTTTCCGTGATTTTTGTTATGTAAGCAAGCTGACTTCCGTCAGGTGAATAGCTCGCGATTTCGCCATAGGGGAGAGGAAGAGGCTCGGGAAGCCCGCCGTCTCTGGAAACAAGAAAGAGCTGGTTTGCGGACCGCTGCCCCATTAACCGGCGGGATGCAAAAAGAAGATGCTCACCATCTGGGTGCCATTCTACCATTCTGTCGGAAAAAGAAGCATACGTCACGCGTTCAGGAACACCGCCCGTCACCGGAACGACATAGATATCTTCATTTCCGTTATAGTATGCTGAATAGGCAATATGCTCGCCATCGGGAGAGAATTTAGGCCAGGATTCTACGCCCTGAGATCGCGTGAGCTGATTTGCAGTGCCGCCGTCTTTGTCGACAAGCCAAATGTCACCGCCGTAAACGAATGCAATGTGAGATTCAGATACATCCATATCCCTCATCAATTTGGCGTTGATTTGGGCAATTACCTGGTCAGCTCCTAAGGTGAGTATGAAAATTATGAGTAGTTTTTTCATGAGAAATACCAGTTGGTGATTAATACAAAGACAGTAAACGATAATAGTGAAAAACAGACATTATTGTATATCGTAAGGTAAGGGAGAATTGTTGCGATTTTTTGGGAAGTGAGGCAAAAAGAAAAACCCCCCAAGAGTTTCAAACACTCAGAGGGTTGAAATGTAAGTTAAAGCTGGTTTACCCCAGATTCTCAAGCGTCTGTTTCAACTTTTCGATGTCAGATTTGGCATCAGCTTTTTTCTGACGCTCTTTTTCCACAACATCATCAGGGGCATTTTCAACGAATTTCTGGTTACTGAGCTTGCCTTCAACACTTTTCAAAAAACCTTCTGTCTTTTTGATTTCGTTTTGAATTCGCTCTCGTTCTTTGTCCAGATCTATGAGCCCTTCAAGTGGTACAAATATCTCCGTTCCTTTTACAAGTGCGGAAGCCGATGCTTTAGGTTTGGTAAGATCGGGGTTGAACTCAAGTGAATCGACTGACAGAAACTTTGAAAAGATCCATGATTGGTCTTGTAGTTTGTCAGCCTGATCTTGTGATGTTGTTTTAATATGAAGGCTGAGGTCAGCTTTTGGGGAAAGTCCCATTTCGGATTGAATATTCCGGATAGCTGATACTTGCTCCTGAATGAGTGAAAACAGATCAATCGCATCTTCATCAGCATCACTGTCTAATTCAGGCCATGCGCTAATGGTTAGGGCTTCTTCAGGAGATCGCAACTGGATCCGCTGCCAGATCTCTTCGGTGAGAAAGGGCATAAAGGGATGTAGCATTTTCATCAATAGCTCGAAGAGACCAAGGGCCCGTTCTAGATTTTCTGCCGGCATCGGTTCGCCGGGTGTATCGGCTTTGCTTACTTCAATGTACCAGTCACAAAAATCATCCCACACCAGTGAATAGATTTTTTTAAGTGCTTCATTAAGCCGGTAATTGTCAAAATCCTGTTCAACATCTGTAAGCGTCTGTTTGATGCGGGACATCATCCAGCGGTCAGCCAGATTTTTAGGATCTATCTCAGTGGTAGGAGTATAGTCTGTTCCGTCCTGCTTGTTCATCATCAGAAAACGGAAGGCATTCCAGATTTTGTTGCTGAAATTTCGTCCCTGCTCACAAAGGTTTTCGTCAAACAAGAGATCATTGCCTGCAGGGGAGGCAAACAGCATGCCCACGCGTGTTCCGTCAGCTCCATACTTTTTAATCAGTTCAAGGGGATCAGGTGAGTTCCCAAGCGATTTGGACATCTTACGGCGTTGTTCATCGCGTACAATTCCATGGAAGTAAACGTTGCTGAAAGGTTTTTCATCCCTAAAGTAGTAACCCGCCATAATCATGCGCGCCACCCAGAAGAACATGATTTCCGGAGCTGTTACAAGATCTTTGGTAGGATAGTAGTAGTTGATTTCTTCATTATCCGGATGTCGGACGCCATCAAATACAGAAATCGGCCAAAGCCATGAGCTGAACCATGTATCGAGCACATCTTCGTCTTGGTGAAGATCGGCACTATTTAACGAACTGTTACCGGATTTTTCACGTGCTTTCTCAATAGCCTCATCTTCGGTTCGTGCTATTACATACTCATCTGCTTCTTCACCAAAGTACCAGGCAGGAATTCTGTGTCCCCACCAAAGCTGGCGGGAAATGCACCAGTCACGGATATTTTCCATCCAGTGAGCATAGCTGTTTTTGAACTTTGCAGGATGAAATTGAATCTCATCGTTCATGACATTTTCAAGTGCAGGTTTGCTGAGCTCATCCATTTTACAGAACCACTGCAGAGATAGTCGGGGCTCAATCACAGCGTCCGTCCGCTCAGAGTATCCAACTTTGTTTGGCATCTCTTCGATATAAACCAGCAGATCCTGTTGTTTTAAATCCTTGATGATCAGTTTGCGGGCTTCAAACCTATCCTTACCAACGTAAAACTGTCCTTCTTCAGAAACAGTCCCGTCGGAATTTAACATATCTATGATTTCAAGTCCGTGTTTCTGGCCAAGCTCGTAATCATTAGTATCGTGAGCCGGCGTGATTTTAAGGCAGCCGGTTCCGTACTCTGGATCTACATAGTCATCTGCAATAATTTCAACTTCGCGTTCTACCATCGGGATGATCGCTTTCTTGCCAATCAGATGGGCATAGCGCTCATCATCCGGGTGGACACAAACGGCAGTATCGGCAAGGATTGTTTCCGGACGGGTCGTCGCGATAGTTACAAATTCTTCACTGTCCTTAATTGGGTAGCGTACGTGATAAAGTTTAGACTGAACTTCCTTATGAATGACCTCTTCATCACTCAGGGCCGTTTGAGCGGCGGGATCCCAGTTGATCATTCGCTTACCGCGATAGATATAGCCATCGTCATACAGCTTTATAAAACAATCGATAACAGCCTCATAAAGATCTTCTTCAAGAGTGAAGCGTGTACGCTTCCAGTCGCATGATGCACCGAGTGTCCGGAGTTGTTGCAGAATGATGCCACCGTGCTCGTTTGTCCAGTCCCAGGCGTGATCCATAAACTCATCACGTGAGAGATCACTTTTCTTTACTCCTTTCTTGCGGAGCTTTTGTACAACCTTAGCTTCTGTGGCAATAGACGCATGATCAGTGCCAGGAACCCAGCATGCATTTTTTCCCTGCATTCGTGCCCGCCGTACCAACACATCCTGAATTGTGTTATTGAGCATGTGCCCCATATGGAGCACGCCGGTAACATTGGGAGGGGGGATTACAACCGCAAAGGGATCCCGGTCATCTGGTTCTGAATGGAAATACTGGTTCTCTTCCCAATATGCATACCATTTGTCTTCAGTTTCAGCAGGATTATATTGCTTGGGTATCTCGTCGTTCAGCTGTTTTTCTTTCATCAAAAAATTGGTGTCAATTCTTTTAGCTTAGAAGCAGAAAATAGGTGGAGCCACGGGTAAGCAGAGAACCGGTGATTATTTCACACGATTCAGCCGTACACCAAAGTGGCCGTCGCAATTGTGCTTGTGGGGAAGTGTTTGATAAGCGTATCCATCTTCCACCAATACCTCTTCAGGCAGGAATTCGTCTAGTTTTTCAAGCTCAAAGTTGTCGTAATTATTCAGGAAATTCTGAATTTGCTCCCAGTTTTCTTCTGGTTCTATAGAACACGTACTGTACACAAGGCGTCCGCCGCGTTTTACATGGTTGGCTGCTTCGTCAAGAAGTTCGGCCTGTAGCTTCACTGAATTTTCAAGTTCTTCCGGAGTACGTTTCCAGCGTAGATCAGCACGTTTGCTCAGCACACCTGTTCCGGTGCAGGGAGCATCCAGCAGTACACCGTCAGCCAGTTTCAGATCAAGATCCCGTACATCCGCACGCCTGATCTTTATGTTTTCAGCGGTAAAATTCATGGCGCTCTGGGCAAGAAGTTCCAACCTGTCCGGATTGATGTCTACAGCCGTGATCGATCCCTCACCATTCATCATATCAGCCATAACAATACTTTTCGTGCCGGGAGCAGCACAAAGATCATAAATCTCTTCACCCGGCAGGGGCTCAAGAATGGTCGGTGCAAACCCAGCTGCAATATCCTGGATCTGGCAAAATCCTTTTGCAAGCCACTCTTTGGCAATAAACGGCTGAACGCTGTCAACTTTGAAATAGCCTGGCAGCCACTCACTTTCGGTGAATTCAATACCTGCTTTTTCCATCCGGAGCTTAAAGTTTTTTGATTTCGTTCGCAGGGTATTGACCCTTACATAATGGTCAGGTCGTTTATTGTTAGCCTGCATAAGCTGAAATGCTTCTCGCTCACCCATACGATTTACCCATCGTTTTACCATCCATTCAGGATGGGAAAAAGTCGTGGCTATGAGTTTTGTGCGATCTTCATAAGATGGTTTTGGAAGGTCGGGCATGTCGCGTTGAATGTTGCGAAGAATTGCGTTAACAAGATCTCCGGAACGCGACCCGAGCCGTAGTTTGGCAATATCAACCGCTTCGTTAATTGCGGCATAGTCAGGCGTGCCGTCCATAAATAACATATCGTAAAGCCCAAGGCGCAGGATGTTTTTTAGGCCCGGCTTCATTTCATCCATACCAATACTGGAGAATTCCCCCAGTACAAAATCGAGATAGCTTCTTTTACGCAGTATATTCTGGACGTACTCACGAACCTGACCCCGTTCTCTGGGCTCTAATTCGTTGGCTTCGGCATAGGAGATGCTTTGATGTTCATCAAATTCAACTAATAAATCTACGCTGACGGATCGTGCAGTGAGTTCAGTTTCCAAAAGTATACTCGTTTAAAAGGTTCGGTTTAGCGGGGTCGGATATACTACCGATGTCAAAAATCAAAAAAATTTCTAGCACTAAAGATAAGATATTGATGCGCCTTTTGCTAACCTGAAAAGCTCTCACTTCTTCAGAAAAATCAAAATTATTTGGCAGAGCTATATCGGTTGATCTGTTGTGTATCAATGAGATTCCTGGATTGGATTAGTAAGGGGGGAAATATTAAATGATTGTCGGCACTTTTGGCCAGAACGGTATATCAAACAAAATGCTCAGTAAGAATGATACAGGGCTCAGGCTAAAGATTATAAAAGGCCATAAATAGAGATAACTTCGTTGATTTTTGAACAGGAAGTGCCTAACTTTTGAAGCTTTCAATAAATAGAAAAACTTTAAAGTAGCCCTTTACTCTAAACGTCTTAATTAAAGCTTCTGAAATAATCGAATGAATAAAGGAAAAATAGCCCAAATAATTGGACCTGTAGTTGATGTTGATTTTGAGAAAGATCAGCTTCCCAGAATTTTAAACGCACTGTATATCGACCGTGAAGACGGATCACGACTCTATCTTGAAGTTGCGCAGCACCTTGGAGAAAATCGGGTTCGTACCATCGCAATGGATTCTACGGACGGCCTGGTACGCCAGACCGAGGTAGTGGATTCCGGCAGCCCCATCTCAATGCCTGTTGGTGAAGATATCCGGGGCCGCTTATTTAATGTTGTTGGGGATGCCATTGACGGTATCAAACAGCCCGAGGGTAAAGAGAGATATTCCATCCACAGGGACGCACCTAAATTTGAAGACCTGGCAACCAGTTCAGAAATACTGGAAACAGGTATTAAAGTTATTGATCTGCTGTGCCCTTATGCAAAAGGTGGTAAGATTGGATTATTTGGTGGTGCCGGAGTGGGTAAAACGGTTCTCATTCAGGAGCTGATCAACAATATTGCAAAACAGCATGGTGGTCTGTCTGTATTTGCAGGCGTTGGAGAACGTACCCGTGAAGGAAATGACCTGCTTAGAGAATTTATTGAATCGGGTGTAATCAACTATGGAGACGAGTTCAAAGAAGCCATGGAAGCCGGTGAGTGGGATCTTTCGAAGGTTGATGAAAATGTACTGAAAGAGTCACAGGCAACGCTTGTATTTGGTCAAATGAATGAGCCACCTGGAGCACGTGCGAGGGTAGCGCTGTCCGGGTTGACCGTTGCAGAATACTTCCGCGATGAAGTATCACCAGATATTCTTCTTTTTATTGACAACATTTTCCGATTTACCCAGGCCGGCTCCGAAGTATCAGCACTCCTCGGACGTATGCCGTCTGCTGTAGGTTATCAGCCGACACTTGCTACTGAAATGGGGGATCTTCAGGAACGAATTACATCAACCAAAGATGGATCCATTACGTCGGTACAGGCTATTTATGTGCCAGCTGATGACTTGACTGACCCTGCTCCTGCAACTACATTCTCTCACCTTGATGCAACTACTGTATTGAGCCGTGCACTTACGCAAATCGGTATTTATCCGGCTGTAGATCCGCTTGACTCATCTTCACGTATTAATGATCCGAAAGTTGTAGGCGATGAGCACTATGATACGGCCCAGGAAGTGAAAGAGCTTCTGCAGAAGTACAAAGATCTGCAGGATATTATTGCTATTCTCGGTATGGATGAACTGTCTGACGAAGATAAGCTTGTGGTTTCGCGGGCACGTCGTGTTCAGCGTTTCCTGAGCCAGCCATTCTTTGTAGCTGAGCAGTTCACGGGCCAGTCCGGTGAATATGTAAAAATTGATGACACCATCAAAGGCTTCAAGATGATCATGAATGGTGAGCTTGATGATCTGCCCGAAAATGCTTTTCACCTTGTGGGAACCATTGAGCAGGCTATTGAGAAAGGAAAACGATTAACTGAAGAAGCGGAAGCGTAACATACAGATGGCCAACGAAAAAACATTCAAAGCCCAGGTTTTAACCCCCGAAGGATCCCGATTCAGTGGTGATGTAGTAAGCGTGAGTGTGCCGGGAGCATCGGGCAGTTTTCAAATGCTTCATAATCACGCGCCTATTATATCGTCGCTTGATGTGGGAAAAGTTCACATCCAAAAAGCGGACGACACCACGCTAACCTACGCGGTTAGCGGTGGATTCGTGGAGATGAATCATAACGAAGTCACACTTCTTGCTGAACGAGCCGTAGAACCCGGTAATATTGATGTTGAAGCCGCGAAACAGAAGCTTTCGGATGCCAAAGAAAGACTAAAGGATTTTTCCTCAAATCGCTCAGAAGTAGAGCATGAGATCAAAGATGCTGAAAATCTCTTGAAACTGGCAAACAGTTAATCTCACATAAGACTATTACATAAAAGCTCGTATGCCGATTGGTATACGAGCTTTTTTTATGCACATATCACAATGGCGAGCGTAGACTCTGAGCTATTATCTAACTCTGTAAGTGCAGTTATTCATATCAATACTTTGTGTTATGACGGTTAATCATTCAAAAAAATATTAACCTGTATGAAACAGAAGACGGTTGTTTTACGTCAAATCATTGATATGTAAATATTCAATAATACTCGTGTGATTTCCATCACATTAAGTATATTCTCAAACATTTTAATCAAACATACATCAAACATCTTATGATATCACTTGCACGGTTTAAATTTGGCTTGGTGCCAGCCCTTTTGTTTCTTTTTGCTGGCTGCGCAACAACCCAAAAAACAGCCCCATCAGAATCAAGCTCATCTGAGCAATCATCATCCTCAAAAATTGATGAACAGAAAAAGAACACAATTGCCTATGAAGGATTGTTCACCGTTTACCAGGATACAACTGATGGCTCAACCAAATTTGAAATCAAAAAAGATCAGATCGGTAAAGAGTTTATCTACTTTGGTCACACGGTGGATGCTGTTACTGAGGCAGGGCAGTTCAGGGGAGCCTACCGGGATGACAAAATTTTTAAAGTAGAGCGATATTTTGACAGAATTGAATTTGTCGTTCAAAATACCCGATTTCAATTTGATGATGAAAGCGCCCTTAGCAATGCAAAGATGGCCAACATATCGAATGCGACACTTATTTCTGAAGAGATTCTGGCTGAAAACGATAGCACGATTATCATCAATGGCGACCCCATTTTCCTGAGTGAATCAATGAACCAGGTGAAACCCAGCCCGTCACCATTTTCCAGGCCGGGTGGTTTTTCATTGGGTCGTCTGAGCTCAGATAAAACAAAGTATAATGGTATCCGCACATATCCTGAGAACATTGACGTGGTGGTTGAGTATGTGTATGAGGATCCATCTCCATCAAATGGAGGAAGTGACGCTGTTACTGATGCGCGAGCAGTATCTATTAAGCATCAGCACTCATTTATTGCTATGCCGGAAAATGATTTTCAGCCCAGACGTGATGACCCACGTGTTGGTTTCTTTATGACTGAAAAAGATGATCAGGTGAGCACCAGCCACACACCATACCTTGATGTCATTAACCGATGGCATCTCGTGAAGGCTAATCCCGATGCTGCGATGTCGGAGCCGGTTGAGCCAATTACTTGGTGGATTGAAAACACAACGCCGCATGCGTTTCGTGAAACTATCAAGGAAGCAACGCTTGCCTGGAATGAAGCATTTGAAGCTGCCGGATTCAGAAATGCTGTAGCTGTGAAAGTTCAGCCTGATACAGCCGACTGGGATGCCGGCGATATTCGCTATAATGTTCTGCGATGGACATCATCACCCAATCCTCCATTTGGCGGTTACGGCCCGAGTTTTGTAAATCCGCGAACAGGACAAATTCTGGGTGCCGATATCATGCTGGAATGGGTATTTTTCTCAAACAGGTATCAACAGGAAAACCTTTACACGGAAGCAGCAATTACATCAGCTATGGTGGATGACGCAATGAATCCGGAATACTGCAGCTTTGGCAACCACATGCAAATGAATAACATGTTTGGTATGAGTGCGCTAAAAGTAATGGGGTATCCTGATGAGGACCTTGAAGGATTTCAGCACGAAGCTATGACCATGCTGATTCTGCACGAACTCGGACATACCTTTGGTCTGAACCATAATATGCAGGCAAGTACGCTTCACTCACCAGAAGAGATTCATAACGAGCAGCTTACATCTACCATTGGTCTGACAGGTTCAGTGATGGACTACTCTTCCGTAAACGTAGCAAGCGACCGAAACCTCCAGGGTCACTATTATGACACAAAGCCCGGACCCTATGATGTTTGGGCTATAGAATTTGGCTACTCTCCATCACTGGATGATCCGGAAGCCGAGGAAGAACGCCTCAATGCCATTGCTGCCCGATCAACGGATCCGGAACTTGCCTTTGGTAACGATGCAGACGATATGAGAAGCCCAGGTAAAGCGATTGACCCGCGTGTGATGGTTGGTGACATGTCAGCCGATCCGATTGCCTATGGTATTGACAGGATTCAGCTGGCCAATGAAATTATGGACGGTCTAATTGAAAAATACAGCATCGAAGGAGAGAGTTATCAGCCATTGCGTGATTCGTATATGGCGCTTATGGGTGCCAAACGGACTCAAACCGGCGTGATTTCGCGTTACATCGGGGGTGTTTACAAAGATCGTGCATTTGTAGGGCAGGAGGGAGCGACTATGCCGTTTATTCCTGTGGACACAGATAAACAGCACGAAGCAATGAATTCTCTTAGCGAACACCTGTTTGCTCCTGATGCCTTCGATACCTCGCATGAAGTATATAACTATCTGCAAATTCAGCGACGCGGATTCAATTTCTTCAGTTCGTCTGAGGATCCAAAAATTCACGACCAGGTGTTGGGCATGCAAAGCAGCGTATTGGCACATTTGCTTCACCCAAATACAATGAAGCGGATCACTGATTCGAGGACTTATGGTAACAATTACAATGTAGCGGAAATGGTAGGCGATCTAACCTCAGCTATTTTTGATGCAGATGCTTCCGGAAATGTTAACACGTTCCGACAAAATCTGCAGATTCAGTATGTGACTGGATTAATTGCAGTTATTGGCAGTGATGATCATGATCGCATTGCAAAATCTGCTGCCCTCTACAACCTGCAGAATATTCGTGAGATGATGGACTCGAAGACTAATGCGAATACGGAATCGATGGCACATGCGGCACATGTTGAGCTGGCTATTAGCAAAGCGCTGGACTCATAAGTTCCAAAACGAAGGCATATTACCTGGAGATTCTTTTCAGGTAAAATAAATCTAAAAGCCGGTCAGAAATGTCCGGCTTTTTTTATGTGGATGATTTTCTTTGATAATCAATACTTTAACTGAAGAGCTACAAAAAAAGATTAGATGGAAGAATGTTTCCGGGAAAATGTGATATCCGGCATGTATTATTTAATCAACTGATTCTATTTGGTCTTTATCTTTATCTTGAATTTTATTTTGTTCCTCATCGATAGCAGATGATGAGAGTAGAACCGGAAATGTTTCTTCAAGGCTGTTATTTTGGACTAAAACGGACACTTTTCCAACCTTAGAAAGCTGGTCAATTTTTTCGGTGTGATTCTCCTCCTCGCCAGGTTCAGTAAGTTTAAGACCTAGCATGACAATATCGGCATCGGAACTGTACTGGAAAAGGATATCGGGAAAAGATAGTCCGTTTTTAGGAATAACCTCAACAGTAGCCTCGATGCGCGCTTCTTTAAGTGAGTTGCGAATTGATTCAGAGAATGTCTGTTGTCTTTCTGAATGCTCAATTACCTCACGCACATGGATCTGAGCATGCTTCCACTCTGGATTTAGTTTGAGCATGAAAGCTAGAATGATCATCAGATCCCCATTATTTGCCGCACCGCTCCACCAAATGTCAATTCGCTGGTGGTCTTTAATTTTCCAGTTCTCATGATCGTTAAACTTAGCCATCACAATATTTTTTCCAATCCGGGAAAGTGAGCGGATAATCCTGAGCTGGTTCATATTTGCCTCTTTATCTTCCGACCAGCCAAACATGATGGTATTCGTTTTAAAGCCTGCTATACCGTGGGCACGGGAAATATTAAGCATGCCCCGGTTCAGTGATTCCACTTCATTTACTTCGCAAAATGCTTCAAGGCCAATATCATGGACCTGTCTGATCATTGATTGCTGAATTTGTTTCTTTTCCTTTCTGCCAACATCGTCACTTTCAAAGATCAGTTTAGAAATGGAAAACACGCCACGATTTTGACCAAATGCGGCGGCAAGTTTCACAAGCTCAATCCGGTCTTTGATATCTTTCACAAACAGAAGAATGATCGGGCGCCAGTTACGCTGCATAACAAGGTATCGGTTCATTCGAAGGAGCGAGAAGCGGGCAATCTTCATCCACAGGCCTACATTCACATCGCCCCATTCCTGTTCCAGAGCTTTTTTCTTGAAATAGAGAAAGAATCCAGCTTCCATCATAAATGCAAAGATGAGCGCAACCGGGCTAATGAGATACATCACAAACAGGGAACCTAAAGCACCTATCACCGACACGTACCATGGAATATTCACTTTTGGGCGATAGGATGGTTCCGCAACGAGTTTTTCAACTGCAGCCACTAAGTTGATGACAACGTAAAGCGTGAGGAAGAGAACCGTTACAAATTTAGCAGCTGTATTCAAATCACCCAGAGCGACGGCCGTAAGAGCTACTGCACCTGTTGCCCAGGTAGCAATTGTAGGCTGCCCGGTTTTCGATACACGACCCAGGAATTTTGGAGCCAGCCCATCTATAGAAAGTGACTGCAAGACTCTTGGCCCACTAAGTACGCTTCCAATCGCAGAGGATAGAATAGCACCACATGCGGCAGGGTAAACAAGTAGACCCCCAAGGAAAGCTGCGTCAGACCAGCTTCTCAAACCAAAACTCTCATCTGCGAGGCTATCAAAGGGCAGGAGTACACTAATTGATAATAGAATCGGAATCAGAGTATAAACGACAACACCGGTCAGTACAGAATATATTGTACCCTGACGAATCGATTTACCGGGTGTTTTCAGATCACCGCTCATTGCAATACCTGCAAGAAAGCCGGTTACTCCGGGAAAGAATACGGCAAAAATGACCCACAAGCTTCCATCAGGAACGGTTCGGTAAGCAGGTGTAAATTCAGGCATGCGAAGATCGCTTGTGAAAACTCCGATGATGAGCGATAGAATAGAGAGGATGACCAGAATAAGCATTGGAACCTGAAATTTCAGTACAAGTTCAGCGCTCTTACCAGAAGCAATTGTAATGATCACAATGATGATTGCTGTAAGCAGCGGGATAGCATAACCCGGCATGGTTCCCCAAGTTTCCATGGGCCAAAAAAGTAAAATAAGTTCAGCCAGGCCAAATGCATAAAACGTAATGCTGAGTGTTCGGCTAATATAAAAAGCAATTCCAATGGCACCACCTGTTTCGAGGCCAAGGCTGCGGGAAATAAGATAATAGACACCCCCGACGCCCACTTTTATATTTGTAGCAATAGCGGCGGCACTTAAACCGGTAATAAACGTAATAATATTGGCCAGAATTACGATAAAGATGGTGAGAGGCAGGCCAAGATTTCCGACAACCCACCCAAAACGGAGATACATGATAAGACCCAGTACCGTGAGAGTACTTGGCAGATAAACGCCTAAGAAAGTCCCAAATTTCTTTTTTGGAAGTGATGTATTTTCAGCCATTCAGGATGGGTCTGTCATGATATTCAATGGGCTAAGTTGTCACTCTTTTCACCAAGGTCGAAATATTATAAATAGAAAGTAAATATTCCTCTTTAATTTAGGTTTTCAGAGCTGAAATTTAATTGAGTCCAATCAAAGGTTCCGCAACTGAGTTGCGATTGGTTTTTAACCAAAAAAACTTCACTTTAGAGCGAACAATAATTACTGCAATAATCAGCTACATGAAATCTGCCCTATTTTCAATTGTATCGCTTCTCTTTATTCTCACTTTTACTCAGTGCACTGCGCACTTCGAACCGGACTATACAGGTTTTTCAGAGAATGGAAAAATAGTCCAGAAAGAGCTGGAGTCTGAGCTTCTTTCAATGCATTTACCCGGAACCTATCGCCGGCATCTTTATAATCTAACGACCGACCCCTCAATCGCTGGTTCACCTGAGAACAGATATGTGATCGACTATATTTACAGCGTGATGGATAGTGCCGGCCTGGATACACGAACGTATGATTATGACGTGCTGCTTCCGCAACCGGGTGAAAATTCTATCCGTGTTGTAACACCTGAAGTGATTGAGCTAGAGAACATGGAAGCTGTTTATAGCGAAGATCCGTACACCGACCATCCAGACCTCGTTCATGGCTGGAATGCATATTCAGGATCAGGGAGTGTGACGGCAGAGGTTGTATACGCATACCAGGGAACCAAGGAGGACTTTGAGCGACTGGAAGAGCTTGGGATTTCGGTAGAAGGCAAGATTGTAATTGCTCGTTATGGAGGTAATTTTCGGGGATATAAAGCGAAATATGCTGAACTTGCAGGAGCAGCCGGACTCATTATCTATACCGATCCGCCATCAAATCGTGACAATACCTATCCGGATGGAATACAGGCAGACGAGACAGCGATTCAGCGCGGATCTCTATTGACACTTGATTATTATGGCGACCCGCTTACGCCGTTCGAGCCGGCTCTTCCACTTGATAACCCGAACACGCCGGAACGGCTCGACCCTGACGAGGTCGATTTTCATACGATACCAGTAGCACCAATTGGTTATGGAGCAGCTGATGAGATACTAAGCAGAATGGAAGGGGAAGAAGCACCGGATGACTGGCAGGGAAATTTTGATTACAGCTACCGACTGACGGGCGGACCAAATCTTACAGTGGAGCTGTCGGTTGATCAGCCGTATGAAATACGCCCGATTTCTAATGTGGTGGGAGTGATTGAAGGAGCTGAATATCCTGATGAATGGATTATTCTAGGTGCACATCTTGATGGCTGGTCGTTTGGAACTACAGATCCCAATAGCGGCACTGCTATGCTTTTGACCCTCGCTGAATCTCTGGGTCAGCTGGCAGAGGAGGGGAATCGGCCTAAAAGAAGTATCATGATAGGCCACTGGGATGCGGAAGAGTTTATGTTGATAGGATCATCAGAATGGGTAGAGGATTTGAGAGATGAGTTGAAAGCGAACTCCATCCTCTATCTGAATGCAGATATGTCTGTAACAGGCCCTAATTTCAGAGCCTCATCCTCCCCAAGCTTGAAAAAACCTATTATTCAGGCCGCTAAAACTGTTACTCACCCTGATACGGATGGATCAGTTTATAATTACTGGGCCGCAAATTCTTCAAACGGTACTCCGTCTATAGGGAACCTGGGGGGTGGATCAGATCATGTTGGGTTATACATGCACACTGGAATACCGTCAGCCGGTGTGGCAATTTCAGGATCTGTGCCTATATATCACACCAACTTTGATACGTTCTGGTTTTATGAAAATTATTTAGACAGCACCTTTACATATGGGCCGGCACTTGCAGATGTTTACGGACTTGTAGCTACACGGTTTGCAAATGCAGATGTGTTGCCATACGATATTGAAAGTTACTCGGTAGATTTAACGACTCACGTAAACGACATTAACGAGAGGGCAGAGCGAGAAGTGCTGAATGGAACAGGGATACTTGAGCAAATGGAAGAGATTTCAGCTCAAATTGCGCTGACCCGGACACTTTTGGACGAGGCAGCAGAAAATGGAGACCTGACCAGGGTCGGGCTAAGATCCCTGAATCAGAAGCTGATTCAACTGGAGAGAAGTTTTCTTCATAGTGAGGGCCTTCCGTTTAGTCCGTGGCTAAAATCGTTGTATGCTTCATCAGATCCCTACAGTGGATACGCATCATGGATGCTGCCGGCTTATCGTTATGCCATTGAAGAAGAGATGCTTGATGATCAGGTATTTATGGAGGGAATTCATCAAGCTCATCGCGAAGCACTGGCTCGGTTTTCAAACGGACTCGCATCAATCATTGATCAGCTGGAGGATTGAGTGCAATATTCGGCGGATTGATTTAGTTATCAATTCAGCTTGTTAGGGATTTGTCTACTCCATGCGGAGTGAAATGAAACTTTAGAAACCCCTTGATGCAGTGGTGAACCCGGTTCTGATTCTACCTCAATAAATATTACGGTTCGTATAATAGTCTGAAAATTCAATTTCGTCGTTATGAATATAAAATGGATACAACTCTTAGTACCTGTAGCATTAACATTCATAGCGACGCCTGTTTTGAGTCAGGCAACACATCATTACAAGTCGGCAGCTTTAAATGAGACGGATACTAATACCTATAAAGCAGGGTCAGCTTCAGCAGATACAATGGCATTAGTTATACCTGATTCCTTGTCTGCAACTCTTACAAAAGGCTGGTATAAAATGCCCGGCGCTATGCCCACATTTATTCCAGAAACTCTGCCTAATTCAATGCCAACTCTGACCCCACCGCCGATTGATGAAAAAATGATTATCCCCGTGAATCTAAATCATGCGGCAGCAGATTCAATAAAATCCACAGATACCCATAAGCCTTAGACCGTTTTCGGGTTACTCAGGAACAGGGGTTTACATCACCTGAAATTTTATCGTATTCGTCATCAATGGGTTCCCAGAGCTCAATTTTGTAGCCATTGGGATCCATGATCCAGCCGAATTTACCATATTCAAACACTTCCATCTCTCCGATAATCTCAATGCCCTCTTTTTTCAAAACAGTTAGCAGTTCCTCCAGATTCTCAACCCGGTAGTTAATCATGACATCTTTTTGACTCGGATTGGTGTACTCGGTTGTTTCATCAAAAATACTCCAGGCTGTAAAACCTTTTTTTGATGGAGTTTCAGCATGGCGCCATTCAAATGTTCCTCCCCATTGCCCGCTTTTAATGCCTAGGTGATCGCTGTACCATTTTTTAGTAGCATCAGGATCTTTCGCTTTTAAAAAGACTCCGCCGATACCGGTTACCCGTTTTTCCATAGTTAAATCCTGAAATTTTAATCGTTGTGCTGATCAAACAAAATTTGATTACCATCAGGATCGACAATACAGAAGTGGCAAGGACCTTTTTTATCCTGGATAGATTCAGATTCCATCAAAAAAGTAACGTCTTTGGATTTTAAATCCCTGTATATAGAGCGAGCATCTTCCGGATTAAATGTAATAATGTTTTCTTCAAACATATCCTGAAACAATCCAATTTTGGAATGACCTTTGGACATGATAATCCAGTTATCTTCTATAGGGCCTGTACCCTCAACAGGTTCAAATCCGATATTTTCATAAAATGTTAAAGATGTGCGTATATCCTTTACAGCAAGAGAAAGTGAGTGATTATTTGGATTCATAACAATTTTCCTCTCATTAATTTTTCCTTTGTTTTTTGTAAAGTGAAATCCAGTCCTCGGCTGACATTTTAGTTACAAGTTCTCCAATCAGATCATAAGGAATAGATTCAGAATTTTTGAGCCTTATACAGCTTTTACCCATATCAGGTTTTCTGCCAACTCTTTTTTTGTATTCAGATGTAAACCATGAGTTTAAGGATTCATTAGAATATATTCCCATGTGATAAAGAGCAACATGTTTCTTTTGTGAAGCGATATTTATGAATGGGAGAGGCTTTGTTGGGTCTGTATGGTAACCATCAGGGTAGACAGAATGCGGGACCACATATCCAATCATACCGTTGTTCATTGTTTCTTCAAACCCTGAGGGAATATTTTTTAGTATGACAGCTCTTAGCTTTTCTATGATCTCCTGATGATCCTCAGGAAGTGCCTTCATGTATTGTTCCGGAGTTTCTGCTTGACTAATCATATCAGATAGTATTTAATTTCAGAATTGCTTCACTATATAAAATAAAAAATTCCAATAAGAACCTTGTACGTTACTTATGTTTCTTAATACAAAATACTATTTAGCTACATTAGCGGTATAGTTTTAAATACTTTTCCAGAAGTGTATGTTAGTTGTGATATTGTGGCCGAATCTAATTACAAGCGAAACTCAGATACAAACATTTAATAGGTGCTTATTTGATGAGATTTTTACCCAAAAGTCCCTACCCGCTGGGTGAGTTCATTTCCATGGCCCGGCGACGATTTTCGGAACCGCCGCCGTTTCTGCAAAAAGCAGAAAACAGACTGGTGTTTAATGACCAAAAGGTCAATGAGATTACCATTGGGTTTGTAGGCGACATTTGCCCACTGAGGGAGAGAGAGGCGGTCTTTGAAAGTGAGATATTCCACTTCTTTGGAAATTGTGACCTGATGGTGGGAAACTTTGAGGGCGTTATTACTGATGAAGCTCAGAGACCTTTTCTGCTGAAGCACACAGCTGCCATATTTGATGTGCTTGAGTTATTCAAACCTCTTACAGACTGGACGCTCACAATTGCAAACAATCACGCAATGGATTATGGTGATGAGGCCCTTGACCGTACCATTAAAGAGTTTAATAGCCGGGGGATTAACTGGCTGGGAACGGTTTACAAGCCCTCAACAACTCTTATTGAGGGCATCACAGGAACATCCTGGTCCTGGTGGATGAATGGGAAGACAAATAGGATTTACGAAAAGGATCCCGGAGTACCGCAAGGGCCGGGACTGCATATTGCGCTGCCTCACTGGGGATATGAACATGAAAGAAAACCCAGACAGGATCAGCGCAGTAACTTACCGCAAGGATATAACATGGTTATCGGTCATCATTCTCATCTGCCTCAGCCGCTGGAACTGGTTGATGAAAACCTTCCCGTTGCCTGGTCACTGGGAAATTTTCTTACGGCAAAAACACTGGCCGTTCTTGGGGAAGGAGCCCTTTTGAAAGTTGTCATCAATAGGCCGGAGAACACAACGCCGGAAATTCAGTCAATAGACTACCGTACGATACTGCTCGATCGTGACAGCCCTGATGCCTGCAGAGTATACTTCCGATGAGTGTATATTAACTACGCCAGAAAAATTTATTTTCTACGTTTTGTCAAACATTTCTTCATACATCTTGTAGTTCGTTTCTGACATGCCAAGGGCCTCATATGTTTTTTGAGCCGGTATGTTCTCTTTTTCAACATACAGCCTGCATCCGCATACATCCGGTTGATTTACTGCCAACTTGAGTACGGTTTCATACATTTTTCGATAAATACCCTGCCTGCGAAAATCAGGTTTTACATAAACGCTTTGAATCCACCAGAAAAGGCCATTTCGCCAATCGCTCCACTCCTTTGTAATCATAAGTGAAGCAACAGTTTCGCCATCACTTTCTGCGACGATATAGAATCCATACTCAGTCTTATCCATTAAAGATTTCACTCCGGCATGAATTGTTTCCTCATTTAATTTCTTCTCTTCAGTTTCCCAGGCCATCGCAAGATTAAACTCAGCAATATCCACGGCGTCGTTGACATTGGCTTTACGAACGGTGATTGTATGACTCATTATTTTAATATTAAGTACTTCCGGTTTGATTGGTTCATTACAATACGGAGATCGTTGCCGGTTCTCAAATTCTAACAGATGGAGTCAAATGATGAGTATTTAAGAACTGATTGATAGTGCAAGGAAAGCGAAATTTAAGTAAGCACTCATCTGACGACTTATTATATTTATAACCCAATACCCATTACCCAAATAATATTAATAGTTAATCAACCAGATATGAAAAACATCTACTTTGCAGGATCCATCAGGGGCGGGCGAGAAGATGCTCTTATTTACAGACAACTGATTAAAGAGTTGAAAAATTACGGCGCAGTTCTGACTGAGCATATCGGATCAGACGAGGTTAGCTTTGATCTATCCGATCGTCACATTCATGATCGTGACATGGACTGGCTCACCAGCTCCGACATACTGGTCGCGGAAGTAACAACTCCATCGCTGGGTGTAGGTTACGAAATCGGGCGAGCTGTTGCTATGGAAAAACCTGTGGTATGTTTATACCGGAAAACAAACAATTCGCTTCTTTCAGCCATGATTGCCGGATCCCCTGCATTAGATGTACATGAATATTCTGGAGTGAAAGAAGCAGCAGAGATCTTCAATCAATTGTTTGGTGAGGATAGATAAGTTAAAGGGCTACATTCCCTGCGTGAATTCACCTTAGATTTTGATTGAGATATCTGAATAGTCGGAACATAGTTGTGTTCAAATACATTTTATTAGTACGAGAGTTATTAACACTAATCAAATATATCTCATCATGGAATACGATTTAAGCAAGAAAAAGGTAGCGATCCTTGCTACCCACGGATTTGAAGAGATTGAATTAACTGAACCTATGAATGTACTGAAGGATTCAGGTGCTACGGTTCACATAGTTTCACCCGAAAAGGGTACTATAAAAGCCTGGGATAAAGATAATTGGAGCAATGATTATAATGTGGACGCCGACCTGGATACCGCAGATTCAGGAACCTACGATGCACTTGTACTCCCTGGTGGTGTTCTAAATCCCGATCAGCTCCGTACCGATGACCGTGCGATTGAGTTTATAGCCCACTTTTTACATCAGGGCAAACCAATTGCGGCAATATGTCACGGGGCTCAGTCACTTATTGAAACAAGGGAGCTGGACGGTAAAACCATGACATCTTATCCTTCAATCAAAACCGATCTCATCAATGCAGGCGTCAATTGGGTTGATGAAGAAGTTGTAGTCGACCAGGGATTGACTACAAGCCGAAGCCCGGAAGACTTGCCGGCATTTTGCGATAAAATGCTAGAGGAGATTTCTGAAGGCGTTCATGAAGAGCTGGCACCCAATTAGGCACTAACTTAACGAGTTGAATAAAGACAATTTTACGCTGGGCGTTTCACTATAAAACGTGATACGTTCAGCGTTTTTTATTTTTTAAAGCGTGAGAACTCATTCAATAGAGAAAAATGAAATAAAAATGTACAAAAAATAGATGCTGAGAGGTTATATAAAGATCCAAAGCATAATCAATCAGACTACTTCGGGCTAATCTTATGTGAGTTATTCATTCTTATACTTAATGATGATCACTAGTCGAATAATGCTCCCGTATCAGGTCTCTGCCGAAGTCACCATCAAAGTCTCTCCACACGCTGTGAATATGATTGGCTTCGCCCTGCACGTTGTCAAATTCGATGAGAAATGTTTTTCCCTGAATCCTGTAATAGTGTCCGATACCTGGTTCAGTTGCGCCAGCCCACCCAAACATGATGTCAGCCAGTTCTTCTGACTTAAGATTATTGATCCGTTTCTCTGCTAATTCTTCCGGCATGACACTAAGATATTCATTAATTAATTCAAGCAGAATTGACTGCTGTACATTGTTTAAGACATCATATCTTATACCAGCAGGCCTCAAAGGACCTACTTCTATAGAATTCCCGGTGACTATATTGAAGTAAGCATTATCTCTGAATACAGCCACTTGCTGCTGTTCTTCTGACATGGAGTTTATAAGTTCGAACCCAAGATCTTCTTCTCTGTGGAGTGTTCGCTCACCCTCACGCGGGCCCTCCATAATCATGGCGGGACTTGCCCCCATAAAACGCGGTGCTATTGATGTTTTATCGTTAAGCACTGTAAAATGATACGAAAGATGGTGTCCCTGAAACGACCATGCCCAGAGACTATCCTGTGCCGGATTTCCAAAGACGGCAATGAAATAGTATTCAGGATTGCGGTTTTCATTATTTCCTTCAATCTCGTAGAGTACATTTTCAAGATCGATAATTCTTCTTGTCTTGTCGTAGCCAGATTCTGATAATGAAGAACCCAGCAATTCATAGACCATATTCTTCTGATCATCGCTTATAGCATCCAGCCTAATTCCAGGCCTGCGAGTACTGGCGCCCGGTAGATAGTGCCAAAACTCTTTATACTGGTCATCAAATGACTTATGTGCCAGGGCTTTTTGCTCCTCATTTAATGAATCCAAAAATTGAACCGCCAGGTGAGTTTCAGGTACATGAAAAGCAATGATTATGAAAAGAAAGGGGAGTAGTAGCAGCAAGTATTTTTGTGTCATATTATACGATTAAAGTTTACAGCCAACGAATTGAAGGTTGTGTTATGTGTTACTTACTGGAAGAGAAGTGCAATTAATTTTCCTAAAGCATTGGTGAGCTATACCATATGGTAACTGTCATTCTCAACTAAGTTTTTCCGTTATGTATTCCACACCAATAAACTCAAAAACAGAGCTAAATCCTACAGTTTGGATTAAGAGCCTGAAGACTTATCGAATCATAAATATTATGATGATAAGATTTCATCACACTTAAACTGCCATACATATTTTTAAAAATCACTGTTCAACGTTTAGGCCAGACATATGAAAGAGTCTTTATAAGTTAATTAGCAGAAATAACTTTAGCGGCAGCAGTGGCAGTATTTTCGGGTACTTGCTGACTAAAATAGGTTTGTCCTTCAGCTTTTAAGAATATTTCAACTGGCGACTCTTCGTCCATGCTATATTTAACTGTGTCGATTTCTATAATGTCACCACCAGAGTTGAAATATGTTAGCTCAAAATCAATTGCTGAGAGGTCATTTGCTGTATGGTTGACTACTTCAAAAGTTGCCAGATTATCTTCGATATTTGTGAGCTCGACACTATATGTTTCGTTTTCACATCCGAAAATGATAATTGATGAGAGAAATAATATTTGATGAGATATGGATTTAAGCATAGCTGTGTTGATTAAATTAAGCCGAAAATTTGGTTATAAAGGCAATAAAAATAGATAATTCTATATAACATTTCGGGCTAATAAAGTGATCCAACATGAATTGGATTATACTTATCGTTTATAGACCCATTAATTCACCCTGCTCTGCTCTTCTTCGGAGCCTGTACTCACATTTACGGACTTTATACTACTGTTTCCAAAATTCCAGGTGAAGCTGAGTTTAATATTTCGGTTGTTGAAATCATAGATGCCGCTTGTATCCAGGTTTACACCAGGTATCCTTGTACTGTATTTCCATAAATTTGTAGAAAAAAGATCATCAGCAGAAAGCCGCAATGTACCCTGACCTGATGCTATTTTTTTTTGGATGCCTGCATTTACTGCCCCTAAAGGTTTAAACTGCATTATGCCATCAGAAGATTTGGATTGGTAAAACCCTGAAAGTTCAAGTAAAAATTCACGGGGCATATCTATAGTATTTGTAATGTTTGCTGTATATCCATAAATATCCTGCCTCTGATTCTCACTCATATGGGCGGTTCTAAATTCCTGGTAAGTCCCGGATACGTTTGCCCGTAGTTCCCACCAGGGAGCAAAATATACCGGCAGGCTCGTTGTAATTCCATATGATCGAAAATAACCCAGATTTTGAGTGCTGTATGTTTGCTCATTACTATTTTGATCTACCACAGGCTGGAAAGCAACAATTTCATCTTTAGTATAACTGTATTGAAACGATACAAGAAACTGCTTACGATTGTAATCTAGTTTCAGGGCATCACTTGTCGCAGGATTTAAGTCGGGATTGCCTGATAAAAACGTATTTGGATCCAAAAAGAAAACAAATGGAGCCAGATCATTAAAACTCGGCCGGGTAATTCTACGGGAATACGAGAATCCGATACTTTTTTCGTTCGGCAAGCTTTTTTGAACAAACAAACTGGGGAACAGATACCCATTCTTCACATCCACAAGCCCCGGACTTTCGGGGGTGCTTAAAAAACGGTCTGTATATTCGAAACGTAATCCGGTATTGACCTGGATAGTTTCACCGGGCCTCCAGTTTCCGGAAAGATATATGGCTCCCGTTTTTTCCGAAAGATCGGCGTTTTGGGAAAATGTGTTATTGATCTCCCACACATTTTCTATCAGGTTCGATACACGAACTCTATTGGTGAAATCTGAGAGTGACCCTTTTATCCCGGTTTCAAGTGTAAACTGATCCGACAATTCGTGCACATAATCAAGTTTTATTACCCGGATATGTATGGGGGTTTCTTTTTCTACATCTATACTTTCAGTGTTCATCCGGGTGATATCTCCCTCAATAAACCTGTTCTCGTAGAATGATGGGTTATCATTTATGTAGTAGAGATAATCCACATCGAACAATAGTGACTGGTTTTCATTGAAATCGTGATCGAAGCTGACATTTATCAGTCCGTTTCTCCACCGGTTGGTTTCGCTGGCTGATAATTCAGTAAACAGGCTTGAAGAAGGGCTAAAACTGTTAAAATTATCTGACAGGTCATGTGTTTTCCAAAGCCTTTGATATCCTGTGAGCAGGATCCCGGCTGTGGTTTTTTGACCCATTTTGTATTCCAGCCCCATTCGGGCATTCTGAACACCTGTGGATGGCTTGCGGGTATTCTCCATTATCACTTGCTGAGTAAAGTTATTCGTATCCAAAGACCGCCTATTGTTCCAATTAGTCTGTGTGCGATCGTAGTTGATGGAATAATCCAGGAAAATAGCAAGCTTATTGACACGCCGGCTGATGTTAAAATTACCGCCCAGAATCTCGGCATAATTATAACCTGCATTTACTCCTACCATGCCTGTAGTTCCCATTTCCGTAAACTCAGTCATTTTGATATGGATGATTCCTGCATCTCCTTCTGCGTCATACCTGGCCGGGGGAGTGGTGATCAGCTCAATCTGTTCGATATTTGCGGCGCTCATGCCGTTTAGCATCTGAACCACAGCATCGATAGGTAGTTGTACAAACTTATCGTTAATCATTACACGCACCCCGGTTTTGCCGCTCATAGAGATGGTGTTACTCTGGCGGTTTACCTGAATTCCTGGAGACTTCTCCAGAACCTGGAGCACCGAACTGCCTGATGATGTGATACTGCTTTGAACATTCACAACCAACCTGTCAATTTCCTGCTCATAAAGTGGCCGGCGAGCTGTGGAAACCACTTCTCCAAGTTGTTCGAGTGACTCACGCATCGTTATTTTATCAATACTGAATTTACCGTCATCAGGCGTGTCAACAGAGATCGTTTCCTCATAGGTTTGAAAACCAATCATTGAGATGGAAAGGATATAGTTTCCAGGTTGTATTCCGACAATTTGAAATTTACCAATATCGTCTGTAACAGTACCCTTTACTAATAGAGAATCATTTTCATTCAGGATCAGAACATTTGCAGTTGGCAATGGAAGACCCTCCGCGTCAATTACGGTTCCTATTATCTGTATCTGTGCTGTAGCTTCATTCAGATAGAACCCTGTGAAAAATAAATAAACCATAGATAGGAAAGTGACGTACTTTTTCATATCAAGTATGATTGAGCTTCAAATGTTTATGGCAGGAATTGATATTCAGTAAATATGAATCAAGTATTTCGTGAGCAGTAGACAAAAATATTTAGCAAAAAAAGCAACGGTACAAATTATTGCATTAATTCAGCTGGCTTGATATTCAGGTTTACACTGAAAAAATTATCAGGATCATATTTGGCTTTTACTTCTGATAGACGGCTGTAATTTTTTCCATAAGCCGATTGTACCAGTTCGTTTCCTTCTTCTCCCAAGCCGGGGAAATTTGGATACATCCCGACACCGGAATGAGGTTTCATATCATCTAACACTTTTCGAGACCATGCGATGACTTTTTCAGAATCATCATGGTTATCCCATACTGAATCAATACTAAGCAGAAAAGACGTATCACGGCTACCAAATGCAGACTCATCGGCACCAATTCGGTTCATTTCTCCACCATAGTGCCATATAGCTATTAATATGGAAGATACAGGCCGGTGTTCGGCTTTTGATATTATATCTTTGATGACCTGGTGATCCAGACTCTTCAAATCGCTTGATTTGAAATAATAAAAGCGTTCATTTTTAGGAAATGCCCAATCGAACATACTTTGAACCACTGCAAAAGGATATTGTCCGCTAAGGTCTAGTACTGGTTCCGTAATTTCCATTAGAGGCTTCAGGATTTCCTGACCTTCATCTGCATCACCTGAATACAAAGCGGGAATACCTACAATATCCTTACCTCGTGCTTCCTCTGGGAAATCTTCAACATCCGGAATAGTCCACATCAGTACATTTGAACTAACTTCATCAGGAGAAGAAATCACATAATCTCTCCATGCTGACAAGACTTTATCAGCTTCTTCCATGGGATACATCGGTAAAGAAAACATAACCTGAGGGCCCAATTCATAAAGCTTAAACTCGAAAGTGGTTACAACACCAAAATTACCACCACCGCCTCTGAGGGCCCAGAAAAGGTCCGCATTCTCCTGTTCACTGGCGGTTAATATATTTCCATCTGCGGTCACTATTCTAACGGAAATGAGATTGTCACAACTTAAACCATGTTTTTTTCTAAGCCATCCCAGACCGCCTCCAAGGGTAAGCCCTGCAACACCTGTGGTAGAAACCACTCCACCCGGGGCAGCTAATCCGTATAGCTGTGTTTCTCTGTCAACATCAGCCCAGATTGCACCCCCTTCAACTAATGCAGTTTTGTTATCAGGATATACATAAACGCCCCGCATATCTGAAAGGTCGATTACGAGCCCATCATCAACAAGTGCTAGACCGGCTACATTATGTCCACCACCTCTGATGGATACTTGCAGATCATTTTCCCGAGCAAAATTTACGCAACTAATTACGTCAGAGGTGCCTCTGCACTTAGCTATGAATGCGGGATGTTTATCAATAAGTCCGTTCCAGACCTGCCGTTCATAATCATACCTCTTATCCTCCGGGGTTATAAGATCTCCAAGAAGTGAATTTTCGAATTCAGTTATACTTTCATGATCAGGCATGTGGTCTCCTTTGTTTAGTGAGTGTTGGATGTAGGTGAATTGAGTCTAAAATCAAAGACTTAAAGTGAGTACCTACAGTTCCTTAATCGAATCTATATAAAAAATGTGTATTGAACTTTACTGAAAAGTTCAAAGTCTTTACTAAACCGTTCACTGTTTCTGAAATTCAGTGGGGGAGACGTTAAATTTTGTTTTAAAAACCCTGCTAAAATGTGAAGCATTCTTAAACCCGCTTTCAAAAGCAACCTGACTAACCGCTTTTTCTGTAGTCCTTAGAAAGGCTTTTGCTCTTTTAAGGCGTCTGTTTGTAATCCATTTACCAGGAGACGTTTTATAATGCTCTCTGAAATCTCTTTTAAACGTTGATAAGCTTCGGTTAGCAAGATTTGCAAAATCCTGGATTTTTAAATCGTACATGTAATTTGCTTCCATGACTTCCCATATGGGAGTTTTATAGCGATCTACAATCTTAAGGATGTAAGCAAGAATATGTTTGTTTTCCGGATGAGAAAAAATGTTGAAAAGCAGTTCCTTAAATTTGTTCTCAATTAAACTTTCAGGCAGGGGATTTTCATTGTTAAAATAAGGGATAAAACTTTTGTAACAGCCCCTTATTTGATTGTCAACCTCAAAGTCTTCAATCATCTCTTTGTTTGGTTCAGGTAGATTATTCAGGGATAAGTGCGACCTGAACTCATCAAATATGGAACGGAGGTAATCGTCTTTAAGATAGAATACAAGCACGTCCCATCCGTGATAATCAGCCGGCATTTCCTGAAGGAACGCACATTTTTTTATTAATGATCCTTTATCAGGACTGGAAACCCATTTTTGGTTTCCATGTCTTTGTATACGCTTTCCACTTAGTGTAAAACCTATTTGAATATGTTTAGAATATAGCTGCATAATTTTTTCTTTCTGTGGACAGCTGTAATACAAAAAGAGGGTATCTTTAACCGAATATTGGGGAAAGAGAGTGGGGTTGGATTTATGTATTTCATAGACATCCATATTTAATCCAGATCAGATTAGATTGGTGCTTAACCTACTATTTTAGCAATGCTTACGATACCAAAATTAAAAAGTTGATAGAATTAAAATGCAGAATTCAACTTAGACTTCAAATTTCTTCATATCGAAGGACTCTACAAAACATTGGATAAATTTATTTGGGAAAATAATTTTATTCAATGCCTTATAATCTAGAAAGTAAGCACCCCTATTATATTAATCATCTACCTGAGAGAATGGTTTGCCTCTTCAATTGTTTATCAGGTCTTGTCTTAATAAAATAACCACTAAGCACTCTTTAAGGCTTGATTAAAAATATGACGTTTTTTATACAGGCCCTACGGGTGCTTACATGGTCGTTCTTCTCAGCATTATGTATTTAATATTCCACTAACCGGCAGCTACAAGTGGTGAGTGATGCTCATGTACAATTTTCCACTCTCCATTTTCATTTTTTACGAACACCAGACTGATCTGATCATTGACGACAGCCATATCCTCTTCAAATTTCAAGTGGAAATCTGAATGAAAAGTTACAACGGCTGTATTGCCATGATAAACTGCAATTTTCAAATCGTTTGCATCCATTTTGAGAACTTCTTCGACACTTCCAAAAACGCCGCGTTCGAAAGTTTCATTTTCTTCCCCACCATTTCTGGGTGCACCTTGTTTAAATTCAGTAAACTTAGGGCCGTAAGCATGGAAAGAGATTAATTTGTCTACATCGCCATTTTTAACACTCTCCACAATTTCATTCCAGGTTTGCATGATTTCGGCTTTTTCTTCCGGGTATTCTGTCATAAGGCCATCATCAGATTGAGCCTGGCAAGCTGTAAAACCCCAAATGATTAGAAGTGTACATATCAAAGAAATTTTATATAAACTGTTCATAATAGTGTCTTTATGTGAGGTTAAATATTTATGTCAGTTTATAGATACTATCGTGATCGCTATGCTTCCACCTCATTTGTTCCAAATAATGCAACATTTGTTGCATTAGGCCAAAATTATCCGATCTGCGAGACCTTCTTAACTGATTCTCTTGTTTATATCAGTGACTATAGCTGAACTCTTATTTTAGAGGGCGAAATACCATACTTTTCTTTGAAGCATTTGGCAAAATATGAGGGGTTTGAGAAACCCAGCTCATAGGCAATTTCTGATATCGTTAATTTTCTTTCTTTGATTAAATTAAGTGCATATCTCAATCTTATATCTCTGACAAACTGTACGGGTGAAGTGCTCGACATTGAATTTATTTTGCGATAAAGCTGTGCCCGGCTCAATCCCATTTCTTTGCTTAATTGGTCAATTGTAAAATTAACTTTAGAGATATGCATGTTTATCTGATCAAACAACTCCTGAATAAAAGCTTGGTCAGACTTGTTGATAATTGTGATATTTTCTCCATCCATTTCGGTTCTGCATAAAACACTTATCTCTTGAAATTCAACTGGTAGTGCTATTTTCCCATTTTCAGCAATTTTGCAATACCACATACTTTGATGCAAGGCATTTTGAAAAATCTGGTCATCCGTATTAGTGACCGGTTCGCCAATGCATAATCCCATTGTGAATCTGAAGTTCCACTCATTGGAAGTATACTGCTGCTGATGGGAGAGAAATTTTTCCTGAATCTCTTTAGCACAGAGCAGGCAGCTTTCCGGTGTTTTAAAAACAGCAATTAGCCGATCGAAAGATAATTGGTTGATAACCGTACCATTATTCTTCAGAATCAATTGCTCCGCACATTTAAGGGGCTTTTGCGGTAATTTTAGCTGTTCAAAATCGATGAAGTCAGTCAAACGGGTGACGGCAATAATATCCAGGTTAAGTATAAATCGATAACCTGTATCCGGATTTCCATTTTTATCCAGGATTAAATCTTTGTTGTCTTGAAGATCTTTTCCCATAAAAGCCGAATAAAGTCCGCCCTCTACTTCCACTATATTGCACGTTTCTATGCCATTGGCTAAAAGGTGCGTTTTTTTAATAGCCTCTTTATTAGGGGCTTTCATTAGACAAAAAACTTTACCACTGTCTTCATTTACCCAGTATGCGAGGTACTTGACATTATATTTCTCCTGGACGGCCAAATCTTTCAGATGAGCTTTTTCGGCCTCCTGAATTTTTATTCCCGGAGTATTATGGCAATCCATAAATAATGGCATAGGAGTATGTTTTTGATGAGCTTACATAAAGCCAATGTATAAAAAACAAGGGATCTATTCTCAATTTTTTGGCTGCCACATATTTGATCAACAATAAGGGCACTATTATTTATAAGAATAATAGCTTGACTTGTATGATAATTTTTGTTGCACCCGGCATATTGCAGTACCGAACCTGTTGGATTATTTAATAAAATTCGGTGTGGTATTAAATCTGATTGCGTATAGTCTAAAAGAACTGCACGAATTTGAACATGAGGAGTTATTTCTTCATGTATGTCGTTATTAAAATGCCAATAACTGCATAAATCACATCATGAGCTTAAATACAGCAACATTCATTTTTAAAGGGTCTCTTAAAGATTTTACGGAGCAGGATCAGGTTGTCAAGTCATTTCAACTACACCCATCAGCTAAAGACTTGATTGAATCCTGTGGCGTACCACAGGTCGAAGTGTATGGATTGAGGGTTAACCATAGGCTGGAGTCGTTTTCATACAATGTAGCAGACGGCGATAAACTGACAGTGTATCCTAAAAGGATAACGGATGGACAAGATACTCCCGGCAACATAAGAGAGGCCCGTGATTTGCCTTCAAAGTTTATAGCGGATGTACACCTGGGAAAGTTAACACGGTACCTTCGCCTTCTGGGGTTCGACACAGTTTACAAAAATGATGCGAAGGATACTGACATTATAGATGCTGCAATACGTGACAACCGTACCGTCCTCACACGGGATGTTGGTCTTCTGAAACACGGTCGCTTAAAGCATGGGTATTGGCTTAGGTCAACAGAGCCGAACGAACAAGTTCTGGAGGTTGTAAAATATTTTGAGTTAGCGGGTAACATACATCCATTTATGCTATGTATGAACTGTAATGGACATTTGGAACAGGTTGCCAAAGAAGAAGTGATTTCAAAACTTCCGCCGAAGGTTAACAAGAATTTCGAAGAGTTCAGGCAGTGCCAGGCATGCGGACAAGTCTATTGGAAAGGATCGCATTATCATAAGCTTGTTAAAAAAGTGAGACAGATCAAAAATGTGATTGATTAATATAGCTTAATCGGGTAGCCATCCAAATTTTCTGTGGAAGCGGTGCCACCCTTAATTATCAGGGACTTATAGGACAGATTAAGCCGTAAGCTATTGAAAAACAATAAAATTCGGGTTAATTGCTTTAGATTATCCCTACCTTCATCAGCTTAAAATATCATCAGGATTACCGCCAGGCACGGCCCGCACATTTTTTGATTCGTCATCATCAAATGGTCCTTCATCCCTCATTAACTTTTCTGCCTGCACACGACTTTCGGACTTTCAATGAAAAAGATATTTTCGCTATTCGACTTTTCCACAGATGTAAATTACAGAATTGAAGTTTTGGCCGGCATCACCGTAGCTATTGCTCTCGTTCCTGAGGCACTGGCATTTGCAATGATTGCAGGTCTTTCACCGCTAACCGGA